>JGI20158J14315_10002588_pt1 | contig 12505 bp, 16 predicted proteins | sample COG_08_FD_14315 | JGI IMG/M metagenome (IMG submission 14315)
TGAAGCGAATGGATTGAAGTATGTCCCTATATTATTATCTTTTGGCGCATTATTGGTTTTTATTGCCATATGCTTTATGCCAACTATTAAATCTTTACCAGCAAGACATAAAATGACTACATATGCATTATTAAGTAATAGAAACTTTTTTCCCTTTTTACTAGCTTGTGGAGCAATACAAAGTAGTCACGGATTATATTACGGTTTTTCAACAATCTATTGGAAAAGTATTGGCTTATCCGAAACTATAATCGGCTCATTATGGGCTGAAGGAGTTGTTTTTGAAATTATTCTTTTAGCTTATTTTTATAAGTTTAAAAATTATACCTCATCAAAAAATTTCCTAATTTTGGCAGGAATTGTAGCAAGCATTAGGTGGACCTTAATGGTGTATGCAGACAATATTTTTTTTCTTGCAATAATACAAATTCTTCATGCTTTTACATTTGGGCTTACTCATCTAGCTGCAATATATTTTATATCTGAGGTTATGCCTGCTAGAGCCCAAGCTAAGAGCCAAGCATTATATTCTGCAATATCTATGGGAGCTTGTTTAGCAATATCAATTGCTGTTTCTGGAGATATTTATAACTTATATTATGAGAAGTCTTTTTTCTTCTCTTCTTTAATTGCTTTAATTGGAGTAATAATATCTTTATTTTTTATAAAGACTAAGAAGATTTAGTAAATATATTTCCGCAATAAGGACAGCTAATTGATTTTTCTTTTTCACCTATAGTTAAGTATACTTTAGGGTGACCATCCCCATCTTCACCTCCTGCACAAAATACTTTTTCAATCTTAACCAATTTTTCTTTATTCTTTTTTGTATTTGAGGACATAATAAAAAAACCTTCTACTTATTATATATTGAATTTAACTTATGAAAGTGTTACCGACACTTATGTCAATTCACTATAAACTATTAAAGAATAAAATACATGACTAATATTAATCAAAATATCGCTATTGAAATATCTGGTTTAAAAAAAATTTATAATCATAATAAGTCAAATGCTTTTGAAGCTCTTAAAGGTATTAATTTAAATATTCCTAAAAAATCTATATTTGGCTTATTAGGAGCTAATGGCGCTGGCAAATCTACCTTAATTAATATTATAGCTGGACTAGTTTTAAAAACTGAAGGTAAGGTTAAAGTTTGGGGCAATGATATAGATATACATGAAAGAAATGCTAAATTAGCTATAGGCGTTGTTCCTCAAGAACTTATTTTAGATCCTTTTTTTACGCCTAGAGAAACCTTAGAATACCAAAGTGGCTATTATGGCGTTCCTAAAAATGAGAACTGTGTAGAAGAAATTTTAGAAACAGTTGGATTATCAGATAAAGCAGATGCATATGCAAGAAGCCTTTCTGGAGGAATGCGAAGAAGACTAATGATAGGAAAAGCCATGGTTCACAGGCCGCCTATTTTAATTTTAGATGAACCTACAGCAGGCGTTGATGTTGCACTAAGACAATCTTTGTGGAAAGAAGTAAGAAAATTAAATGAAGCTGGTGTCACTATTATTTTAACGACACATTACCTTGAAGAAGCTGAAGCAATGTGTGACAGCTTAGCGATAGTAAATAAAGGTCAAATTGTTGCTGAAGGACAAACATCAGCGATGTTAAATAAACTTGATAAAAAAGAATTAATTATTTCACTAGAAAATGATGATGCAAATAAAATAAAATTAGAAGGTATAAATATAAGTATAATGAGTAAAAACTCAATAAAAATATCTTTCAGGCCAAGTGAAATTAATGAAGGAGCAATAATAGAAAAGATTTATAATAGTGGAGCTAAAATCAAAACTATAAACTCGAAAGAACCTGACCTAGAAGAATTATTTTTAGAATTAACAAATGAAAAATAATAATGATAACTAACTTTATATTTATAGTCTCTAGTGTGCTGTTAAATGCCCTAGCTCAAATATTATTAAAAGCGGGTATGAAACAATTTGGAGCTATAGATCTTAAAAATAATGTTCTTAATACCTGTATTTCTATTGCATTAAACCCATATATAATATCTGGTTTTATTGCATATGGGGTATCCATACTACTATGGCTTTGGGTTCTATCTAAAGTAGATGTAAGTTTAGCGTACCCTTTCCAAGCATTAGGCTATATAGTTGTTACTATTTTAGCATGGCTAATCTTTCAAGAAAATATAGGCTTTACAAGAATTTTAGCTCTTATATTCATTTCTATTGGTTTAATTATTTTAGCCTTTTCTGCAAGAGTTCATTAATTATGTCTCGATGGATTTTAGTTGGAGGGGCAGGTTTAACAGGCCTCAAAATTGCTGAAAACTTAATCAGCATGAAAATATCTAAATCTAATATTATTATTGCAGATTTAAAAGATGCTCTTAAAAGTATTGACGCAAAAGTGACGTTAGCCGAATGTGATATTTCAAAAAATATTATTCCTAAATTTTTAAAAGATGACATAATTATACATTTAGCTGCAAGACAATATCACACAAAAATTCCAAAAAGAAATCAATTGGAATGGTTTAGAGAAGTTAATGTTATAGGCACACAAAATATAATTAAACATTGTATAAAATCAAAGGTAAAAGGTTTAATATTTTTCTCTACTGACATGGTATATGGAGTTCCAAATTGTATACCCTTAAACCCTAGTCATGATAAAAATCCAATAGGTCCATATGGTCAAAGCAAACACGAGGCAGAAAAACTATGTATTAAATCTAGAAAAAATGGTTTATCTGTTACAATACTTAGGCCACGATTGATCATGGGCAAAGGAAGACTTGGAATAATGGAAAAATTATTTAATGCAATAAATTCCAATAAGCCTGTTCCACTTATAGGCAGTGGAAAAAATTGCTATCAAATGGTTTCAGTAGAAGACTGTGCTAGAGCTGCAATCCTTTCTGTTAAACATAATTTTCCTAATTATGAACTAAATTTAGGTTCAGAGCCCGGTCCTGACGTAAAAACACTTTTAAGCTTATTAATTAAAAAAGTTAATTCAAAATCTTTTTTAATTCCTTTACCTTCTATTCCTTTAAAATTAATACTAAAATTTATGGAAAAAATGGGCATGCCTATTTTATACAAAGAACAGTATAAAATTGCTGATAAAAATTATATCGTTGATATTTCAGATACATATTCTAAAATTAAATGGAAACCAGAACAGTCTGATACAGATATGATTATTGAAGCATATAAGCATTGGGAACATATTAAATAATATGAAGAGATATTTATTAAACATAATATTATTACTTTTTATTATATTATGTTTTGGGCTGCCTTTAGCTAATTGGGGAGCATTTGTTACCATTTTGGTTGCATTATATGCAGTATTCTTAAATAAAATTAATACTAAACCCATAATGTGGTTAATATCCTGCGCTTTGCTTGCCAGCCTTTTAATTGTAAAAAGTCAAATTTATCCTCCTAATATAGAAATGGGAGAACAAATATATTCTCCAGAAGATATTTATTTAAAAAACATATTACCAGTAGATATTACCAATATGGCAAAAAATGAATGGGATAATTTAAAGCAGCCTTTTGATTCTTACCCAGCCAATACAGAAAAAACAGAAAACCCATGGGCATTTTCAGCAGATGCTTTTTTTGATAACCCACAAATGTCTAGAACAATAAAATCTTTAAACTTTAAAGATAGGTATTCTTTACGAATTGGGACATTAAATAATGCAAAATATAATTATTTTGGAAGCGACCTAGGTTCTGCTGGTGCATATTATCCTTTAATTTTTTCATTTTTTCTTCCTAATACAATGGCTTCAGAAAAACTTTGTTGGACTGGCAAATTATACATAGAAGATAATGAACGTTGGCGAGAATATTTTACTCAAAATAAGAAATGCATGACATTAGATAAAGAACAATGGGGAAAAGATAAATACTTGAAAATTTATGCTTTTGATTTTAATAAAAACATTCCACTTAGCATTACTACTAAAAACTATAGAGAAATATTAATCTACATTTTATCAATTTTAAATGCCATTATTATACTATTATTACTTACGAAGCTAAATAGAGAGGACCTAACTTTAATAGCACTTTCTGTTATAAGCATTTTATTATATATGGCAGACCAACATTACAGAGGTGGGTATCCTTCTAGTTTCTCCGGACTCCCTTATATGGGAAGAGGTAATGATGGACTAACACATTATTCTTATGCGCGTGAAATGGTAGAATCTTTATCTCATCATGATATTATCGGATGGCTTAGAGGAAATGAAAATATATTTTATATGATGCCAGGAATGAGATATTTATTAGGAATAACAATGCCATTTTTTGGTGAAAGCATTTTTGGATTACTGCTAATTATTTCTTTAACACCAATTACAATAAGGAGTTTACTAAAAAAATTATTTAATAAAAAATGGCAAATTATAATGTTTATTTGTTTTTTTATTATACCTATATTTGAGGCCTTTGGGTTTTATCAAATTTATCTTGCTAAATATACTATAGAAGGTTTTGGTGCAGGAATTGCAATATCAGCTCTTATTGCGGCCTTTGCTCTTTTATGGAAGAGAGATGATATTATCTACACTAATAGAGACCTCTTAATTATTGGTTTTTTATTAGCTGTAGCTATTTCTTTACGACCTAACTTCTTACCTTTTGCGGCGGTATTGTTTGGCGGTATTGTTTACTGGCTTATCTTTATATTTTATTTATAATAAAAGGATACAAAAAGTCATAGCCTTAGGTATAGGTTTTAGCCCTATTCTTTTAATTACTTATCATAATTACTTTTTTGGAAATGTTTTTGTGCCTCTTACAAATTCTGCAACTATTGGCAATAACATGAGAAATGGTCCCGAAAAATGGAATAATTGCTTAAGCTCTCTATCTGATTCCTGTAACCAGGTTATACATCACCTTAGTATTTGGGTATCTTATACTGAGCCTTGGTATATAATTATTTTGCTATGTTTAATATTCATTATTTTTAATAAGAAAATGAATATTATTGAAAAAATTTTAGCAGTTTCTCTCATCGCTGGCCATTTAGTATTTTTATTTTATGAAGGCGTAGCCAGATATAGTCATGGAATTTGGCTATTATCTTTTATCTTATGTTTACCTGTATTAAAAAATAAATTAAAATATTTTTATAAAAATAATATAATGTCACCTCAGAGATAATAAAAAGGCTTTGACGCAATTTTATGAATAAATATAACCATTTCGAAAATAGTGTTTCAGATATAATCAAAACTGAAGTCAACGAATCTAATTGGAAATTGATTAGAAAGCTTCATTTACCCGAAAAGTATAATGATCCTTCAGAAGAAGAGGTCAAAAAAGGAATTGTTTTAGATGTAGAGGCTACAGGATTATCTATCGGACATGATGACGTAATCCAGCTAGCTCTTTTGCCCTTTGAATATGAAACATCTTCAGGAAAAATTACACGAATTAATAAAGATAAAGCGTTTAACGGTATGAGAGAGCCTAGAGTTCCTATATCAGAAGAAGCCTCTCTAATCACTGGAATTACTAATGATATGGTAATAAATAAAACTATAAACGCCGAAGAAGTTGAGGAGATTATAAATAGTACAGATCTGGTCATAGCGCACAACGCAGCCTATGACAGGCCNATGGTTGAACAACATTGGGATTGCTTTAAAAATGTATCTTGGGCATGNACTTTTAGGTCTATAAATTGGTTAAAAGAAGGCTTTAGTTCTGCAAAGCTAGAACTATTAGGAATGAATTATGGATGGTTTTATACTGGCCATGATGCATTTAATGACTGTGAAGCTTGCTTAGCTTTATTATCTGAAACGCTTCCTAAAAGAGATGCAACTGTTTTCTCTGTGCTTCGAGAGTATGCTGCTAAACCTTCATACCTAGTCAAAGCCATAGATGCCCCTTATGATAAAAGAACTAAGCTAAGAAGAAGAGGTTATAGATGGAGACCTGCTGATCAAATAAATGGTAAAGTGTGGTGGACAGAAACAACGGAATATGAAGAAGAAATAAATTGGTTGAATAAAGAAATATATAAAAGAGAAATTAATATTCCAATAAAAAAGATTACAGCTTTGAATAGATACTCAGATAGAATATGGGAATAAACATAATCTTATTGGGGGTTATTTTTTAAAAACTCTATGTAAGCCAATACTTCATTCAATGAATCATCCTCAATGTCTTTGTAAGTCATATTAAATTTATTTTTGATACATAATGCTACGTGTGCATAAGGGTTTCTCCCTTTTGGATGATTGGGATGGGAAGGCAATTGACCAGATAAATAATCTCCAGCCTCTTGAATACATTTCCATAAATATTTTGAATTAATTTCATTCATACATTTTATATATATCAAAAATTAATAACATAATAAGTTAAATTATATATATTATAATAAATATATAATTTAAGGCACCCGTAGCTCAACTGGATAGAGCGTTGCCCTCCGAAGGCAAAGGTTGTAGGTTCAAATCCCATCGGGTGCACCAATATTTTAGGAGTAAATATGAGTAATTTTCAAAAAGTAAAAGTTTTTATGGAAACCTTTGGACAGGAAGTTAAAGAAAAAACAGAATTCCCTGATACGCAAACTATCGAACTTAGATATGATTTAATTAAAGAAGAACTAGATGAATTAAGAGAAGCTATTGATCAAAAAGATATTATTGAAATAGCAGATGCGTTAACCGATATCCTATATGTTACTTATGGTGCTGGTCATGCCTTTGGTATTAATCTTGATAANTGTTTTAGTGAAGTTCAAGATTCTAATATGAGTAAATTAGATGAAAATGGAAGACCTATATATAACGAAGTTGGAAAAGTAATGAAAGGTCCTAAATATTTTAAACCTGATTTAAAAAAGATTCTAACTTAATACTTAATTATAAAATTTGTAAGGAATTAACAATGACTTTAATAAGATGGGCATTAGGAATAATTATTTTATCTGTAGACTTTCTCACTAGGCCAAAACCTATGAATAGAGATGATAAGACACAAGAAGAAATTAATAAAATAACAAAAAATATGAGCCTATACCAATATAAAGCTTGTCCTTTTTGTGTAAAAGTTAGGAGGAAGATAAGAAAATATTCTCTTAATATTGAGTTAAAAGATGCTAAAAATAATAACGCTCATAAAAATGATTTAAAAAATTTAGGAGGAAAATTAAAAGTTCCTTGCTTAAGAATAGAAAATAATAAAAATGATATTCAATGGCTATATGAATCAAAAGATATTATTAATTTTTTAGAAAACAAATTACATTTAGCAAATAATTAAAAGAGATAGAAAATGATAAATGAATTAAAAGAAAAATATTTTAATTTAAATGATATTAAAATATATGCAAAAGAAATTGGAGAAGGACCTCTGGTAATAATGGTCCATGGGTGGCCTGAGTCTTGGTACTCATGGCGACACCAATTAAAACCTATTGCAAATTTAGGCTATAAAGTTCTAGCAATAGATGTTCGAGGCTATGGAAAAAGCTCTAAGCCATATGAAGTGGAACAATATGATATGCTCTCTTTGGTAGGGGATATTATTAATATAATAGATGCAGAAAATAAAGAAAATGCCATCCTAATAGGTCATGATTGGGGAGCTCCTATCTGCTGGACAGCCGCAGCTTTACATCCTAATAAAATAAAAGCAGTAGTTGGTCTTAGCATCCCTCATGCAAGAAGAGGAAGTATTTCCAATATAGAATTATGGAGACAAATATATAAAGATAATTTTTTCTATCAAACCTATTTTGAAAAAGAAGGGATTGCTGAAAAAGAACTAGAAAAAGATATAGGATCTTCCTTAAGACAAATATACTATTGGATTTCTGCAGAAGGACATGATGCTAAGGTAAGGACAAACTTTGATAAAGATAGCGAATTATTAGACGGGCTTATTGATCCAAAACCCTTTCCTAATTGGTTAACTTCCGATGACTTAGATTTTTATATTAAACAATTTAAAAATAGTGGCTTTAGAGGTCCAATCAATAGATATAGAAACCAAGATAGAGACTGGGAAAAAATACCTGAATTATCTGATCTAAAAATTGAAGTTCCTAGCTTTTTTATTGGAGGAGGTAAAGATAGCGTCAGAAAATTTTTAAAAGGCCATGACATGTATGAGAACCCTGGAAAAAACTGTAGCAATTTTTATGGAAAATTAATTATTGAAGAAGCAGGACATTGGGTGCAGCAAGAAGCACCTGAAAAAACAACAGAAGGCATAATTGGCTTTCTAAAAAAATTATAAAAAAAAGGAAAACCCCTTATGATAATTTCAGATATTCGAACTCACCTTCTTTCTGTGCCATATGAAGATCCTCCTAAAATTGGTTTTATCGATATTGGCAATATAGATCTATTAATAGTAGAGATTGAAACATCTTCTGGGTTAGTAGGAATGGGCTACTTACATCCATTAATGGGTGGATTACAAACCATTGAAATGTGCATTCATGAAATGCTCAAACCTCTATTAATTGGAAAAAATGCATCAGAAGTGGAATCTCTATGGAAGGCAATGTGGGATCATACATTTATTCAAGGAAGAATGGGTATTAGTGTAATGGCAATGTCTGCAATTGATATTGCATTATGGGATTTAGTAGGAAAAAATAATGGTAAACCTCTATGGGAATTATGGGGCGGAAGCAATACGCCACTGCCTGTTTATGGATCAGGTTGCTATCGGGGTCTAGGCCATGATGGTATGATAGAAAAAGCTAAAAGATTTGTTGCAGAAGGTTATAAAGCCATAAAAATGCAAGTAGCATGGAACTTTACACATGATGAAGATGTTGTAAATGTAAGAGATATGCGCCAAGAACTAGGTGATAATATTAAGATTATGATTGATGTTAATCAAGGATGGGATGTGGAAAAATCTATAGCATTTGGAAAAGCGATAGAGGGCTTTAATATAGAATGGCTTGAAGAGCCCGTTATGACAGATAATTTTGATGGGTATCATGAAGTGGCTAATGCTATTAGTACGCCGCTCTCAACTGGAGAAAATCATTTTACTCATCATGACCTGATGCCCTTTATTAAAAGTGGAAAAGTTCCAACTCTTCAGCCGGATATTATGAGAGGCGGTTATACAGAACTGAAAGTTATTGCTAACTTAGCTAATAAAAACAATATTAAAATTGCACCGCATCTTTTTATGGAACTGAGCACACATTTAAATGCATCAATTCCTAATGCTTCTTGGTTGGAGCATATGGGTTGGTACAATCATTTATGGGTAAACCCGATTACTCCTAAAGATGGAACAGCAACACCCCCTAATATTCCCGGACATGGTATGCAATTTAAACCAGAACTGTTCAAAGAGTTTCCTTATAAAAAAATATAGCCTTGAAAGATTAGAAAGAGGGGCATACATTTAAAGTATTATTAATTAACGAAAGGAGGTGGTCTAATGTCTAGTGATATAAATCACAAAATAAGTATATTCAAAGAATTAAATAGACAGGAAGTAAACCTCAATAAGGCTACTTTATAGTTTAATTGAATATTACTTTTAAAATATCACGAAGGGAAGTACTCAGTACTTCCCTTTTTGATGATAACTAAGAAATGAAAAAATGAATCTAGAAAAAGTATTTAAAAATTTAATTTTAGCAAATATAGGTATATTTATCTTAATAATAGTTAGCGCATATTTTCAGAATAATCTTATATTAGAATATACAAAGAATCTAGAACCTGGTTTTTTTGATACGCAATTTGGACTTGCATTAGTTTTATCAATTTTAATAATGTATGTGATTTCTGTTTATTGTCTTTATAATTTTAAGGCTATAGGAAAAAGTTTATTCCTATTCACAATAATCAGTTACATAATTTGCTTATACTTAGGAAAGATACAAATTATAGGACAGATAACTTATATATTACAATATCTTGCTACTTTAACTGATGGCGCTATTTTGACCTTATTATATTTTTCTCCAATAAAAGAAAAATTCCAAACTAGATAGGCTTCATAAACTTTAGTGTCATTCGATCACTTTCACCAATGGCTAAATATTTAGCTCTATCTTCTTCTCCAAGTCTAAGACTAGGTGGTAAGGTCCATACACCTTTAGGATGAATAGTTCCATCTTTAGGGTTTGCATTAATTTCACTGCTAGCTACAAGTATAAACCCTGCTTTTTTAGCATATTCAATTGTTAATTCTTCTGTTACATAGCCACTCTTCTTCATATTTTCTAGTGAAGAATCCGCTAGCGCTCTATGTTCCACAACTCCAAATATTCCCCCTGGCTTTAGAGCTGCATAGGATTTATTAAAAACATCCATTAATATTTCCGCTTTAAGCCAATTATGTAAATTTCTAAAAGTTAGAACCATATCTACAGATTCTTTTTCTGCTAAAGGATCGTTATTTAGTGACAGAGTTGTCATTTTCATTCCAGATAAAGTTTTACTATTTGCTCTACTCTTTGCATTTCTTTTTATGACTTTAGGAGTCCAAGAACCATAATTAGGGTCAAAGTCTGCTCCTATAAAATTGCCTTCAGGCTCTAAAAATGGGTTTAATATTTCGCTATACCATCCTCTGCTTGGCCATAGTTCTATAACTGACATATTTGGTTTAATACCAAAAAAATTTAAAGTAGCTTTAGGGTTTCTATATTGATCTCTTTGCATGTTCTCTGGAGTCCTATCAATATTTTCAATTGCCACATCTAATGCATCTGCAAAAATAGACTTTGAATATAGTAAAAATACAAAACTCAAAAATATAAATAACTTTTTCATCTTTTTTTCCTTAACAATTAATTTTAATGCTCTACTCTAAATTACTAAATATATAGGAGTATAGTAAAATGAATCAAATGGAATTTAAAGGAAAAGTTGCTTTAGTCACAGGAGCATCTAGAGGTATAGGAAGAGCTATAGCCATTGAGCTAGCAAAAAATGGCGCGTCAATTGCAATTAATTATCATTCAGATATCAAGTCCGCAAAAGAAACTCAAAAATTAGTAAATAAAACTGGTGTAAAATCAGAAATATTTAAAGCCGATGTATCAAAGCAAAAAGATATTAAAAATTTAATAAAGAATACAGAAAAAAAATTAGGACCTATAGACCTTTTAGTTACTAATGCAGGGATAGCAATGCTCTCTAAAAATCCTCTAGAGTTAGATTATGATATTTGGAAAAAAACTATGGCTACTAATGTCGATGGAACACTTTTACCCATAAAAGAAGTTTTGCCTGGAATGATCAAAAGAAAGTTTGGAAGAATAGTCTGTATCTCTTCAGTAGCAGGATTAGGTTTACGTCCCAACATGATAACTTACGGAACTTCTAAAGCGGCCGTCATAGCACTAGTTAGAAATTTATCATCTGCTGTTGCACCTCATGTAAGAATAAACTCCGTAGCACCAGGACTTATTGAAACAGATATGATTCAAGCCTTAGATAAAAAAGCAAGAAAAACTATTGTTGAGACTACTCCACTAAAAAGAATTGGAAAACCTCAAGATATTGCTAATACTGTTTGTTATTTACTATCTGAAAAATCAGACTTTACTACTGGACAAACTTTAGTTACCGATGGTGGCAGAGTTCCTCTTCCATAATATAATAAAGGTTAAAGTGTTTATAAAAATCAAATATTTTTTATTATATTCATTGCTGTTTTCAGTATGCTTTAGTGCATTCGCAAAAGATACTCCAGAAATACTGTCTACAACCAAAGTGATCATTACTGATGGTGACACGATTAAATTTAATAATAAAAAAATTAGATTGCACGGCATAGATACACCGGAAATAAAGCAGTTATGCAAAAGTAAAAATGGTGAAGATTATAAGTGTGGGGTTAAAGCAAAACTAGCTTTAATTAATTTAATTTCTAGCCATCAGGTCAAATGCAGTGTTCACGGAAAAGATAGATATAAAAGATTAATAGCTACATGCTTTGTAAAAAATATAAATATAAATGAATGGCTTGTTAAAGAAGGTTGGGCTCTAGCATATAGAAGATATTCTAAAGATTATGTTGATGAAGAGGTATTTGCAAAAAATAATAATTTAGGTATATGGAGAGGAGATTTTTTAGAGCCATGGAAATGGCGAAGACTTAAAAAATAATTCATATATTATTCTTCATATACTATAGCAACAATATCTTCTTTTGGGGTTATGATTTCTTCAAAAGAAAAAGTTAAATACTGATCGTAATCAGGAGTCTGATAAAAAATGTGAGAGAGAAAAAGAATAGCTATTAAAAAAAACATTAAACCTAGACACATTTTATACATTACTTCCAAAGTATTTCCTTCCAATTTTCATATGAAAAACTAACTTAAGCTCCTTATTAAAATATAGAATTATATTAAAATACTAATATGAATACCTAATGGGGAATTTATGAAGATTTTATATATTTGAACTAATCGGCTATTAATCGATCGGACATAAACTATTTTTCAAAATGGAGTTTATACTATT
>JGI20158J14315_10002591_pt1 | contig 12496 bp, 7 predicted proteins | sample COG_08_FD_14315 | JGI IMG/M metagenome (IMG submission 14315)
ATCAAAATCAGCCGTAACCACATGCTCCATCTTCATTGCTTCAATAACAATAATAGGCTGACCATCACCAACCTTTTCGTCCTTGCCAACCTCTATCGAAACAACCGTTCCTTTAATGGGAGAAACAATACCAACAGCGTCACCCTGCATAACCCTCGGGTTTACATCTGCAGTTCCCGTATTTTTAGATTTCTCTCGGGCATCGTACTTAAACAAAGCGAGAGGATCGTTACCGTCAACACGTGCACCTGTATATCCAGTTTTTAATTCTTGTAAATTGTCTTTGACGCCTGGAAACAAACGATCCTTGTATTCATCATCGCGCTTATTTAGAACATTAATTTGCTCTTCATACCAACGGGTATGTACAAGGCCGGATAGAAAATCCGGATGCTTAATAATATTTCGAAGCAAATCTACATTCGTAGAAATACCCTCAATTCTCAGTTCCGAAAGCGCGCGAATCATTCGATTAGCTACTGCTGCCGGTTTGCTATCTATCGCATGCCCAATGACCTTGACAAGTAACGCATCAAATGAACTACTGGTCTTATAGCCCACATAGCCAAAACCATCCGTCCGAATTCCTGGTCCACTCGGCATTTCATACGCGAGCAGCGTTCCTGCAGTCGGGACGATCTCACCGTGCTCACCTAAGGACTCCATACTGACGCGAGCCTGAATTGCAAAGCCACGTGGCGCATTCACTGACTCATAAAGCCCTAAATCGTGGAGCGTATCGCCACTCGCTAAACGGATCTGAGCCTGGACCAAGTCAACGCCGGTAACAGCCTCAGTAACAGTGTGCTCAACTTGTAATCTTGCGTTCGCTTCAATGAATACGAAGGGCTGATCCGGATCCTTCGATGTATCAACTAAAAATTCAAAAGTGCCGAGATTAGTGTAGTGAACACTCTCGGCAAGACGCATTGCCGCATCAATAATCTGAATTCGTAAATCCTCATTAAGAGCGGGCGCTGGTGCGATTTCCACCAACTTTTGGAAACGTCGTTGCACGCTGCATTCTCGCTCCCCCAGGTGGGTGATCCCACCATTTCGATCACCCAAGATCTGTACCTCAATATGTCGAGCCCGCTTCACAAAACTCTCGACATAAACCTCATCAATCCCAAATGCGAGCTTCGATTCTGAACGACAACGGCTATACGCTTTTTCTAGCTCACTGAGCTCGCTCACAACCCGAGTCCCTCTTCCACCTCCACCGGACTTCGCCTTAATGATCATCGCCTGACCATCTGCCTTTAAGGATTCAAAGAATGTTTTAGCTTCCTCTAAGCTGACCGCATAATCCACACCCCGAGTTACAGGAACCTTAGCCTTAATGGCAGCATTCCGTGCACGAGTTTTATCTCCAAATAATGCCAGGTGCTCGGAACTTGGGCCTATAAAAACAAGGCCAGCAGCGGCACATTGTTCAGAGAAATCAGCCCGTTCAGACAAAAAACCATAGCCTGGATGTATCGCATCGCAACCATGTAAGAGCGCAGCCTTGATTAAAGCGTCACCGTCAAGATATGCACTCGGCCCCGAACCTCTTAGAGCGTGTGATGCATCACCCATTCGGCAATGGAGGCTTTCTGCATCATCCTCAGAATAAACTGTTGTAGCTTTTAGTCCAAGATCGCTACAAGCTCGCACGATACGAATAGCGATTTCGGCTCGATTAGCCACTAAGATTGACGAAAATATCATCACAGTCCCTGACAAGCGATATGAACGTTAGAACGAATAAATAAAAATGAGTACGTCAATCAAACCAAAAATATACGAGACCAATACCAAGCACCAATCCAACTGTGAATAACACCCAGAGATTGGCAACGTTGGTGTCCTTCAATTCTTCTTTTGTCTTCGTAATACTCAATCTCAATAATGAAAACGCACTGTAAAGACCTACGCCCAACAGAAATAAACCAACTATAAATATTAGATCAACAAATTCCATTATGTAAAATCCACCTCCCTAGTCTGAGTAGCACGCCTTGATAACTCTACACCTTCCCTCAACAGATCAGCTATGCCCTCAGGATCTTTAATAGCCGTCAAATGAATATTAGGTTGCGTCTTATCCGACGATATAATTTCTAGAGTACCAAGTCCGAAAATTCTCTGTTTTAGAGGCTTCTTAACTGTGTAATCACGAATTCTATATAACTCGGTTTGCTCGATCGTCTGACTAAACACTCCCGTCTTAACATAGAGCCTTTGTGAGGTAAGCTTGTAGTTAGTGCACCAGGTCTGGAGAAAGCGTATCAGGGGCAGAATCACCGTCCAAAATAAGAAAATATAAAAGACAATATTGGTGCGCTGAGATGGCTTTGCTTCCCAAATTATTTTTTCTTCCTGCATTTTTTACCCCCCGAATAAGAAGCGATTCTGTTCAAGTCTGACATATTTTTAGGTATTTTCAGTTTCGATTTTAATCTACCTCATCGCGAGCTAAATTTGTCCGGTAAGAGGCTAGATATTCAAAACCCCGTATCGCCCTCGATCCATACCAAGAAGTCATCTCGCCATCAATAAGCGAAATTTTAGATTCCCCAACATAGTCCAATTTCTCGTTGAGTTCTTGAATATCTTTTTTTCTAAAGGCGAAAGGTTCTGTTGAAAGCAAAATGTGGTCTACGTTTTCCGCGAGATTTTTTACATCCACCTCAGGATATCGTGAGGCGCTATCCACCTCAATCTGATCCAGCCCTACAGATGCTAAAACGCGAGCGATATAGGTATCTCGACTAATGCTCATCCAAGGTTTTTTCCAAATAATATAGAGCACACGCTCACGAGCCAGCTCACGAGTTTGACTGATCGCGAAACGATAAGCACTCATGAAGCGCTCCGTGAGTTTTTCTGCCCGTTCTGTCCTTTTAAACACGTACCCTATCAATTGATATAAAGGAATGTTGTCCTCTGGACCCAGTGGATGAGTCACTAATATATTTGGGATAAATTGTCTTGCCGCATCGACCAAATGTTTCGGATTCTCGTCTATATTTACAATTAGATGCGTCGCATGAAGAGATCTTAATTTCTCCAAGTCAAAATCCTTGGTACCACCAATCTTCGGGACATGCTTGACCCCAACTTTCGGATGAAAACAAAATCCAGTCCTTCCAACCACGTTATCTGCCAAATCGAGGTCAAATAGCAGTTCAGTGATGCTTGGCACCACACTCACAATTCGGGCTGATTCAGATGCTGGGTCGTGATCAATGTGTGCCGCGTCTAACAAACTTCATCCTTTAGCGTAGATCTGAGGCGTTCTTATTCATGAGTTTAATCCTTACGATGTAACAGTTGGTAAAGGAAGCGCTCTATTTTTTAGTGTCCGCAAAACAAAAGTTGACTTCGTGTGACGAATACCTGGGATTTGATACAAACTTTCCCGCAATAATCTTTCATAGTCACGCGTGTCTTTAACCGCTATGCGAATATCGTAATCATAATCCCCCGAAACTAATGACGCCTCCAAGACTTCCGGAATCTTTTCTAATTGCCTGCCAAATTCGAATAGAGTTTCATCGGAGTGGTTATCCAACGTGACCTGTACGATTACCGACTCTCGGTAGCCAAGCAAACTTGGATCCACGCGAACGGTATATCCCTGAATAATTCCTTCAGCCTCCATTTTTTTGATACGGTTCCAACAAGGAGTGCTAGACAAACCGACTTTTGCACTAATTTCCTGCAAGCTCGAACGAGCATTTTCCTGAAGAACAGATATGATGTCTAAATCATATTTCGTAATTTTCATGCTTAATTTGATCCTAATTTAGAAAATATTTCTTATTTTACCGCATTTATAGAGAAAATAAGAAGCACTTTTCTTAAGATTCTCGATAACATTTGTACATGAAAATATTAACGACTACCCCCGTAGCGGCCACCACTGGCTCCCAACAGACCCCTCCGAGGTCGGGAGCCAGTGCGTTGGTTGAAACCTTGGTTCATTTGGGCGTGGATAAGGTATTCGGGTATCCCGGCGGAGCGGTTTTACCAATATATGATGCGTTATACAACGAAAAACGACTTCATCACATCTTGGTTCGTCATGAACAAGCGGCGGTGCACGCCGCAGAAGGTTACGCGCGATCGACCGGTAAACCAGGAGTCGTTGTTGTTACGTCAGGGCCAGGCATGAGCAACACTACGACCGGATTGCTAGATGCCATGAGTGACTCAATACCCATAATTTGCATCAGCGGACAGGTCGCAAAGCCCCTTATAGGGACCCAGGCATTTCAAGAGTGCGATGCAATCGGGATCGCTAAAACAGTTACCAAGTGGCAGACTCAAATTCAAGATGTTCGAGAGGTCGTCCAGCGCACTGAAGAGGCCTATAACCGGGCCGTATCCGGAAGACCAAGTCCTGTGCTTATCGATTTTCCTAAAGACATCCAGGCACAGCTCATCGACAGTCCAATTGGCGTATCGTTGAGAAAAACCCCAAAGGACTCTACTCCCTCCGAGTACGACATCAGCCAAGCCATAAATCTTATCCTCGAGGCAAAAAAACCCATCATTTATGGTGGTGGTGGACTCATCAACTCCGGTAACCTCGCTTGCGACACATTTGCAAAACTCGTAAGCATGACCAAAGCTCCCTGTACGCTCACCCTAATGGGGCTCGGTGCTTTCCCGGGTTCACATCCGCAATTTATCGGAATGCCCGGCATGCACGGCACACTTGAGGCAAATTTAGCACTTCATGACTCAGATCTCATCGTTTGTGTTGGCGCACGCTTCGACGACCGAGTCACCGGAGATGTTGAAACTTTCGCGCCCAACTCAAAAAAAATACATATCGATATCGACCCAAACTCGATCAACCGTCTAGTACCTGTCGATGTCGGACTGGCGGGGGATTGTGGAGACGTATTGTCTAAAATTGTCCCAATATTAAGGGCGAAAATAAATACGCTACAAGATATCCAACCTTGGTGGGCAAAAATACATCGGTGGCAAAAAGTTAAATCCCTTAACTTTGAAACAAAAGAAAACACCATCGTGCCACAAGCCCTCATAAGATCGATTCAAAATGCAACAGCGGGAGAGGATCCAATTATCGCGACGGATGTTGGACAACATCAGATGTGGGCTGCCCAACATTTTGTCTTCAACAAGCCTGGTCACTGGCTAACATCTGGCGGAGCAGGGACGATGGGATATGGTTTGCCAGCGGCAATTGGAGCGCAGCTCGCCCACCCTGACAAGACCGTAATCTGCGTCTCTGGAGACGCCTCCATCCTTATGAATATCCAAGAGCTTTCGACAGCGGTGCAACACAAAACCCCTGTGAAAATAATTTTGTCAAATAACGAATGTATGGGAATGGTGCGTCAGTGGCAGGAATTCAACCACGGCGGTCGTTATAGTCACAGCTATACCGAGGCGCTTCCCGATTTTGTTTCGGTAGCAAAAGGCTTCGGGTGGGCAGCAGAACGCATATCCAACCCCGATGAACTCGATACAGCAGTGATGCGTTGCTTGAGGCACGACGGTCCATATTTCTTAGAGGTGGCCGTAGAAAAGCAAGAAAACTGTTTCCCGATGATGCCTGCCGGAGTACCTCATAACCAAATTCTTCTAAGAGAAGGTGAATTCTATAAGGACGATTCAACTTAAATACAATTTGGTCTATCACGGCCCTATGCATAGTTTATTCGACCAAAAATCGATCTGGACAATAAATCCCACAAGGATAAGTCAATGAAATTAGTAACTCTTGAAGACAAGTACGTCGCAACGGCTGGGCGCGTTTATCTGAACGGCATTCAAGCTCTAGTGCGCTTAATGTTGGTACAACAGCAACGTGATGCCGCCAGCGGGCTAAAGACTGGCGGATTTGTATCAGGCTACCGAGGATCTCCTCTAGGGGGCCTGGATGAGGCCCTTTGGAAAGCAGCACCCTATCTTGATGCGCATTCTGTTAAGTTCGTACCAGGCGTCAATGAAGAAATGGCAGCTACAGCGGTTTGGGGAACGCAACAGATTCATCTCACCGGTCAAACAGAATTTGATGGTGTATACGGGCTATGGTATGGCAAGGGCCCTGGGGTAGATCGTTGTGGCGACGTCTTCAAACATATGAATTACCACGGCACGTCAAAACACGGAGGAATTCTTCTAGTTGCCGGAGATGATCATGGCGCATATTCATCAACCTTACCTCATCAAAGCGATCATCTTTTCTCCGCATCCATGATTCCTGTGCTCTACCCGAGCAATGTTGAGGAATACTTAACGTTAGGGCTACACGGGTTCGCCATGTCTCGTTTCTCGGGGTGCGCAGTGGGGTTTAAGGCACTCGCTGATACCGTGGAATCCTCTGCGTCTATTGACGCGAATGTTAATAATCCGAAGATTATTATCCCTGACAATTTTAGGGTTCCCGAGGGAGGACTTAACTGTCGTCTCTCCAGTGAAACCTTAGGTGTGCAAGCTCGTAATCAAGAGGCGCTAATGCAAGATTATAAAATCTATGCAGCTCTTGCCTATTCCAGAGCCAATCAACTTAATCATGTCACCATTGATTCGCCAAACGCGAAAATTGGTATTGTCGCGTCCGGCAAATCCTACATGGATGTACTTGAGGCATTAGATGAATTGGGCATCTCGGAATCAGAAGTCGCGAACGTCGGGATAAGACTTTTTAAAGTTACTATGCCTTGGCCACTCGAACCAGACGGCATACGAGAATTTTCCAGAGGGCTTGAAGAAATTCTAGTAGTCGAAGAAAAACGACAGATGGTCGAGTATCAACTTAAAGAACAGCTATATAACTGGGACCCCAGCGTTCGGCCCAGAATAATTGGTAAATTCGATGATAAAGGTGAATGGGTCCATAATCGAGGAGAGTGGTTGCTACCTGCGAAAGCGGACTTCTCAGTCGCACAAATAGCCCGGGTAATTGCGTCACGTGTCAACCAGTTTCACAAGAGTGATAAATTAACTGCACGGCTTAGATTCCTAGATTCTAAAGAGGCTGTTCTTGCGCGAGCAAAGGATACCCCTAGCCGCCCCGCTTGGTACTGCTCGGGGTGCCCTCATAACACTTCAACAAAAGTCCCTGAGGGCAGCCTTGCATTGGCAGGCATTGGATGTCACGTTATGGCCACCGCTATTTACCCCGAACAGAATAAAACCATGTCACAAATGGGCGGTGAGGGAGTTACCTGGATTGGTCAAGCACCATTCTCGCAACGAGAACATGTATTCACTAATTTGGGAGACGGCACCTATTTTCACTCAGGTTCACTGGCAATACGTGCTGCTCTAGCCGCAGGTATTAATATTACTTACAAAATACTTTTCAACGATGCTGTTGCGATGACAGGCGGGCAGCCAATCGACGGCACACTAACAGTCCCGATGATCGTAAAACAACTATATAGCGAGGGCATAACAGAAATCGTTGTAGTTACGGAAGAGCCAAATCAGTATCACAAAAATAATATTTTCGATATTGAGCCTGACATTGTTCACCGGGATCTTTTGAATGCTACGCAAGAACGACTGAAAAACGTCAAGGGTGTTTCGGTTCTAATTTTCGACCAAACATGCGCGGCAGAAAAAAGACGACGACGTAAAGCCGGAGAACTTCCAAAACTTAACAAACGTTTATTTATCAATACCGATGTGTGCGAGGGCTGCGGTGACTGTGGGTTACAGTCAAATTGCACCTCATTACTACCTCATGAAACCAAACTAGGAAGGAAAAGAAAAATAGACCAATCATCATGTAACCAGGACTACTCTTGCATTAAGGGATTTTGCCCGAGCTTTGTAACCATTGAGGGAGGTACGTCAAAAGACCTTAAAGTCAAATTAGGCAATTCTGTACGAATACCTGAAATACCAACACCGAACATTCCAGAGCTGCATGATGATCCATTCAACATTTTTATCACTGGGATTGGAGGGACGGGCGTGATAACGGTGGGAGCGCTACTTGGCATGGCGGCCCACTTAGAGGAAAAGAGCGTATCTGTCCTTGACATGACTGGTATGTCCCAAAAAAACGGGGCTGTAACATCGCACGTTCGCATTACGGAAAGAGATCATGAAATCCGGGCGCAAAGAATCGCGACGGGAGAAGCTGACTTACTACTTGGTTGCGATATGCTAACCGCAGGAGGTCAAGATGCTATATCAAAAACACGTGTTGGAAGAACAATCGCAATAATAAATACGCATAACCAACCAACCGGCGCTTTTGCGCAAGATAGAGACTGGTCTTTTCCAGATGCAACGCTACGAAAACTAATTAAAGAGTCAGTGGAGAATCAAGCCACTTTTATTAATGCAACACAAATCGCTACGCGTTTACTCGGCGATTCAATCGCAACAAATCTCTTTATGTTGGGGCTTGCTTTTCAAAAAGGAAAAATCCCCTTATTAGAGTCCTCCATTGTAAAAGCAATCGAGCTTAACGGCGTAGCTGTAGATGCAAATAAGAAAGCCTTTCAATGGGGTCGCTATACGGCGATCGACGAAGAAACCGTAATGAAGATAGCGGTACCCGAACACACAAAACAGACTGCAGTCCTCGAGTCCCTTAACGAGATAATCGAAGACCGAATGCACCGCCTAACGCAATATCAGGATAAAGAGTATGCCGACCGATATAAATGGCAAATTACACGTACGAAAAAGCAAATCGAGTCGAAAACGAAAAGCCAAGACCTATGCATGCGCTTTGCTAAAAATTTATTCCGCCTGATGGCCTATAAAGATGAATATGAGGTGGCCAGAATGTATACGGACCCAGCTTTCATGGAAAGTCTTGATAAATCATTCGATGGCAAGTTTAAAATCCGCTTCAATCTGGCGCCACCCCTAATCTCAAAACGCGACGCAAAAGGCCATTTAATTAAATCTACCTATGGAAGCTGGATGATTTATCCGCTGCGACTGATAGCAAAACTAAGATATCTTCGTGGAACACCTTTTGATTTGTTCGGAAAGACTGAAGAGCGCATAAAAGAAAGGCAATTGATAAAAGATTATATTTTAGCGGTCGAGCAAAGTCTTACTAACCAGAGCCCACTCAACGAGAGTGCTATTAGAGACCTCATTGAGTTACCATCGGAAGTAAGAGGCTTCGGTCATGTAAAATTGACAGCAATCGAAAATTTTTATACCAAGTTGAATCAATTTCACAAAACTTCCAGCGAAGTAACTTGGGAGCAAAACGCTGAGAGCAAGATAACGTAGGCCGTTTTATTTTGGCAAAATGATATTTTGAGAAAATAAGCGAATCGAACAATATTCGTCGACGCTCTACAGTTTTTCATTTGGAGTACCAGAAACTGATGACAAATTTAAAAGATAACCCGCTCGTTGACCCTACGGGCATTGGAAAAAAAGTACGGTTTGTTACTGCGGCTAGTTTATTCGATGGGCATGATGCCTCCATCAATATCATGAGAAGAATGCTACAAGGCAGCGGTACTGAAGTTATCCATCTAGGTCACAACCGCTCAGTTGACGAAATTGTTACTGCTGCCATTCAGGAGGACGCCCATGGCATTGCGGTCAGCTCTTATCAGGGTGGGCATATTGAATACTTCAAATACATGATTGATCTTCTCCGTGAAAGAGAGGCTGGACACATAAAAGTATTTGGCGGCGGCGGTGGCGTTATCGTTTCATCTGAAATAGATGAATTACATGACTACGGTATGGCTAAAATCTATTCGCCCGAAGATGGGCCAAAATGGGCCTTCAGGGAATGATCGACGATATGATTCAAAGAGCTCGGGAAGCAAATGCGCCTGACGTGACGGGCTCAATTGATGCGATCTCAACAACAAACCATGGTGAAATTGCAAAAATCATATCTGCGATTGAAAATAAATCTATAGATGGCAATTTCTATCAAAATATCCTAAATCACGCGAACACCCTTGCAAAAAAAATTCCCGTTTTAGGGATTACAGGGACCGGAGGAGCTGGCAAGTCTTCCTTAACAGATGAGTTAATCCGACGCTTCAGACTCGACGAAAACGATGAACTGAATATCGCAGTAATCGCAGTCGATCCGTCTCGACGGAAAACCGGTGGGGCGTTATTAGGCGACCGCATTCGAATGAACGCACTCGACGGAGTAAAAATTTATATGCGCTCGCTTGCGACAAGAAGCGGTGGAAGCGAGGTTGCTGACTGTTTGCCGGGCGCCATTGCCGCTTGCAAATGTGCTGGGTTTGATTTAATCATTGTTGAGACGTCAGGTATCGGCCAAGGTGATGCCGCGATTGTGCCATTTGTAGATGTATCGCTATACGTCATGACCCCTGAATATGGCGCAGCTAGTCAGCTTGAAAAAATAGATATGTTGGATTTTGCGGACTTCATAGCAATTAACAAATTCGATCGCAGAGGAGCAGAGGATGCGCTGCGCGACGTTGCAAAACAATACCAACGTAATCACCAAAAATTCAACGAAAGCCCCTCCTCAATGCCCGTCTATGGGACTACAGCATCAAGATTCAATGACGGTGGGGTAACTGCTCTCTACCATGCAGTAGCTCATGCGTTAATCGATCACGGTCTGGTCCGGGCTGGTGGCAAATTACCTATTGTTGAGGGAAAATCTTCAACAAACGTCACGAGCATAATTCCGCCTGATCGAACACGCTATCTTGCAGAGATATCAGAAACGGTTAGAGCATATAAAACCATGGTCGGGATTGAAACTAAGATTGCGCGTGAACGACAACAACTTCGATGTGCCGCAGAAATGGTCGAACAAGAAACCGACGGAGATGTATCGCAGCTGCGAACTTTGGAAAGTGACCGCGATAACAAATTACAACCCAAGAGCAAAAAGCTATTATCCGATTGGCCAAAATTTCAGAGCGCGTACACCGGGGAAAGCCATACTGTAACAATTCGAGATAAAGAGATCCGCACAGAGCTGAAATATGAATCTTTATCGGGGAGCTTAATACCCCGCGTGTCACTTCCTAAGTTTGAAGACGATGGGGAGATACTAAAGTGGCTCATGCTTGAAAATTTGCCTGGCTATTTTCCATACACTGGAGGGGTTTTTCCGTTCAAAAGAGAAAATGAAGACCCTACAAGAATGTTTGCGGGTGAGGGAGATGCATTCAGAACAAATAAACGATTCCACTTGCTATCTAAAGACATGCCTGCGAAAAGGCTCTCCACCGCATTTGATTCGGTCACGCTCTACGGTTGCGACCCAGATCTCCGCCCTGATATTTACGGGAAAATTGGTAACTCAGGTGTTTCGATCGCCACACTGGAAGATATGAAGGTGCTTTATTCAGGGTTTGATCTTTGCTCGCCGTCTAATAGCGTATCCATGACGATAAATGGGCCCGCACCAACGATCCTCGCGATGTTCATGAATACCGCAATTGATCAGCAAGTTGACAAGTTTAGGGAAGAAACGGGGCAAGAACCCTCGGATGCCGAAAGAGAGATTATCAAAACTAAGACCCTAGCCGCCGTCAGAGGAACAGTTCAAGCCGATATTCTAAAAGAAGATCAGGGACAAAATACCTGCATCTTCTCCACGGAATTCAGTTTAAAAGTAATGGGAGATGTACAGCAATATTTCATCGACCATAATGTAAGAAATTTCTACTCGGTTTCAATCTCTGGTTACCACATTGCGGAAGCTGGCGCTAATCCACTATCACAGCTTGCTTTTACGCTTAGCAATGGATTCTCCTTTGTTGAAGCATATTTGGCGCGAGGAATGAAAATTGACGACTTTGCGCCTAATTTAAGTTTCTTTTTTAGTAATGGAATGGATCCCGAATATACCGTTATTGGCAGAGTAGCCCGCAGAATATGGGCGGTTGCGATGCGCGAACGATACGGCGCGAACGAGAGATCGCAAAAGCTTAAATATCACTGTCAAACATCTGGCCGCTCACTGCATGCGCAAGAAATCGATTTCAATGACATACGAACGACACTCCAAGCGCTTATTGCAACTTATGATAATGCGAATTCCCTTCATACGAACGCCTACGACGAGGCAATTACGACTCCTACGGAGGAGAGTGTCCGGCGGGCCATGGCGATACAACTCATAATTAATCGCGAATGGGGGCTTGCAAAAAATGAGAATTCAAATCAAGGGAGCTTCATAATCGAAGAATTAACTGATTTGGTGGAAGAGGCAGTTTTAAAAGAGTTCGAATCGATTTCTGAACGTGGTGGGGTTTTAGGTGCCATGGAACTAGGCTATCAGCGAGGGAAGATTCAAGAAGAATCTATGTACTACGAGCACAAAAAGCATGATGGAAGCTATCCACTCATAGGAGTTAATACATTCCTTAATCCACAAGGAACGGGTACGCCACAAACTGTTGAATTAATACGCTCGTCTGAGGAGGAAAAAAAGTCGCAACTAAGTCGACTGGAGACATTCAAAGAGGAGCACTCGGATGAGGGGCCAGTAATGCTGGAGCGATTAAGACTTGCAGTAATTGAAAAC
>JGI20158J14315_10002594_pt1 | contig 12481 bp, 16 predicted proteins | sample COG_08_FD_14315 | JGI IMG/M metagenome (IMG submission 14315)
AAGAAGTTTTATTTAGAAGGTTCTCAAAAGCAATAAAGGAAAAGGCTGGGTCATTATCGCTTCCTGATTTAATTTTAATTGATGGCGGAAAAGGACAGTACTCGGTGAGCCGAGAAGTGCTAAATGAGCTTGGTTTACATGATTTACCTATAATCGCTGTAGCAAAGGGCAAACGAAGAAACGCAGGAGAAGAAAAAATTTATCATGAAAATAAGGAATATATTTTAAATAAAAATGATCCTCTTCTATTTTTTATTCAAAGATTAAGAGATGAGGCTCATAGGTTTGCAATAAGCACTCATAGAGCAAAGAGAAAGAAGAATTTAAGCAAATCACTATTAGACCAAATACAAGGAATTGGAAAACAAAGAAAAAGGGCTTTATTAAATCACTTTGGTTCAGCTAGAGCAGTTGAATCAGCAAGTCTTGAAGATTTGAAATCAATCGAAGGAATTGAAGACAATATAGCTAATAAAATATATAATTATTTTCACGAGTAAACCATGAAACTAAAAATACCTAATATACTCACAATAGGGCGAATAATTATTGTTCCTATTTTTGTTTTGACATTTTTTATTCCAGGTTTTTTTGGAGATTTAATACCATTTTTTTTATTCGCTTTAGCAAGTTTTACAGATTATCTCGATGGGCTATTAGCAAGAATGTTTAAAGAAGAATCGAAATTAGGTGAGCTTTTAGATCCTATTGCTGATAAAATATTAGTGGCAGCTGCTTTAATTCTTCTGGTAATGAATGAAACAATAAAAAATTATGAAGTGATTGCTGCAATAATAATACTTACGAGAGAGATTTTAATTTCTGGTTTAAGAGAATTTCTTGCTAAAGGCCATGTTTCTATGCAAGTAACTGGTTTAGCAAAAATTAAGACTTTTATTCAAATGATTTCAATTGCTATTTTGCTTACGGGAGAAAGCGGAAATAAAATAATTAATTTTCAAGATTATAATGCTCAAACTATAGGAATAATTCTTTTATGGCTCTCTGCTTTTTTAACACTCTATACTGGTTATGACTACTTAAGGAAAGGGATTGACCACGCAATCAATCAGGACTTAAAGGATCAGTAATGCAATTATCAGATAAAAATTTAAGAGAAAAAGAATTTCATAATAAACTACAATCTAGGACGAAGGGGAGGTTCGAAAATATTTTTTATAAGGCTATTTATAATTCCAATGAAGATTTTTTTAATTTTTTAGAGTTAAATTCAAGTAATTCTGATATTTTAGATTATGGGTGTGGTGTAGGCAGTTCATTAGAAAAAGTTATTAAATTTAAACCCAAAAAAATTATTGGAATTGATATTTCTGAAGTTTCTATTGAAAAAGCAAAAACAAATTGTGGTTTGAAATCTAATATTGAACTTTACGTTGATAATTGTGAAAAAACAAAATTTGAAAACAATTCATTTGATATAGTTTATGGAACAGGTATTTTACATCATTTAAATATAGACATCTGTGTCAGTGAAATATTAAGAATTTTAAAACCCGGTGGAAAATTATTATTTATTGAGCCCTTAGGAACTAATCCATTTATAAATCTGTATAGAAAGCTTACTCCAAAATCAAGGTCCATTGATGAGCACCCGCTTGTTAATAGTGACTTTAAACTAATTAAGAGTAAGTTTCACAAAACTAAAATTAAATATTATGGTTTTTTAACTTTAGTTTTTTTTCCATTTTACACCTCACCAGAAAATTCAACTATTTTTAAAATTCTTAAGAATATTGACCAATTAATATTTAAAATGAATATTTTTAAAAAACTTGCGTGGTCAGTTTTAATTGTTGCAGAAAAGCATTAAGCTGCCGACTTTTTTCTGACTAGATTTTGATAAGATTTGTTCAAGTCAGTGATTAAATCACAAACTTTAAAATTATTTTTTGCTATTTGAGATACTGGTGTAACTTCTGCAGCGGTTCCGGTTAGAAAACAGCCTACAAAATCTTTCATTTCTTCAGGTTTAATTTTTCTTTCAACAACTTTAATTCCTTTTGATTTTGCAATTTTAATTATTTCTCTTCTGGTAATCCCATCTAAAAAAGAATCTGGGATTGGTGTATGCAATTCTCCATTTTTGTTTTTAAAAAAAATATTAGCTCCTGTGGCTTCTGCTATATTGCCTTCAAAATCCAACATTAATGAGTCGGTGTATCCCTTGGCCTCAGCTTCATGTTTTGATAATGTGCAGATCATATATAATCCTGAAGCTTTAGTGTCCCATGGAATTGTGTTTGGAGCAGGTCTTCTCCAGTTAGATATATTTAATTTAATACCGTTTAATTTTAACTTAGGATCAAAGTATGATCCCCATTCCCAAGTTGCGATTGCAACATGAACTTTGTTTTTTTGGGCTGAAATGGCCATCATTTCACTTCCTCGCCAAATTAAAGGTCTTACGTATCCATTTTGGACATTTTGAATATTTACAATATTTTTACTGGCATCATTTATCTCTTTTTGTGAATAGGGAACTTTAATGCCCATTCTATTTGCAGAGTGAAAAAGTCTTTCCGTGTGATCTTCTAATTTAAAAATCTCCCCCTCGTAAACTCTCTCTCCTTCAAACACACAGCTTGCGTAATGCAATCCGTGATTTAGAATATGAATATTCGCATCAGCCCAATCTATATTTTGGCCATTAAACCAAATTTTTCCCGATCGTTTATCGTAAGGTATGCTTTCCATTTAAAGTAAATATATAGATTTTTTATTTATAAAAAAGTATATTCATTAAAAGGATAAGTCAATATAACTTACCATTATGAAAGATTTACTTTATCTTAAAGACGAACAAATTAAAGAATTTATTCAATTGCTATATTATGCCTACAGAGAGACATTCTCTGACCCAAAAGAAATTTTATCAAAAAAGTTTTTTGGTCCAGCTCACTTAAGGGCACTTAATCTTATTGAAAGAAATCCAGGAATAAATTTAGGAGAATTGATTTTTAAACTTAAAGTCACAAAACAAAGCCTTAATAGAGTTTTAAGAGATCTAATTAAATCTAAAATGATTAAACAAATTCAAGATGAGATTGATACGAGAAAGAAAAACTTATATTTAGAAAAAGAAGGAAAAGCTTTTTTTGAAATAGTCTATAATACTCAAAAAAAAAGAATATTTAATGCTTTAAAAAATTCAAACTCTGACTCAGTAATTAAATTTAAAGATGTGTTAAAAAAAATAATAGATGGACAATAGTAAAAATCATATTCTTATAGTAGATGATGATAATAGGATAAGAGATCTTCTAAAAGATTACCTGTCTGAAAATGAATATATAGTTTCAACAGCAGAAAATGCAGATCAAGCAAAAGAGAGGTTAAAATATTTAAAATTTGATATAATTATTTTAGATGTAATGATGCCAGGTCAAAATGGATACGAGTTAACAAAAGAAATAAAAAAACAAATTAAAATTCCTATTATATTACTTACTGCAAAGGGAGAAGTGGAAAATAGAATTAAAGGTCTTGAGCTAGGTGCTGATGATTACATAGGTAAGCCTTTCGAACCAAAGGAATTATTATTAAGAATTAAAAATATAATTAATAAAAATAATAAAATTGACTCAATGACCAGTCATAGTGTTGGGGCTGCTAAAATTGATTTAAATAAAATGACAGTTAATTTAAATAATAAATCAAAAAAAATTAATAATACAGAAAAAAAGGTTCTGCTTGAAATGCTTGCTAATCCAGGAATTACATACACGCGCGAAGAGATAGGAAAAATTTCTGGAATAAGTCAAGAAAGATCAATTGATGTAATGATTACTAGATTAAGACAAAAAATAGAAATTAATCCAAAAAATCCAAAATTTCTTCAAACAATAAGAGGTTCAGGCTATGTTCTCTGGATTGAATAATTTTATAAAATATATTTTACCAAAAAGACTTTTTTATAGAGCTTTAATTATTGTTGCTGCCCCAACAATCATTTTACAAATAATTATTGCAATAGTTTTTTACGATAGTGTCTGGATTAAAGCTAACAAGAATATAACTAGATCATTAGTTAACCAATTGAAAACAATAGAGGAAATTTATCAAAATGATAAGAAAAATTTAGATTTTTTTACAGATAGTTATAAAAATAACTTTAATTTTGAAATTGGAATAAATCAAGAAACTTTTCCAGATAATAGTGGAGAGAGAAAGTTTAGTCCTATGGATAGATCTTTAAGAAGAGAATTAAAATCAGTTTTTGGAAATAATAATTATTGGTTTAATACTTCAAAATTCAAAAATGCTGTTGAAATTAAGATCCGATCCGGAAGTGATGTTATAGAATTTTTAGTTCCGAAAGAAACAGTCTCAACTTCTTCAGTAAGACTTTTTTTGTTATGGACTACTCTTCCTTCATTAGTTTTAGTAATTATTGCTTTAATCTTTTTAAAAAATCAAACTAAACCCTTAGTTAAACTAGCTAAGGCTGCTGAAAGATTTGGTAAAGGAGATTACGTTAATGATTTTAGAGCATCAGGCTCTCAGGAAATCAGGAAAGCTGCTTTTGAATTTGATCGTATGGCAAAAAGAATAAATCGTCACTTAAATCAAAGGGCAGAAATGCTTTCGGGTATCAGCCATGATTTAAGAACACCCTTAACTCGTTTAAAATTACAATTAGCTTTGCTAAAACAGAAAGATGTTTCAGATAAAATGTCCAGGGATATTGATGAAATGGAAAGAATGTTAAATCACTATTTACAATTCGCTAAAACCCAAGCTCAAGAAAATACATCTACGATTAATCTAAATAATCTTTTAAATTCAATAAAAAAAGATTTTGATAATGATAATTTTACTTATGAAAACAATGATGAAACAATAGAGCTAAAAGGTAGACCCACTTCTTTGAGAAGGTCTTTAGAAAATGTAATCCAAAATGGATTAACTTATGGAGATAAAGTTTATGTAAAAGTTCATAAAGGAAATAAAAAAGCTTTGATTGTGATTGAAGATGATGGCCCTGGTATTCCAGAAAATCAATATAAGAATGTTTTTAAACCTTTCTTTAGACTAGACAAAAGTAGAAGTTTAAACCAGTCTGGTGTTGGTTTAGGCTTAGCTATCGTAGAAGATATTATAAACTCTCATGGCGGCAATATTCAATTAGGCAAAAGTAAGTTTAACGGATTGGTAGTTAAGATTTCTTTACCTTTTTAACTTTTTTACTTTTATTAAGTTTTTTTATAATTGCATCTTGTTTTTGAACAATTTTTTTTAAAATCTCAAACTCTTCTCTTGTGACAAGATCAAGTTTGCCAATTATTTTATCTTTTTTAAATTTTAAGTCTGTTGATATTTCTTTTTTTATATCCTTTGAAGTTAAAATGCCATTTTCAATTAAGCTAGATAATGATTTCAAAATTTTTTCTGAATTATTCATAACTTACCTTATTTGATGGCCATACTAATTTCAAATATGATATAATAAATTATGTATACCCATAATTTAGACCCAATTTTACTAGATTTTGGGTTAGTAGTAATTAGATGGTATTCCTTAGCATACATTTTTGGAATTATAATTGGATGGTGGCTAGGAAAAAAAATCATCATTCACTTTTTAAATAATAAAAATATCATATTTAAATTAGAGGATTTCGATGATTTAATTACTTATTTGATTATCTCTATAATTGTAGGTGGTAGACTCGGTTATATAATTTTTTATAACTTTGAATATTATATTTCAAATCCATTGGATATTATAAAAGTCTGGGAAGGCGGAATGTCTTTTCATGGTGCTTTAATAGGAGTTATAATCGGGACCTATGTATTTTCATCTAAGAAAAAAATTTCAACTTTTTTTATGTTAGATATTGTGGCCTGTGTTTCGCCAATAGGAATATTTTTGGGTCGCATAGCTAATTTTATAAATGGTGAGCTAATTGGTAAAGTTACTAATGTTTCTTGGGGTGTAATTTTTCCATTAATTGATATGCTGCCTAGACACCCTTCTCAAATATATGAAGCAATATTAGAAGGAATTATTTTGTTTTTAATTCTGATTACATTAATTTTTAGAAAGAACTATGTATTTGGTACATGTTCATATTTATTTTTAATTTTTTATGGTTTTTTTAGAATTATTNCAGAAATTTTTAGAGAACCTGATCAACAAATTGGTTACTTGTTTNATTTTTTAAGCATGGGAACAATTTTAAGCTTTATTATGATTATAAGTGGCTTAATAATTTTAATTATTTTTAGAAAAAAAAATGAAATCTAATATTAAGTTTTTTAAAAAATCTAATACTATTCCGGTAGACGAATTTTTAAACAACGTTTTATACGATAATAGATTAGGTTACTATTCTTCTAGACTACCATTTGGTAAAGAGGGGGACTTTGTTACTTCTCCAAAAATTTCTAATTTATTTTCTGAAATAATTGCTATTTGGATAATTTCTTCGTGGGAACTTTTTGGTAAACCAAAGAATTTTAATATCATTGAGCTTGGTCCTGGAGACGGAAGTTTGACAAAAATTCTTTTGAAATCTTTTAAAAAATTTCCGGAATTTAATTCAATTAAAAAAATTTTTTTATACGAGAAAAGTGATTATCTAAAAACGATACAGAAAAAAAATATTTCAAATAAAGATGTACGTTGGATAGATGATTTAGATTGTATCAAACAAGGTCCAGTAATATTTTTTGGAAATGAGTTTTTTGATGCAATACCAATTAAACAATTTAAAAAAATTAACAATCATATTTTTGAAAAAAATTATACGCTTAATAAAAGTTATAAGATTAAAGAGGTGTTTAAAAAAGCTTCAGAAACTAATATTAAAATTATCAAATCATATGAAACACTAAAAAAATTAAATTTTATTGAATTGCCTAAATTTGGTTTTCAGGAATTGGGAAAAATTGTCAAAAAAATTTCTAAATTGAAAGGCTGTATCTTGATGATTGATTATGGGTATTTACAACCAAATAATCAAAATACTTTACAGTCAGTAATGAAACACAAAAAAAATAACTTATTAGAAAATTTAGGTAAAGCAGACATTACAGCTCATGTGAATTTCAATCTTCTGAATGAATTTTTTCTAAAAAATAATTTAAAGGTAAAAAAAATAATTACTCAAAAACAATTTTTAGAAAATATGGGTATTCTTAATAGGGCTCAATTAATTGCAAAAAAAATGAAATTTAGTCAACAATCCGACCTATATTTTAGAATAAAAAGGTTATTAAGTCCTAATTCTATGGGCGGTCTTTTTAAAGTGATTTTAGCATATGATTTTAATAAAGATGATTTTGTTGGATTTGAATAATGTTTTACTCAAATAATCTAAAAAAACTAAAAAAAATAAAACATTGTTTCTTTTCAAAAAGGAATGGGTTTTCAAAAGGTATTTACAAAAGTTTAAATTGTGGAAAAGGGTCAAATGACAGCAAAATAGATGTAGATAAAAATTTAAGTTTTGTTGCAAAAAAGATGGGTGTTAAAAAAAATAAACTAATTTTAATGCATCAAACCCATAGCAATAAAGTTGTAGAAGTTAAAAGAAATAATTACAAAAAAAAAATTAAAGCTGATGCGATGGTTACGAAAATGAAGGGTATTTCACTAGGAGTGTTAACAGCCGATTGCGTTCCAATTATTTTATATGATGTTAATAATGAAATTATTGGCTGTATTCATGCGGGATGGAAAGGCGCATATTCAGAAATAATAAGAAATACTATCGATAAAATAAAAAAAATGAATTCAAATAATAGAATTTATGCTTGCGTAGGCCCATGTATAGATAAAAAAAACTACGAGGTGGACTCAACATTCTTTAAAAAATTTATAAAAAAATCTAAAAAAAATAGAAAATACTTCTCTCAACAAAACAAAAGAAAAAAACTTTTTAATTTAAGAAAATTTGTTACAGATAAGCTTTTAAAATATGAGATTAAAGTTGATCAGGTTAAAAGAGATACATTTGCCCAAAAAAGCAATTTTTTTAGTTACAGAAGATCAAGAAAATTAGAAGAAAAAGATTACGGTAGATGTATTTCTTTAGTTTGTATGTTTTAACTTTTTTTATTAATTTGAAAAGATATAGAAATAAGGTATAAATAGTTATATTTCATGAAAATTTTATCTGGAACTAGCAATATAAAATTAAGTAAAAATATTGCAAAAAATTTAAAATTAAAATTAATAAATACTAATATTAGAAGATTTGCTGATGGGGAAATTTATATTGAAATAAATGAAAATATAAGAGGTAATAGTGTATTCGTAATTCAATCTACTTCGAATCCTGCAAATGATAATTTGATGGAGTTGCTTTTAGTGATTGATGCTTTGAGAAGATCCTCCGCGAAAACTATCACTGCTGTAATTCCATATTTTGGGTATGCAAGACAGGATAGAAAAGTTGCTCCAAGAACATCGATTTCTGCAAAAGTTGTTGCTAATTTATTAACAAACGCTGGAGCAAATAGAATTGTGACAGTTGATCTTCATGCTGGTCAAATACAAGGTTTTTTTGATATGCCAGTAGATAATTTATTTACAACTCCATTGTTTTCAAAATTTATTAAAAAAAAAGTTACTTCAAAAAATTTAATTTGTGTTTCTCCGGATATGGGTGGTGTTGCTAGAACTAGAGCTCTGGCTACAAGACTAAAAGCTGATATTGCGATAATAGATAAAAGAAGACCTTCGCCTGGTAAATCTCAAGTAATGAATATTATTGGAAATGTAAAAAATAAATCTTGTATAATTGTTGATGATATAATTGATAGCGGTGGAACAATTGTAAATGCTGTTGATGCTTTGAAAAAGCAAGGCGCTAAAGAAGTTTATGTATTTATTACTCACGCAGTTTTAAGTGGAGAGGCTGTAAGAAAAATTAAAAATTCAAAAATTAAGAAATTAATTATTACCGACTCAATCGATAATTCTAACAAGATAAAGAATAACAATAAAATAGAGGTCTTATCTATCTCGTCTTTGATGTCAGAAGCCATCAAAAGAATAGCTAATTCAAATTCTGTATCAGATTTATTTAATTAACGCTTGTTTTGGTTCTAAACTTAGGTTATATACCCACTTCAATAAAATTATGAGTAATTTAAAGGCAATTAAAAGAGAGAGCACCTCTTCAGGAGCAAATAATAAACTTAGATCGGAGGGGTTGATACCTGCAATTTTATATGGCGGTAAAGATGCCAATCAAAATATTTCGATTCAAAAGAAAGATTTAAAGAGTTTAGTCAATTCAGATACTTTTCTTTCAAAAGTTTTAGAATTAGATATTGACGGAAAAAAAGAAAAAGTTATTCCAAGAGATGTGGCTTTTCATGTTGTCTCTGATGAACCCATCCATATAGATTTTATGAGAATAGTTTCTGGAAAAAAAATTATTCTGGAAATACCTGTTAAATTTATTAATCACGCCGACTCTCCAGGATTAAAAAGAGGCGGGGTATTAAATATTGTAAGAAGAAAAGTTGAATTAAAATGTCCCGCGGAAAATATACCTGATGAAATAATTGTTGATCTAGCTGGAACAGATATTGGAACGAGTATAAAAATTTCATCTGTTAAATTGAATGAAAACGTTGTTCCAACTATTACAGATCGTGATTTCGTAATCGCAACTGTTGCTTCGCCAACAGTAATGAAAGAACCTGAAAAACCAGCAGAAGGTGAAGTTTCAGCTGAAGGTGCTGAAGGTGCAGTTCCAGCAGAGGGTGCGGAAGCAGCAACTAAAGATGGTGATGCAGTTAAAAAAGATGACAAGACAAAAGAAAGTGCTGAAAAAAAACCTGACGATAAAAAATCCTCTGAAAAGAAATAATTAATATGCTTTTACTTGTCGGATTAGGAAATCCTGGATCCACTTATACAAATACAAGACACAATATCGGTTTCAAAATAATTGATGCAATTAATACACAATTTAAACTTTCTAAACAAAAACCCAAATTCAAAGGCTTGTTGACAACAGGAAATATCGAAGAGAAAAAAATTTATGCAATTAAGCCTCTTACTTTTATGAATAATTCTGGAACTGCTATTAAAGAGTTAATTGATTATTTTAAAATCGATGCAAAAAACGTTTTTGTTTTTCATGATGATATGGACATTGATTTTGGAAAAATAAAAGCTAAATTTGGAGGTAGTAGTGCTGGTCACAATGGCATTGAATCTATAGATAAGTTTATAGGTAAGGATTATTCAAGAGTGCGTATCGGTATAGGCCATCCNAAACAGAAAAAGAAAGTTAATANTCACGTACTAGAGGATTTTAAAGAAGACGAAGAAGAAAAAATAAACGAGATAGCCGAGAATATTGTTAAACAANTACCTACCTTAATTGAAAAAAAAATAGACTTATTTTCAAGCAAAGTAAATCAAGACCTTAATGGGGTTTAAATGTGGAATAGTTGGGCTTCCAAATGTTGGAAAGTCTACTTTATTCAATGCTTTAACAGCTTCAAAAAATGCAGAGGCAGCAAATTTTCCTTTTTGCACCATTGATCCAAACATTGGTATTGTAGATGTTGTTGATGAAAGACTTGATAAATTAACGAAATTGTCAAATTCTAAAAAGAAAATATATACCAATATCACTTTTGTAGACATCGCTGGTTTAGTTAAAGGAGCATCAAAAGGTGAAGGTTTGGGTAATAAATTTCTATCTCACATAAGAGAAGTAGATGCTATTATTCATTTAGTAAGATGTTTTGAGTCGGACAAAGATTACTCACGTAAATTCAAAAATAAATCCCGTTGATGACCTGGAAACAATTAAAACAGAAATAATACTATCAGATTTAGATATAATTCAAAAAAAACTAGAAAAAGGTAAAAAAAAATTACTTCAAGATAAAGAGGTTAAAATACTTGAAGAAAAATTAAGTCAATTGAATGAAGGCAAAGAAGTAATTGTAAAAGATGAATTTGAGAAAAAATTTTTATCTAACATGGGATTGTTAAGCATAAAACCAAAAATTATAGTGTGTAACGTTGATGAAGAGAGTCTTGCAAATGGCAATACTTTTACCGAGAGTGTAAAAAAAATATATTCTAATGAAAAAATTGTCACTATATGTGCTGATATTGAAGATCAGATAATGGGTCTAGATAATAATGAGAGAGAGACCTTTATGAAAGAAATAGGTCTGAATAAAACCGGTCTAAATCAATTAATTAAAGAAGGATATGATCTCTTAAATCTTGATACTTTTTTTACCTCGGGACCAGAAGAAAGCAAAGCCTGGACGGTAGAAAAAAATACAATGGCACCAAAAGCCGCTAGTGTTATTCATACAGATTTTGAAAAAAATTTTATAAGGGCTGAAGCTGTAACGTGTGAGGACTTCATAAAATATGGCAGTGCAGAAAAATGTAAAGAGAACGGTAAATTAAGAATTGAGGGTAAGGATTATATTGTAAGAGATGGAGACGTTTTATACTTCCGTGTCAACCCGTGACCAAATTTTCTTCATACTTAAGTAAACTAAAGTTGTTAAAAGAATTAAATAAATAATTACTTTTACACCTGTCCTATGTCTTTCTTCTAATTCAGGTTCAGCTGCCCAAGTTAAAAAAGTTGTTACGTCTCTAGACATTTGATCTACGGTCGCTTGAGTTCCGTCAGAATATTCTACAATATCCTCAGTTAGTGGTGAGGCCATTTTAATTTTATTTCCAATCATATATTTGTTGTAATACACACCATCGTCTAATGAAACGCCCTCTGGTGGATCCTCGTAACCCATTAGCACTGAATAAATATAATTTGAGCCTCCTGGTCTTGCTTTAACCAGTACTGACATGTCAGGAGGATAAGCTCCTCCATTTGCTGCAATAGAAGCTTTAACATTTGGATATGGGCTTTTAAATTTATCTGCTGGTCTTCCTGGTCTTGTAAACATTTCGCCCTGTTCATCGGGACCATCAGTAACCTCCACACTGGCAGCAATAGCTTTAACTTCTTGCTCAGAAAATTCAGGGCCACCTGGTTCACCAAGATTTCTATAGCTTAAATATTGCATAGAATGGCAAGATGAACAGACTTCTTTATAAACTTGAAACCCTCTTTGCAACGATGCTCTATCAAATTTACCAGTTATGCCTTTAAAGCTCCAATCGACCTTTAAGGGTTCAGACTCCCCTCCGGCGCTATGTAGCTTAGCTGTAAAAGCTAATAATAAAGTGGCAATAAATAAAAGATTTTTTATATTAGATCTTTTCATTATCCTTCCTAGCGAGTGCTGGATCTGCACCACCACTTAGTACTGGCTCTGAAATACTCATAGGAATTGGATCTGTTTTTTCTAACAATCCGACTACTGGCATCACAATGATAAAGTGAGCAAAATAATAAATAGTTCCTACTCTAGCTAAAACTAAATAGATTCCCTCAGCAGGCATTGCTCCCATATAGCCAAGCATTAAAACATCTAAAACAAATATCCAATAAAA
>JGI20158J14315_10002597_pt1 | contig 12478 bp, 10 predicted proteins | sample COG_08_FD_14315 | JGI IMG/M metagenome (IMG submission 14315)
CTTTTAAAATAGATGGAGCTTTACCGCACAATTCATCGAGGTCTTTTTTTAGCAGCCAATTCCATTCCTTATTTAATAGAGAAAGGTAATTTTCATTAGCGTACAAACTCACCGAGAAACCTTGTTGGTAAGCTGCTTTCAACAAGGGAAGAGTAAGGATAAAATCACCCAAGCCCCCCCCTCTTAAAAATACGATGTCCTTCCTCACTGAGTTCTCATATCCGACCAAAGGACTGGGGAATTTTGTAATACCCTTTTCTTAAAATTTATTCTCGATAAACGAGCGTACACTTGAAGGATTAACATCCACCCGATGCTTGACTGGTTGTTGATCCAACAATGCTTCAAGAACTGGAGAGGTGGGGGTTCCTAGGCCAGCATCCTCAAAAACCTGTGGGAACTTTGCCGGATGTGCCGTGGCTAAAATCACCGAATGCTGATCCTTCGGCAGATCTTTAAAGGCACATGCTGTGTGCGGATCAACCAAGTATTTGTACTCATTCCAAACATTGTTAATAATTTTGGGAATCTCCTCATCCGTTGTACAGGAACTGGAAAATCCGGGAATGGAAAAGTTTTCGAAAGCATATCTGCCCTCGGAGCGAAAACAATTCATCACCTCGCGTACCCGCTGTGAATTACCTTCTAAAAAATAAAAGAGCAGGCGTTCAAAATTCGATGCCACCTGAATATCCATAGAAGGAGCCAGACTTGGGGAAACTGAGCCCAATTCATACTCCCCTGAATCAAACAAGCGGTGCAGGACATCGTTCTGATTAGTTGCCACACGAAATCCACCTATGGGCACATTCATTTGCGTGAGTAACCAGCCGGCAAATACATTACCAAAGTTTCCCGTTGGTACGACAAAAGTAGTCTGGTTTCGGATAGCAGGGTCCAATCGCAGCCAGGCGTACAAATAATATACCGACTGAGCAAGTATCCGGGCTAAATTGATTGAATTTACGGCCGATAAACCAATCGATTCACGAAAAGCAAGATCACCAAAAAGTTCTTTCACTGTTCGTTGGGCATCATCAAAGGTTCCTTCGATTGCCAAAGGAAATACATTTTCAGCTCCAGTACAGGTCATTTGACGCTCTTGTAAGGGTGAAACCTTTCCATCAGGATACAGGATAAAAACCTTTACCCCAGATTTCCCTAACAAACCAGATATGGCAGCCGCACCAGTATCTCCAGAAGTCGCACCAAGCACACAAAGTTTTTTTCCTGTCCTTTTAATCTGTAACTCGTAAAGGTTGCCGAGGAGTTGCAGAGCAAAGTCCTTGAATGCAAGGGTTGGACCATGAAACAGTTCCAAGACCTGCCAACTTTCATTTAAGCGAACAAGCGGAGCGATACCTGGGTCTGAAAAGTTTTTGTAGGCCGAATGGATTGCTTTTCGCAAATCTTCATCATCTAGATCGGTGGCAAATTTCCTGAAGAAAGCATGACATAAATCTGGGTATGACAAGCTTGCCCAATCATTCAATTCACTTCCTAAGTCCGGAAAATTTTCGGGCAAGTATAACCCTCCATCGGGAGCGAGCCCTTGGGCAACCGCCTCACTAAAGCTAACCGGCTCGACTCCTCCACGTGTGCTGAGGTAGCGCATGCTCGATCTAAACTGGATTATTTGCCCAACCCGAAGGCTTGATGAGCCACTCGAGTTGCTTCATCCCCGCTTTTCGGTTCAACTGCAACTGAAATTTTGATTTCAGAAGTACTGATCATCAACATATTAATTCCTGAATTAGCAAGAGCATCAAAAAAGGTGGCTGCAACTCCAGAGTGAGAACGCATACCTACGCCGACCACTGATACCTTTACAATATTGGTACTCCGTCCGAGCTTCCCCCCGTTGCCATCAGCAAAATGTTCCTTAAGTGCTTTTTCTGCCCGGAATGCATCTTCTGAAGGAACAGTAAAAGAAAGGTTGGCCAGTCCTTGGCGACCAACATTTTGAATGATCATATCCACGACCACTCCTGCTTCAGCCATTACCTTAAATACGGCGGCGGCAGCACCTGGGCGGTCAGGCAGTTCGGTCACGCTAATACGCACTTGATTTTTATCTGTGGCTACGCCGCTTACGAGCATATCCTCTAACGATTTTACTTTCTTTTTTACCATGGTTCCGGATTTTTTTGAGAAACTTGATCGAACCTCAAATGGAATATTGTGTTTCTGGGCAAATTCCACGGCTCGTGTCTGCATCACTTTTGATCCACTGCTTGCAAGTTCGAGCATTTCTTCGTAACTAATTTCGGGAATTTTGCGTGCATCAGGAACGATGCGCGGATCTGCAGTGTATACGCCCTCAACATCTGTAAAAATCTGACAACCCTTTGCTTTTAAAGTACCCGCCAGAGCAATCGCACTAAGATCTGATCCTCCCCGACCAAAAGTAGTAACATCCCCTTTTTCATTCACACCCTGAAAGCCGGCAACAACCACCACATTTCCAGCACGCAATTGCTTGCGCAAATCCCCGCCAGTCACTTCACGTATGCGCGATTTGGCGTGTAGACCTTCGGTCAGGATTCCCGCTTGCCAGCCGGTTCTCGAAATTGCAGAGACCTTGATTGTATGTAAAGCCATACAAAGTAGAGCGATCGTTTCCTGCTCTCCGCAGGTCATAAGCATATCGAGTTCACGCTCGGATGGATTTTTCTGAATAGCCTTGGCTCTTTCGATCAGTTGATTTGTGACTCCGGCCCGTGCCGAAACGACCACCAGTACCCCATAGCCAGAATCAACCGCTGACTTAACTCGACGAGCTACTTTTTTAATGCGGTCAACATCCGCCACGGAAGTACCTCCGTATTTCTGTACCACCACATTCATCTTAAAAAATTCCCTTAGGATCAAACATTCGAAAGAGTACGGGCTTATCCATAACCCCGGGTAATTGCTCCAATTGATCCAACGCTTGAGCAATGGAATGCTCGTTGGTTTGATGAGTCGTTAATATCAAGCTTGCTGGCTGATTATTCTCGTGGGGGGTTTGAGAGACCGTGGCTAAACTGATACCACGCTCGGCAAGACATTCTGCGACTTTGGCCAACTGCCCAGGACGATCATCCACCGAGAGTCGTAAATAAAATCTGCCCGCAATTTCCTGGGGTGATGCCAGGGAACACTCTTCAGGGGACACATGTAATAATTTGGGCATCGATGAAAGGCCTTGCATACCTTTGACCACATCGACCAAATCAGAAATTACTGAGCTTGCAGTAGGGTCCTGCCCTGCCCCACGGCCTGTCAGGACAACTGTGCCCACCACCGATCCATTCAGACATATTCCGTTGTGCACTCCATCCGTACGAGCAATGGTCTCTTCAACAGGAATTAATGCCGGGTGAACTGCTACCGATACATGATTATTCTCAAAATTCCTTCGGATTACTCCGATCAATTTTATACGACAGCCGAGGTTTTCAGCAGCTGCTAAGTCTTCATTAGATATCCGCCGGACTCCCTCAACCGTTACCTCATTTAAATCGACCCATATTCCATGAGCCAAGTATGCAAGAATAACCGCCTTGTGGGCAGCGTCCACTCCATCCAGGTCAAGAGCTTCGTCAGCCTCCACATAGCCGAGTTCACGGGCATCTCCCAGTACTTCTTCAAAGCTTGCGCCTTCTTTCTCCATCCGGGTAAGAATGTAATTAGAAGTTCCGTTCAGAATTCCATAGATAAGGGGAAAGTCATTGGCGACTAAACTTTCACGCAGTACTTTGATAATGGGAATACCTCCTGCAACACTTGCCTCAAAGCCATAGCCTACACCAGCTTGTTCAGCTAAGCGAAAAAGCTCCTCACCGTGTTCGCAAATTAAAGCCTTATTTGCCGTAATCACAGATTTACCTTGAGCAAATGCCTGTATGGTCAATTCCTTGGCTTCCTCAACCCCACCAATGAGTTCACAAATTAAATCGATTTCTGGATCATTTACGATTGAAGCGGAATCAGTGGTCAAACAGTCGGACGGTATTTCTACGCTGCGTTCTTTTTCAAGTGAGCGTACAGATGCCCGTGTGGGAACCAATTGTGAACCCAATATTTTGGGCCAGAATTTACCGTTTTCCAATAAATGTTTCCATGTCCCCTGGCCAACAGTGCCAAAACCCAATATGCCCACTTTTAATACTTTTGGGGTATCCTGTGTTTGAATATTCATCTGCCAAATGGTTGTCGTTTGGTTTTATCTTTACGCTCAAATCGATTTTCAGTTCCTTGGCGCAAACGAACGAGATTGGCCCGGTGCCTCCAGACAATCCATCCCATCACGATAAAGGCCAAAAAAGTTTTGCCCNCGCCTGCAGACTCATCAGCAGATATGCCTATAATTGCACATACCGGTAAACTTAAACCAAAGGCAATAGAAGCAACAGCCACATATCGAGTGAGATAAAAGGTAAGACCCCATACAAATAATCCAATTAGTAAACAAGCAGGCATTAAGGCCAATAATCCGCCCATCGCAGTGGCAACTCCCTTACCTCCACGGAACTTAGTAAACAACGGATAGGTATGACCGAGCACCGCTGCGGGCAAACCCCACAAAGCCAATGAAGAGTCACCCGAAAAAGAAAATAAAGGTATTTGAAACCAACAAACTGCCAATACGCCCTTAAGGAAATCGAGGAAGAAAACTAAATAACCCGAAGGTTTACCAAGAGTCCGCAAAACATTGGTAGCCCCAGGATTCCCACTACCAACAGAAAAAATATCAACACCCGAGCGCTTGGCCACAATCACCGCCCATGGAACCGATCCGATCAAATAACCGATGATTAGAACGGATATTGTCTCTACGCTTAGCATACTTTTAGGTACTTAAAAAAGAATTTCCTGAGAGCCTATTTCTGGCGAGATACCCGGGCTTCCTGGATATCCGCATCGGCGACCAATTGTTCTATAGCTTCAGGTGCGGGCTCCTCGTCTAATTCCAAAATAGTTAGTGCTGACTCAGAACCCTCTGATCGACTGAGAGACATGTTGGCTATATTCACTCCGAACTGGCCAAGTATCGACCCAACTTTACCTACAATCCCAGGCTTATCCAAGTTTCTCACCACAAGTAAGGTATCCACAGGGCGGGCCTCGATGGCCTCTCCGTCCACCTCGACAATTCTCGGATCAGCATTCTTTCCAATAATCGTACCCCGAACGGATTGTTCCTTCCCATTGGAATCAATAGTTCGTACCTCGATCAATTCATTGTAATCCGCAGAGGAAGATGACTTGGTGGTTTCCACTTTTATGCCCAACGCCTTTATTTTGTATGGGGCATTGACATCGTTGACGCCTTCATCCCCAGCAATTCCCTTGAGCCATCCTTTTTGCACGGCACGGGTTAAGGGGATGGTATCAAAATCAATCATCCCCCCCCAGTAAGTAATGTGTAAGGACTGAACAGTTTCTTGAGCAGCTTGCCGGGCAAATGCACCCAGGCGCATGCAAAGCTCCAAGTAGGGACTAAGGGTTTGCAAATCCTTCGGGTCGAGCGAGGGCATGTTAATAGCATTACGAATGCGGCCGCCCTGTAACACCTCAGCAATAGCTTCAGCAATTTCTACACCTACACTTTCCTGGGCCTCCTCGGTCGAAGCACCCAAGTGGGGAGTAAGGTTTAAATTTTCGAGGCTACGAAATTCATGGTCTTCCGGCAGGGGTTCCTGCTCGTAAACATCTAGTCCGGCAGCTGCGACTTTTCCGCTTTTCAAGGCTTCAACTAGAGCAGATTCCTTGATTATACCTCCACGGGCACAATTAAATACACGAACACCGTCCTTCATCTTGGCAAAAGCAGCCTCATCGACAATTCCTTTGGTCTGAGCCGTCATTGGCATGTGTACGGTAAGGTAATCTGCACGAGCGAAGGCGTCGTCCAAGTCGACCTTTTCAATTTCCAATTCCTTTGCCCGTTCCTCGGTCAAGTAAGGGTCATAAGCAATTACCGTCATCTCAAATGCCCGGGCACGCTTAGCCACTTCTGCACCGATTCGCCCAAGGCCAAGAACAGATAAGGTCTTATTTCTTAACTCCGCACCCTTAAGTTGTTTACGTTCCCATTTTCCTTCGCGCATGCCGGAGACACCACGAACAACGGGCCGAGTACCGCAAAGCATATGGGTAAAAGTAAGTTCTGCAGTGGCAATGGTATTCCCACCTGGCGTATTCATTACGATTACTCCCCGCTCGGTAGCAGCATCGATATCAATATTGTCGACTCCTACGCCTGCACGACCGACTGCTTTGAGCATCGGAGCCGCTTCCATAACTTCCCGGGTTACCCGGGTATCACTTCGAACGATAATGGCATAAGCCTCGCGGGCTTGCTCAACCACCTCATCAGGTGATAAGCCATAAGCCTCGACAACTTCAAAGCCATCTTGCTTTTGCAAAAACTCTACTCCGAGTGGAGAGATGCGATCCGCTACTAGAATCTTCATAGGTGCTGAAAGGTATTGGGAGAGAAAGATATACCTTACTTTAAATCCTGCTTTTGGCAACGAGTAAAGCCACCCAGAAGATTTCTGGCTTTCCCCATCCAGCCCTCAATGACATTGTATTTTGATATGTTTCAAAACTTATCCGATAAATTAAGTGGGGTCCTCAAAACCCTTGGTGGAAAAAGTAAACTGTCAGAGGATAATATTTCCGATGCCCTAACAGAAGTACGCAAAGCACTTCTATCAGCTGATGTTCACTTCAAGGTAGCCCGTGAATTTGTGGATCAAGTAAAGAGTGCTTGTTTAGGCCAGGAAGTTTTAAAGTCCGTCGAACCTGGTCAACAAGTTGTAAAAATTATCAACGATGAATTGGTAAAATTGCTCGGAGAGGGGAATTCTGCCCTGCTTACTGATCGTCCTTTGCGCGTGCTTATGGTTGGCTTGCATGGAGCGGGAAAAACTACCACCTCTGCAAAACTAGCCAAACATCTCGCCAAGGATGGCAGGACACCAATGTTGGTTGCTTGTGATGTTTACCGACCTGCTGCCATCGATCAATTGGAGTTTCTTGCCAACCAAGAGAATTTTTCATGTTACCTAGACAGGGAAAATAAGGATGTTTCTGCCATTGCACGAGCNGGCTGGGAAAAATCCAAATCCAATGGTTCGGACCTCGTCATTTTTGATACTGCTGGGCGTTTGCAAATTGACGATAATTTGGTCGACGAATTGGATCGTCTGAAAAAAGAAATTGATCCGCATGAAATTCTCTTAGTTGCGGACGCTGCCCTAGGACAAGAAGCCGTAAATGTCGCCAAAACTTTTCACGAGCGCCTGGGATTGAGCGGTATTATTTTGACCAAAATAGATGGAGATGCCCGGGGAGGTGCCGCACTCTCGATGAAGAAGGTCACTGGGGCTCCAATCAAATTCATGGGGACAGGCGAGAAAATTGATGAATTTGAAGCTTTTCATCCAGACCGGTTGGCCTCCCGGATTCTAGGAATGGGAGATGTTGTATCTTTGGTTGAAAAAGCACAGGAACATTTCGACGAAGAAGAATCTGCCCGCATGGCNGAGAAAATGCTCAAAGCCGAATTCGACTTTGAGGATTTCCTTACCCAAATGAGGCAAATGAAAAAACTCGGATCNATGGGTTCGATTGCACAGATGCTTCCAGGTATGGGTAATGTCCAAGTAGGCGACAAAGAAGAAGCAGCACTCGGTCGGCACGAAGCCATTATTCTATCGATGACCAAACAAGAACGGCGATTTCCAAGAATCATTGGCGGATCCCGGAGAAAAAGAATCGCCGATGGAGCGGGTGTTCAAATCCGTGATGTTAATTTATTAATTAAACAATTTTCCCAGATGCAAAAAATGATGAGAAAAATGAAAGGCGGAAAGATGAAACAATTAATGAATGCCTTTGGTGGTGGAGGTGGTGGTGGCTTGCCCGACCTTGATGGGATGGACCCAAAACAATTAGCCAAACTCGCCAAGCAATTTAAATAGGACCTATGTGAGTTAAGCTTTTTCGGAAAGCAGATTAAATACAGCCTTTATTTTTGCTGCATCCTTAATTCCCGGACTGCTCTCCAAACCACTGTTCAAATCAATTCCATCTGGCTCGGCCTGGCGGATCGCTTCCTTCAAAGTATCCGGTCCAAGTCCCCCGGCCAAAATCCACTGATGTCCGGGATGTTCAACCCTTAAGCTTTTAAATCTTCCCCAATCGGCTTGCTTCCCGGTTCCTCCATAAGCATCAATTGTATAAGCGTCCACAAGGATGGACTGGGCAAAGCTTAAGTATTCCAGGCAAAACTTATCGACCGCACTCAGGCGTGGAGCAAGCCATAGGTTGGCAGACCCGACCAATCCGGACCACTCAGCAATCTTATCTAGAGAAAACCCACTGGGAAAATGGAACTGAAACTTATTAAAACCGGCTTCCATAAATTGGCGAACCCGGGACATATCCGGGGTTACCGCGACTGCGACTTTACAAGTATTCTCAAAATTTATTTCGGCAATCAACCGTTCGTACTGTTCGATAGAAAGGTTCCTTGGAGATGCCGGGTGAAAAATAAAGCCAAGGGCGTCCGTTCCGGCATCCTGACATATCCGAATATCTTCAGATCGGGTAATCCCGCAGACCTTAACTATTTTTGGTCTCATCCAGACGCAGAAAAATGCTCTACTAAAGCATCAATCAAACCATCGGTGCTCGGACGAGATGCTTCCAAATCTATCTTTAAATCGTTTTCCTGTAATGTCTTCGAGGTTTGCGGTCCAAAGCTGCAAAGAATGGGCTTTCGAGCACCTTCCTGAAAAATTAAGTCATCCGATTGTTCAACATAGGAAAGAGCGGTAGAAGAACTGGTGAAAATAATGGCGTCTGCACCGTCTTTAAGAAATGTACCAAGATCAGCAGCTTCAAGAACATCTGCAAAATCGGTCTGGTATACAGGCAAGGTATCGACAATTGCCCGACCAACTCCCTCCAGAACATCCACCAAAATTTCCCGATTCCGATTACCGGTGATGACCAATACATTGGCACTATCTAAACTATCGGTGTCAATCAATTCTTTGGCCAATCCTTCAGCAGTAGAATCCTGGGCAATAAGTTCAACATTAAGTTGATAGGCTTGTAAAACCTCGGCTGTAGATTCTCCGACACAGGCAATTCGCATGGGTCCAAAACTTCGAATATCTGAATAGGCACGAAAGAAAATTTCCATAAAGGCCTTGGCCCCATTGGCACTTGTAAAAACTACCCATTCATAAGTAGCAATACCGGCAAACACCTCGGCGACAAGCTTTCGATCCTCTGCTGGTTCGATTTTGATTAAAGGTAAATCAATCACTTCTGCTCCGAGTGCTTCCAGTCGGGATCGCATTTTGCTTTTCTGACCGCTCGCCCTCGTAAGTGCGAATCGACGCCCAAATAAAGGTGCCCGTTCAAACCAAGTTGAAGAACGAGCCAGGCCGATTGAATTCCCCACAAATATAATAGCAGGAGCGCCTAGGTCGCCCTCCCTAGCTTGCTCAACCAGTTCCCCGAGGGGAGCAAGGATTTTTCTTTGGCCAGGCAAGGTGCCTTGGGAGACCACTGCGGCTGGCCGATCTTTGGATAATCCACCAACGAGCAATTTTTCTACGATCTCTTCAAGCTTGCTCATCCCCATGTAAATACAAAGGGTACCCCCGACTTCAGCAAACTTTGCAAAATCAACACGCAAGGATTCCTTAGCCACATCCTCATGACCAGTTAGAAAAGAAATAGAGGAACCAAAATCCCGGTGAGATAAAGGAATGCCCGCATATGCAGCACAAGCCAAAGCAGCCGTAACACCGGGTACTACCTCATAAGACACATCGGCTTCATCCAAGGCAAGCATCTCCTCCGCACATCGACCAAAGACAAAAGGATCTCCTCCCTTTAAACGCACAACCTTCAATCCATTTTGTGCCTTGGCCACAAGTATTTTCCCAATCTCAGATTGCTCCATGGTGTGACGCCCCGGACTTTTCCCCACATCGATTCGTTCACATTCTGCCGATGCCCAGTTGTGAAGTTTCCGATTTGCCAAATGATCATATACCAAGACATCACATCCCTCGATTAGGGAACGAGCCCGTAATGTAAGTAAGCCGGGGTCTCCAGGACCTGCTCCCACTAGGTAAACAATGCCTTCGCTTAGTTGATTTTTGTCCATTCTATGACTTGTTTCATCCAATCCGATTCTTCCCTTCCGGCAATCTTCAAACTTTTGATCCCACAATTCTCATGAAAAAAGGCAAGTTGGTCGCTCGTTGCAGAGTAATGAGCTCCCAATGCAACTTGGCAACCACCGCCTAGAGCTACCAATACGGCTCTCTCAATTTTGACCGCTCTTTCAGTTAATTCATCGCTAACTTGATTAAAATACTGAGCATCTTCAGAACGAGTTTGTAGAGCAATCGCTCCTTGACCCGGAGCCGGAACCATCTCTTCTAATTTTAAACTTCTAAAGGACAAACCAGGGAACTCACGAATGCCCAAACGATTCAATCCCGCCGCTGCCAGAAGACTCGCATCTGCATCACGACCATCAGAAATTTTCTGCAGACGCGTTTCTACATTCCCTCTTAATTCCATCCACTTCGCTTTTGGAAACATAAGAGTTCCCTGAGCTCTTCTTCTCGGACTTCCCGAGGCTATGGATCTTGGCTCAGGACAATCCTCTTTAAATACCAAAACATCGCTCGGATCTTCCCGCTTAAGAAAAGCAGCCAATTCCAAACCTTGCGGCATTTCCGTGGGCATATCCTTAGCACTATGGACTGCAAGATCGGCTCGGCCATCGAGCAAAGCAAGTTCAAGTTCTTTTGTAAACAAGCCCTTCCCGCCGGATTTTTCCAAGGACCAATCAGTTTGTTTGTCTCCCGTGGTTACCATGGGTAAAAGTTCAACCTCCCGCGAGAGAGATTCGGATAGACAAGTCGCAACCTGTTTAGCTTGGCACAACGCCAAGGGACTTCGGCGGGTTGCCAATACCAAAGGTTTGCTCACCGATTACAGCTGAGGAGAGCCAAACGCAATACCCTCGGCCGGATATATTTCTTCAACCCGACGAATGACTTGCTGGAATTAGGAATAGGATGCTTGTGCACCCTTGATGTTTTTCTTAGGTATCCAAGGCATAACAGCTCTTAAGCTTCTACCAGTAACTTCGATAGGATGCTTTTCACCATCTTCCAAAAGCTTGTTGTAATTTGGCAACCCTGCTTGGTGTTCCTTAATCCAATCTTTGGCAAATTTACCGCTTTGAATTTCTTTGAGAATTGTCTTCATCGAGCGCTTGACATTTGCATTAATGACCCGAGGTCCGCGGGTAATATCACCATACTTTGCGGTTTCAGATACCGAAAACCTCATGCCGGCAATTCCCGATTCAATCATTAAATCAACAATCAATTTTAACTCGTGCAAACATTCGAAATAAGCCATTTCAGGTGCATAACCTGCTTCAACTAAGGTTTCAAAGCCGGCTTGAACCAAGGCAGATGCCCCACCACAAAGAACCGCTTGTTCGCCAAATAAATCNGTTTCAGTTTCTTCCTTAAAGGTAGTTTCNAAAATGCCTGCTCTCGCACCTCCAACACCAGCTGCCCAAGAAAGAGCAACTTTCTTGGAATCTTTAGATGAACCTTTAAGTACGGCAATTAGAGCGGGTACGCCCTTGCCTTCCTTAAATTGCGAGCGTACTAAATGACCAGGTCCTTTGGGGGCGACCATGATCACACTGACTCCGCGGGGAGGTTTAATTAAACCAAAATGAACGGCAAAGCCGTGAGTGAATAGAAGTGTCTTACCCTTGGAAAGGTTAGGTTTAATTTCGGACTCGTAGACCTCAGCCTGCTTCATATCAGGCACACCTATCATAATGACATCTGCCTTTTGTACAGCCTCAGCAACTTGAAACACTTCAAAGCCATGACGTTTGGCCACACGGATGGATTTACTTCCTTTGTACAATCCAATGATGACATTCAATCCACTGTCCTTTAGATTGAGGGCATGGGCATGTCCTTGTGAGCCGTACCCGATGACGGCGAGCGTTTTCTTTTTGAGGGGAGTAATTTTCGCTTCTTTGTGCGTGTATACTTTCGCTGGCATTTGCTAGGGGGTTACTTGATTAATTTGATTTCCAGATAAGAGGGTTAATTGTCGCTCAATCCTCGGCGTAGCGAAACGACACCTGTCCGTGCAAGTTCAGATACACCAAAGGACTCGAGTAAATTAAGGAAAGCCTTAATCTTATTTTCGTTGCCTGTAACTTCGATAATTAAGTTGGACGGTGAAACATCAATGATTTTTCCCCTAAAAACATCGCAAATCTGTGTGATTTGAGGGCGAGTATCAGAATCAGCTTCAACTTTTAGCAATACAAGTTCACGACCAACAGCTTCGTCACCATGGTAATTATCAACCACAAGAACATCCACCAGTTTGTCCAGTTGCTTGATAC
>JGI20158J14315_10002601_pt1 | contig 12462 bp, 14 predicted proteins | sample COG_08_FD_14315 | JGI IMG/M metagenome (IMG submission 14315)
CTTGTTGCCTCTGATGTTGTGCCTGACTCGCCGACCTCAAATTGGACTACCCTAAATCCATTAACTCAAGGAAGTACTGATCTTACTACTGAAGGTAATTTAAAATGTGCAAATTTTTTTAATTCTGACCTTAGTGGTCGTTGTGCTACCTTTTATCCTGACAGTGGCAAGTGGTATTGGGAAGTCCGTGTACAAGGTGCTAGCACTTATCCATACATAGGTATCACTGATCAACTTTTAACAAATCGCTATGCCGGAGGAGCAGGATGGGGAAGTTACTTATCAATAGCATGGCGGCCAAATGGTGCTGCGGTTTCAAGCGGTTCCGGCCTTGGTACAATAACAAAAGAAAATATTCCATCTTATGGTAATGGTAACATTTTGGGATTTGCGCTGGATGCAGCTGCTAGAAAACTTTGGGTTGCAGAAGACAATACATGGGCAGATTCAGGTGATCCTGCCAATGGAACTGGAGAGAACGCTTCTTGGACTCTAACTAGAAATGTAACTCCATTTATTAGTGGGTATCAAGCTCAAGGTGATAACACTCATTTTAACTTTGGTCAAGATAGTACGTTTTCTGGCGCTATATCTGCTGGTGGTAACGCTGATGAAAATGACATAGGTGATTTTGCTTATGCGCCACCAGCTGGTTTTCTTGCAATGGCAAGTCCTAATTTTCCAGAACTAACTATAGGGCCCGGCGAAACAACTCAAGCTGATGACCATTTCAATACAGTCTTGTATACTGGCAATGAGTCAACTCGGAGTATTACTGGCGTGGGTTTCAGCCCTGATCTTTTATGGATCAAAGGAAGGTCAACNNNCCAACACCACAACCTTTATGATGCTTTGCGTTCAGATTCAGATGGCCCTAGACGATTATATTCTAGCTTAGCCATCGCAGAAGAAAGCACTGTTTACAGTGGAACAACTAATGTAAGCTCTTTAGATGCTGATGGTTTTACTATGGGGGACGGCACATCAGTAAACGAAAATGGCGAAACATTTGTAGCTTGGAACTGGCTGGCTGGCACAGCGTTCAGCAACGATGCTTCAGCAACAAGCGTTGGCACGATTGACAGTTCTGGTCAGGTCAATACAGAGGCTGGGTTTAGTATTGTTAGTTATACTGGAACTGGGTCTGATGGAACTGTGGCTCACGGTTTATCCTCTGCGCCAGAAGTAGTTCTCCACAAGAATAGAACTGATGACACCGATTGGGAATTTATTACAACAGCAATTGATGGTAGTGTTGATTATCTAAGATTTACAACTGCTGCAAAGGGCAACTCTTCAAGAACTGCGGCAACTTCTACTGTGTTTGAAGTTGGCTCTGGTTCAAATCAAGGTGCTAGCGGTAAAGATTATATTGCCTACTGTTTCCACAGCGTTGAAGGCTACTCAAAGTTCGGCGTATATCAGGGCCGGGCCAATGCCAATGGTATGTTTGTTTTCACAGGATTCAGGCCCGCCTGGCTGATGATCAAAAACACAGGTGCTACTGGTTCTTGGATTATATTTGATAACACTAGAGAAGGTGGTGTTTCCAATATTGTTAATGACCATTTGATGGCAAATACTAATGCTGTTGAAGGTACAGATAGTGATATAGACATTTTAAGTAATGGTTTCAAAAATAGACGTTCATCTACATCTTTTAATTCTGCCCATCTATTTGTTTATTTCGCATTTGCCGACCAGCCATTTAAATTTGCTAATGCTCGGTGAAAAAAATCTATATACCCCTTGAAATGTCTGTAGAGAATACCTATATATAATACAACGATGCCATTAAGGGTCGTTGTATATAAATCTTGCTTTTTTAAGGAGAACTATTATGGTTACAAGCAAAACGCTAAGTCTAGCAAATTTTCACACACTCGCACCAAATACTGTAGGATGGGAACGTCATCTTAACCGATTAAGCGATTATCATTCCCAATCACAAACAGGGTTTCCCCCATACAATATTGTCCAAGAAGGAGATTTTGATTATAAAATCGAACTTGCACTTGCTGGATTTAGTAAAGATGATATTGAAGTAAAGGTGGCAGATGGTGTATTGTCTATCAAATCCACTAAAGATAATGAAACAGATGGTGAAGACATAAATACTCTACACAAAGGTATCTCGTACAGAAAGTTTAATCGCAAGTATGATCTTGCAGACGATATTGTAGTAAAGGATGCTAAACTAGAAAATGGACTTTTAACAATTCATCTGGAAAGAATTATTCCAGAAGAAAAAAAACCAAGAGTAATTGAAATTAAATAAGGAGAAAATTTATGGCAAGAGCCACAAGAAAACCCGCTTCAAAAACAAGAGCAGCAGTATCAGGTGATCGTAAACCAGCATCTGTTGAAAAACAGAACGTAGAAAAAACTGCGGCTGCATGGAAAAATGCAGGCAAAGGTGATTACTACCAATCAGATCAATACAAAGCTTTGATGGGTCAGTAAACAAAATAAAAAAAAAGTGGAAAGGGGGTTGACATGATCCCCTTTCCATGTTACTATTGATAATCAAATCCATAAAAGGAGAATTATATTATGGGAATCAAAATTTTTGATCTACCGCCAGGCGGTTTAAAAGATGGTGCTGTTGCATCATTCAATGGAGAAGAATCTGATAAGTCTGTTGTGGACTCTCTACCATTAGAAAAAATGAGTGAACCAAATAAAGTTATTGAAAAATCAGTTGAGGTTGCTGCAACAGAAATTACTGATGATATGACTGAAGATGATATTGAACGTATTCCTGTTCGTGGTGAAATTGTTGTAGAACAGACTTCACCAGAAGACCCACCACAAAGAAAATATGTTACATATGATAAATTAGATCGTATTGTATCTTCTGATCCAGAAGGTACACCAGAGTTTACAGCTGCAACAGGTGTTGTTGGTGAAATGCGAGCAGCACTAAAAACTATGATTGGTGCATCTATGTTGCGAGTAGAACTTCCAGAAGATGTGGTTGAAGAACTCAATCAATACATTGATGATGAAGTTATTCCAGCAGATGTTAGTGCATCTGAAAAATTAGTTGGTCAAATCAAAAGTACTGATAAATCAAAACAACTTGTGTTTGATCTAAACTCTGAAGCTGGTGGTTCATTTAAAACAGTTCTGGACAAACTTGGTAAGACATTTGTTAGTCGTGGTTTTGGTGCAGATGTAGTTGTAGACACTTTTGAAGCATGGACAGTACACAGTTATACTGGTGACTATAATCCATTGCACAATCATGGCTGCCATACTATGGCAGGACTGTCATGTATTCTATACTTAAAAGTTCCAGAGTGTATTCAAAATGCAATTCCCCCTGCTGAACATGGTGAATCTACTGATGGTTTCACATATTTCAATTGGGGTCAAGCAACTAGTATTGACATTGATATGTTAAGACCTGTCACAGAAGAATATGTAAAACCAGAAGCTGGTACTATGTTGATATTCCCATCATGGTTGAAACACGCAGTCATGCCATTCTCTGGTGAGGGTGAACGTAGGACATTCTCTGCCAATATGAACGTATTCAAAATGTCAGAATTTGATGGAATGTCAGAGGAACAACAGATTGCGAAAATTGAAAAGTTCAGAGGTTAATTTGAATTACAAATATAATGAAGATGTTACTTTAGAGGAACTAAGGGAATATATTGACTCCACTTATGATGCACACTATAGCAAGGACAAGTTTCAGGCTACAGAGTTCATCATAGATGGTGGTCATGGTGAGGGTTTTTGTATCGGGAACATACTCAAGTATGCACAACGATACGGAAAAAAGAATGGTAAGAACAGAAATGACTTGCTAAAAGTGATACACTATGGTATAATAGCGTTATACATTAATGAAATGGAGAATATTGAAAATGAAACTAAGTAGTCACACTACTTCTGTATTGAAGAACTTTGCAACGATTAATCAAAATCTTGTAATTAAAGAAGGTAACACAATTACAACTATGTCTGCAATGAAGAACATCATTGCAAAAGCAGAGGTTGAAGAAACTTTTCCACAAGAGATTGCAATCTATGACTTGAACGAGTTTCTTGCATCCATGTCTCTGTTTAAAGAACCTGTATTGGATTTCCAAGAGAGTTATGTTGTTATCAAAGAAGAGAACAGCAAGTCTAAAGGATTACGTTACTGGTACTCTGATCCGTCTGTTGTTACATCACCTACCAAGATGATTACAATGCCATCAGAGGAAGTCAAGTTCACTATGTCTAACGAAGACTTGAACAAACTGAAACGTGCTGCATCCGTAATCGGAGCTCCTGATTTGGTTCTACAAAAGAATGGTAGTGATCCATCTACACTTACTGCTTGTGACAAGAAGAATGATACTGCAAATGATTATTCACTGGATTGTCCTGTTGATGGTGAAGGTGAGTTTAAGTTCTTCTTCAAAGTAGAAAACATGAAATTGTTGGATGGTACTTATGATGTAGAAATTTCATCTAAGAATATCAGCCACTATAAGAACAAGGGAACTGATGTAGAATACTGGATTGCCCTTGAACCAGAATCAACATATTCTGCATAAATCAATCTATTACATATCTAGTATGAGGGTATGTAATACTAACATTGCAAAAAGGAGTATAACCATGCAATTATTATTCGATATTAAGAGAAGCCTTGCGGCTTGTCCACCAGAAAAACAACACAATATTACTGACAAACCAAATGGTGTAATTTTCTTAGAAAGACAAGCTGGAAAGCTTAAATCTTTAGTAAGAACAAATGAAAAGGGTATATCCTTTCAACCTAGAGAAAAGAAAACTGAAGAAAATCGTGCAGAGGGTGAAACTATCTCTTTTTCGCAAGATGGTGTTATTTATGAAAAAGAAGTTATAGTAGTAGAACTAAGAGAAGATGGTAAATTAGAACTTATTTCTGGTTACAATCGTGTAGAGTATCTTCTAGAAACTTATGGAGATGATATTTACTACTTTTATGATGTTGTACAATTCGAGTCACCATTTATGAAAACTATGTGGAAAAGAAGATACAACTCTGGTCAAGACCATAGAGCTCAAGGTGTTCCAAACACACAAGGTGATTATGTAAAAGGTCTTATTGAAGCAAAAAATAGAAATGAATTTGATGCTAAAAATGATGATGAAGTAAAATTTGCTATTGATTTCATGGCTAATGGTAAAAAATCACCTGCTCAAATTGAAGCTATTTTAAGTAAATTTAGAGAGACAAATAGTAAAGAGATCGGAATAAGAGCTCTTAATAGTGATATGGCAAATAGTGATGCAAGATTACTAAAACTTCCAGTTAAAGGTTATCAAAAAAATATTAAAAATAATCCAAATTTAGAAACTGGTTTTGTAAAAGGAGGTGGGGATTTTAATTCAAAGATGATTACATGGATTAATTTAATAGACAATTACAATCAACCAGTTCAAATTACTGGATTCGTTTTATTCGCAGAACATGACAATATTTTGAAACAAAGAACTAAATGGCTCAAAGATTTTAACACTTGTCTTGATTGGATGGAAGATAAAGGTTTAGGATATTATGCAAAACAAATTCATTTTAAGGGATTTCTTGCACAAATTACTACACCAGACCCATCTCAAGGGGGTAAATCTAAAGAGCGTGGTTTAGTTGATGTTGATGGAAATATAATACAAGAGTAATATATGAATATTATAATTGGTAAATTTGGAAAGTCTATAAACTTTGAACCTCTGCAATGGGGTATGATTGGTGGAGATAGCGAAAGTGCTATCTTTGCCCAATCTATAGCACACCTTTATCCAGATGATACATTTTATCTGGTAAGTAGAAATAACTTTTCTAAACTTCCAATAGACACTCAAATGAAAATAAACAAAAACAACAATCTTGTTGATTGTTGGAAAAACTACGATAAGTCAATCAATAATCAAGATTGGCTTATCAATTATTTTAAGAATATAAAAATAGATTTTGGTTTACTATATTCTGGTTTGTCTGGTTCTACTACGATAGAAAATTATATGCACACACAAAGTGGAGAGTATGCAAAACCAATGTCGTTTAGTAAAAACTATACAGGCATTATATCAAAGCTTTTAAATAAAACAAATATACCTTACATGGAGATTGGAGAAGATAGTCGTTTTTTTCCGTTAGTTGCAAGAGATTTACATAATAGGTCAAAGAGAATATTAAGTGTTGTTGATACGGTATTATCTACAAAACACATAGAATCTAAAGAAAACCAATCCATAGTTACTACTACAACTCCAGTATCAGATGTTGGTCACAGTTATGCTTTTCTGATGGGTGAAGAAAAAAGTAAATTACTAGATAAACCAAATAAGAGAAATACTCTTTTGAGTGTTTTTATGCATGGCACAGCATCACATCATAAAACTGTGAACAAAGGTAAAATCATGGAAGATTATATACTTAATAATTTTCCAGAAACAAAGATTTATGGTAAATGGGATTTAGAAACAATAAATGAAAAGTATCATGGTAATATAAAGGAAATACCCATGATCGATCTACATGACACCTTATATGATACAAAATATAGTTTACTTACTGGTGGCTCAAATAATTATCCCACATCAAGTAAGTTTTGGAAGTTTTTAATATTTGGTATAGTTCCATTTTTTTACAAACAAGACGATATTAAAAAGTTTGGAATATCAGATTTTTTATATGTTAAGAATGGAGATGAGTTAAAAAGTAAAATTCAAGAACTAGAAAATAATATTGACTTTTACAATAATATATGGTATAATCTACAGAATAAAATACAAAAAGATGACTTGTGGAATGGAACTCGTTTTTTTAATGACATAGAGAGATGGGTGAGACATGAGTTTGATTATGAAATGAAAAGAAAAGGAACTATTACATATAGAAGTAGTTCTCTTTTTGTAAAAGAAAAGTTAAATACTTTAGAGGAGTTTTTTTAATGTCAAATTTTTGGATAGGACATACACCAAATTATAATATAGCTAGTGAAGTTTGTAAATATTCTTTAGAACAATTTAATATAGATGTAAAGAAACTTCCTATCTTTTATGAGGGAAATACATCAAACCCATTTTCAAGAACAAGATTTTTAACTCCAGTAATAGACAAAGTTTATTCAGATTCACAATGGACATTTTTTTCTGATGATGACTTTTTGTTTTTAAAAAATCCAATGGAGTTATTATCAGAGTTAGATTCATCTAAAGCTGTATATGTTTGTAAACATTCAGAGTATGTATCAAAAGTTGATATGAAAATGGACAATCAAAAACAAACAACATATCCTAAAAAGAATTGGGGTAGTTTTATAATATTCAATAAGTCCAAAGTAGATTTAACTTTTGAAAAAGTATTCTCAATGAGTTTACAGGAGCTACATCAATTTAAATGGTGTGATGAAAATGATATTGGAGAGTTACCTTTAAAGTGGAACTGGCTTGTTGGTGAGTATGAAGATATAGATGATGCAAATGCTTTACATTATACTTTAGGTGGTGCATGGTATGATAAACCACATGAATCTAAATTAAATGATATATGGTTAAATTACAAGGAGAAACTTAATGGCTGATAATCCAAGATTAGAACCACCAAGAAAAGGTCTAATACGACAAGAAATTATAACCATTGAAGAAGAAAATGGTATAATTGTAAAACGTACAAATGTTCGTGCATATGCAGAAGATGGTGTTGACTATCTTGATCATATGCAGAGTGAGCCTTTAGTTTATTTGCATGGTCGTTCAACAAAAAGATCAGGAGTAGATTTTTCTACAGAAAACTTAGAGGTAGATGATTAATGGAAACAAAAGTTATTAAAAATGCCTGTTCTGCAAACTATCTTAACATGATGAAACAGATGGCTGTTGCTCAAGAGAACTGGAGTTTTTTGTATCCATATAATCCTACTAATCCAGTTCCACTAGAAGATAAGTTTCCTAAGTTGAGAATTATCAACAACGATATTGTTCAAGAAAATTCTGTTCTTGCTGGTATCGCACTAGGATTACTTATTCAAATTTACGATGCTGGTGGTAAAGATTATTTTCTTCCAGAGTGTTCTGCCTGTGGTATTAGTATTAAAGACAAACACAGGCCTGATAACTTTCATACAGACCATGCAGAGGGTAGTGACCGAATAAAGATTATAGGTACACTAAACTCTGACTGGCAACCATCTGATGGTGGTGGTTTTGTTCATGGTGGTGTTACATATCAACTCGCACCAACAGACTTTTTAGTTTTTGATTCGTCAATTATTCATGCAGCAGAGGATATTACCTCTGACAAAAAAAGATTGGCGATTGATTTTACCGTAAAGAAGAAGTAATCATGTCAGTTCTTGGAAAATTGAAAACCCCTATAAATAGTACAGGAAGACCAGATAAAGGCCTTCCCATAGTTAACAAGGTGAATAGAGTGAAAACAATACCACTACAAATAATTGAAAATGTAACAACTCCAATGTTCTTGGAATTTCTTAGATATCAATTCCAAGAAAGTGAGGATTGGAGTTTTAAGTACCCTCATGGAGCTCACTTCAGTAAGAGACATCCTAAGTTAACCATCATTGATGGTGAGACTAAGAATCCTAAAACTGAAAGGATTGCTGGTATGTGTTTGGCATTACTTACACAGATATATGAAAAGAGTGGTGGTAAACTATTTTATCCAGAAGCATTGTGGTGTGGTGGTAGTATTAAAGACCAACACAGAGAAGACAACACACATACAGACCATGAAGATGATATTCCAAAAAATATGAAAGTGCTAAAAATTCTTGGTGTTCTTAATTCAGATTGGAAAGAAGAATGGGGTGGTGGTTTTGAATGGAACAAACAAACCTACTATGCACCACCAACTAGTTTCTATGTGTTTAATCCACTAATCCCACACAGAGCAGCAGATATCATTACTCACGAAAAACGTATTGCAATTGATTTTACTGTTAGGTCAATGATAGACTTTTAGGAACTTTTAATAATGAACTTAGAAAACTATATTAGAATATATGAAAATGTTGTATCAGATTCGTTTTGTGATAAACTAATTAAAAGGTTTGAAGAAAATTCTGACCAGTGGCGTACTCAAAACAGAGAAAATCCTGATAGAAAATTTAAAATGTCTTTCAATCAAATTCATATAATGGAAGAGCCTGGCTGGGAAGATGATACAAAACATCTTTTAAAAATATTTCCAGAATATGTAGATAAGTACAAAGAAGATTGTAAGATTACAATAAATCAATGGCCAATTAAACATGGTTATGAATCGATACGAATGAAACGATATGAACCTAACGGTGATGAGTTTTTTAGTCCTCATGTTGATGTTACTCATTATAAAGATGCAAGAAGATTTTTGGTATTCTTTTTATACTTAGATGATAATGATGCTGGTCACACATCATTTCCACAATTAGGACTTGGTAGTAGTTGTGTAAAAGGTTCATTATTAATGTTTCCACCAATGTGGCCATGGCTTCATGCTGGAGAAAAACCAATCGAAAAATCAAAATACATAATTGGGAGTTATTTACATTATGTCTAAATTATTAAATCAATTCGGTGAACCAATTGAAAGTACACCAAAACCACTACCATCAACAGAACAAATTTTACAAGACCCTATTACAAAGAAATTTGTATTCTTAAATAGTGATGCTCATCCAGATCAGACTTGTATTGGTCTTACAGGCGAAACTGATTTTCATGGTGTTGTATATAAGTATGGAAAAGTTACTCTTCCAGAAGAACTTGCAACAGAAGAAGAAATCGAAAAAAGTGGGTTGCCATTTAAGTTTGAGTATGATATAATAGAAAACAATGGAATACCAAAAGAAAATTTTGGTGATGATTTTTTTAAGTTAATTGGTGATATACTTTTGCATATCATTATTGCACAATCAGAGGATGGAACACAAATTGAATCAGACAATAGAACGGACAGCACTCAGTAACCTTGTATCAAATGAAGATTACTGTAGAAAGGTATTGCCTTTCATCAAACCCGATTATTTTAGTGTAAAAGAAGAACGCATTGTCTTTGAGGAGATTACAAACTTTGTTGACAAGTATCGCAAGATGCCGACAAAGACTTCCTTGGAAATTGAAGTTGAAACTCGCAAAGATTTAACTGAAACAGAACATCAAAAAATTGTAGAGATTATCAAGACACTTGATGCAACTGATGTTGACATGGAGTGGTTAGTCGATACCACAGAAAAGTTTTGTAAAGACAAAGCTATCTACAATGCAATCGTAGATGGTATCGGTATCATTGATGGTAAAGACAAGAACCGTGGTGCAGATGCAATCCCTAGTTTGTTGACTGATGCACTTGCTGTGTCTTTTGATAATGCAGTTGGCCACGATTACTTTAACGATAGTGAAAAGCGTTTTGATTTCTACCATAAAGTAGAAGAACGCATACCATTTGACTTAGAGTTTTTCAACAAGATTACTAAGGGTGGTTTACCACAGAAGACTCTTAACATTGCACTTGCTGGTACAGGTGTTGGTAAGTCGTTGTTCATGTGTCACATGGCTGCAAACTGTTTGTCTCAAGGTAAGAATGTATTGTATATCACCTTAGAGATGGCAGAGGAACGTATCGCAGAACGTATAGATGCAAATCTGATGAACGTATCTATGGAAGACTTGCATGATTTACCTAAAACCATGTTTGAAAGTAAGATTAAGAAGATACAGAAAAAAACAAACGGTACACTGATTGTAAAAGAATATCCTACTGCATCTGCTCACTCTGCACACTTTCGTGGTCTGATTAAAGAATTGTCTATCAAGAAATCCTTCAAACCTGATATGATATTTATTGATTACCTAAATATCTGTGCATCATCTCGTTTGAAGGGAGCATCAAATGTCAATTCGTACACATATATTAAGTCGATTGCAGAAGAACTTAGAGGACTTGCAGTCGAGACAAATGTTCCCATCATGTCGGCAACACAAACAACGAGGGGTGGATTCACCTCAACCGACATTGGCCTTGAGGACACATCTGAATCATTTGGGTTGCCAGCGACAGCAGATTTTATGTTTGCCCTTATCAGTAATGAGGAACTTGATGCACTTAATCAAATCGTAGTAAAACAACTCAAGAACCGATATAATGACCCAACAGTGAATAAAAGATTTGTTGTAGGTATTGACAGAAGTAAAATGAGACTGTATGATGTAGAGAATAAAGAACAAGAGGACTTGGTAGATAGCGGTCAAGATGAACCGACATTTGACAAGACAACCTTTGGGTCTAAGTCATCAGAAGCAAGGTATGACGATTTCAAGGTTTAACCTCTTATAAATAGTATAAACTATATGTAGATGGAGCCATTGATATGTCGTTACGGAAGTATGTTCGTCAATTAAAACCTGTCCAAGAAAATTATATCGCACCAGAAGTAAAGATTCAATCTTTATTAAGTGAATCACTTAAAGCAGAAGATTATGAAGCTGCTATTGTTATGGGATGGTATGAACTTCACGAAAAAGAACTTGACAATAAATCTGGTATTAATTCTAAAACTGTTGACACAATCAATGCAAATATACTAGCAAAAGAGTCTGGTAAAAGAATTGCAGAATACATTTTAAAAAATAGACCAGACCTTGTTGGTGCTCAAGCAGAACAATATGGTAGAGCTACAACCAAACTAACTCCTTTTTGGACTTCATTTGGTGCTGGTAACAAAACTCCAAAAACAGACATCCTAATAGGTAACGCAAGATTTTCATTAAAAATTGGTATGGCACAATTAATGTCTGGTGGTAAATCAGAAAGTCTAGCAACATTTAATGCTGCTTTAAAAAATACAGATAAATCTCTTGCAGAAACACCGCAATTTAAAAAGGTAAGTGGTATTATTGAAAACTTTGTAACTGCATCACTTGCCCCAACTCAACTTAGAGCAATTATTAAAAAGGGAAATAATCAAGTTGTAAATGCTGGTGAAACTGCACACAAACAATGTATGACTGAAATGGGAACATTGTTTGATCAAAGTGCAGAGTTTAAAATTGCATTTGCTAGAGAGGCAATGTCTGGTTTTGAAAAATTTGGTAAGACTGCACTTGCAGCCGCAGAATTTATGTTAGTTGCATCCCATGATGGAACTAATGTTGTAATTCATAGTGTTTATGATGATTCATATTGTGAGAAAATGGCAAATAAAATGAAACTTCAAGCACGTTTTAAAACATCATCTAGAAAGTTAAAAGGAAAGAAAACTGGTGAATATAATTTTTGGTCTGTGATTTCTCTTATAGTTGATGCAATGGATGAATCTTTTCATATTCATGGAAAGGTATTAACAGAAAATATATTTCGCAATGTATTAAAAAAAATAAAAGGATTTCTTAGTAAAACTTATAAAAAAATTAAGTTATACTTTAAATCTTCTGCATCAAATCTAATGAAATTTTTAGGTGTTGAAGTGA
>JGI20158J14315_10002607_pt1 | contig 12444 bp, 11 predicted proteins | sample COG_08_FD_14315 | JGI IMG/M metagenome (IMG submission 14315)
GCTGCTAAAGTGAGTAGTCCAATATAGGAGAGTAGTAGTCTCCTTGTATTTTTACCTAGTGTATTTCTCATATTCCCCCAATTATACATAATATATATTATGCGTAAAAAATCATTTACCTAAGATAGCCATCAACCTTTTGTAAAAGCTGATTAATGAAAACTTCATAATATTGATTAACAACGAAATCTTGTCTTTTGATAATAGGTTTTACATTAACTTTTCCGTTAATTAATTTAATATCATTAAAATTGGAAAAATTTTCTTTAACATTGCCATTACTTTTATATTTTATAAATCCATCAACATCGCTGGAACTTTTAACTTGTGAAATTACTGATTGAACATTCTTAAGTTTTTTAATTTTATGTGAATATTTGAGATTACCTAATGATGAATTTCTTCTTTTTTCTAACAAGATTAGATTTCCAATAGTATCTATTTCAGGACAAGATTTTAAAGAAAAACCCCAATGTTGATCTGGATCTCTTGGAACAATATGCTCTACTGTTGTATTTCCTCTGCTAAAATCACCGTTATTATAAATATTCTTTTCTACTTCCCATAAAGCGTACTTTACTGGCGATGAAAAATTAGGGTTATAAACTAGATTTTCTATACATTCCTCAATAAATAATTCTTTTTTAGTAACCATTGGTCTTACTTTGGAATAAAAATAGTCTTTCATAACTACTCTTAGCTCTTCTTTTTCTTTAGACTCCTCTGCTGCAGCGTTAAGATGAACTGAAAGGTCGCAAAATGTGCTCCAAATTCTATTCGATCTATCTTTGACTATATATGAATATGAAAAAATAAATCTCGCTAAAATATCAGTAAATTTTTTAAAACTAAAACCAGTGGCATTTTCATTGCTAAAGTATGTAAAGTTATTTTTATTTGGACTGTTATTTATTAATGAGAGCATTATTACCGTCCAAATTCTTGTTTTACTAGCTCTAAGTCCAAATATTGAATCTCTTATGCTTAAAGCAACAGCTTGTGAAAATCCATAATTAACAAAATCTGATTGAGTCTTATTAGGGTCTAATAAAAGTCTGTATCTAGTTGCTGTCTTTAACAGTTCTTTTGTATACGACAACCATTTATCATCATCATCACCAAGTTCTCGAGTTTTTGTTAATTTGATAGCCTTATAAAGGTGTTTTGAAGCTACATATTCATATTCAGAAGCCCAATAATATCTAAAAAAATCACCAATAGCATTCTCTCTTTTATCAAACCCTCTTATTTCTTCTATAAATTCATCCCATATGTCTTTTGCTTTCTTTAATTTTCTTTTACTAGTAATGTTTTTTAATATAAGATTTTTTAATAAATCAGCTACAGAAAGATTTACTCCTCTCGCGTTAACTGCTTCAAAATACTCATATGCCAATTCATCACCAGGAGCTTGAATATGAACAATTTGAAAATTTCGCAGCTTATTGATTAAGTGATCTAAAAAAATAAAAAATTTTTGATGCCTTAATTCATCATCTTCATTTCTAAGATTTTCGTGCGCTTCACTTTCACGGATTTTTCCTATAAAAAAACGATAAGCTGCCTGCATTCTTTTACATGGTCTTCCCTTATTAAACCAAGGTCTATGATTTCTTTTAGCAGATGTTATTGAAAGAAACTCATCAATCATGTCTTTGAATGGACGTTTATGGGTTTGCGGATCTAAATCAAAGTAAATAAGTGGATCTTGAGGTTTCTGGACGTATTCTCTAAAATAGCTATTTACAGATTCTTGTACGGTCAAATAAAAATTATTTTTAACTATTGATGTACCGTCTGCACGCGTTTCTCTTTCAAATCTGTCAATGTACAGCTTTTGAAGGTCAATTATTTTTTCATTAATTTGAGCAGGATTATTTTTATAAAAATGTGAGTATTTTAAATTTTCTAAATAAAAACATATAGATTGAACAAGAATAGTTATTGTAGTTATTCTCTGCTGACCATCAATAATTTCTACTTTTTTAAGTGTGTCATTTTGGTCTTTTACTAAAATACTTCCAAAAAAGGTTTTTTCATAAGATGTGTTTAAATCATCCCAAAGCTCTTGAAATTGATCATCACCCCATGTATAGTCTCTTTGAAGGTCGGGAATTACTAATTCTTTTCTAGGGTTGTCTTTGTAGGTTCCAAAGAATGATCCGATTGTTTTTTCTCTTGCGCTAAAAGTTGACATAAAGTAATCTATAAAAAAATTAAATTAATTCCTCTGCAATTTTTTGAACTATACCAGTCACCATTGCATTTCCCATTAAAAATGCTCTTCTTGTGTCTAAAACTTGATACTCTTCACCGCTCTCATCTAAACCTTTCTCTGTAAAATTATCAGGAAACATATTTAGTCTTTCGAGCTCTAACGGTATTAATCGCCTTGATTTACCATCAGCTGTTTGAATCAAATGTTTCATACGTGAAACAGACTTTCCGCCCTCAGCAGTAATAATAGTTCGAGACGGTTCATCTAACCCATCATAGAGGTCCATCTTTCCAAAGCTTATATTGTAAGTAAAGCCGTCTTTTGTCGTACGAGTCCTAGTATAACCACCTTTTTCTGCTTTCCAGGCTTCTAGAGCCTTACTATCAACGTAAAACTCCTCTGCTACGGTATCTTTAACAATAATATCACCTAAAAGCATATATGAGTCATTATAGGTTGGTATGATGTCATATGAATCATATTCACGGTCAATACAGGTTCCATACTGAAAGAATTTCTTTGGGGATTTATATTTATAAGCACTTTTTGTCTTTTTTGGAGCAGGATTAAAATTTTTTAAGACATCAACTGGTGTTCCTGAACCTAAAAAATTACCTTCAGGAAATGAATATTTTATATTTGAATGTTCTTTTTTTTTAAATGGAAAAGCACGTCTTAACAAACTAGAATTGTTATTTTTTAATTCATCGTACTCGGGAGTTCCTTCTTTAAAGCACATAAAAAATACACGTTTTCTTTTTTGAGGAAAACCGTAAGCAGATGCATCGATGACCATCCACTCTACTGCATAATTCATATCATTTAACGTAGTAAGCATGTAAGCGAAATCTCTTCCTCGTTCTAAAGCTGGAGATAATAGTAATCTATTAACATTCTCAAAGAGGCAATATTTCGGCTCTTTACGTTTAATTAGTTCTGCAATAGCATACCATAGGTTTCCTTTTGTACCTTCTAACCCCTTTGATCTACTTAATGTATTTGCTACTGAAAAATCTTGACAAGGAAATCCTCCTACAAGCAAATCGTGGTTTGGAAAAGAATAGTTGTTTTCAAGTAAGACATTCAAATCTTCATTAACAAGTACGTCATCACCAAATTGTTTGCGATAAACATTTGCAGCATGTTGAACTTTAGTTCCAGGTTCCCATTGATTGGCTAAAACAGTTTCAAAGTGCTTTGATGCATTTTCGAAACCTATTCTAAAACCTCCTACTCCTGCAAATAATTCTATTACTTTCATTATATAATTTAAAGACGAAACTAGATGTGATCAACATATATTTTGCAAGGTATTAATTAGAATGTACATGTTTTGCAAGGCATGGCTTGCATTTTAAGCGCTTTTGCAAGGCAAAGAACATTTATAACTTTCCCTTGCTCCTCAATAAATACTTTGGCTCACAAAATAGGCCTTTTTGCAAGCCAATAAATATGCCTTGCAAATCCTTCTAATCTCCCTAGACCACATACTCCTTTGTTCGATTAAATTAGCATAATGTATTAATAACGGAGTTTATCATAAAAAAATTAAAAAATGGTCTTGAGGTTTTACTTACCTTGGGAGTCAAAAATATAGGAATTACAAAACTGTAATTATTTGATTATAAATCTTAGGTGTTTGATTCCAGTTATACATTCCATTATCTTTCCAGGATTTAGAATCTTTTATATTATCTGAAATCATATTAACTGCATCATCATGCTTATAAATCTTAACTTTCTCGCTTTCCAAAAATGCAATAAATAAATCTTTTCCAATATATTTTTTGTCTATTGTAAATCTTCCCTTCAATTGAACTTTAATCATTTGATTGGTATTTATTGAAATAAAATCTGCACCCTCCCAATCATCATTCAATCTCATAGAGTTAAATCCATAATCAGCAAGTTTAGAAGCAACTTTATGAAAATTGTGATTTTCTTTTTGTCTACTATTAAGGCTTTTATATTTAATTTTACTAAACATTAATTATTTAAATGTCTTCAAATATTTCAGTAAATAGATTTATAGTTTGTAAAACTTGACGATATACACTGTCTTCAACAACTGCTTCCGTATTGGCATGAGCAGCTTGATTTCTAAAGCTAAGTACCTGATTAAAGTACATGAGATATCCATTTTTCGATGTAATAAGTGAGCTAACAAATTCAGATCTTTTTTCAAAATCATCTTGAAAGTAAATCCAGTTTCTATTAATTATCTGTGATAGCTCATTAAGCATAAGTGGCGAATTTCCAGGATTAAGTAAATTTTTAGTACTTTGAATAGCATCAACTTTGTCATCGATTTTAATTACATAATGCTCGTTCATAGATTCTTTTCTTGGCCTACTTATCGTAGAAACACTTTTTAGAACTTTGTTATGACAGCTTAATGGATCTTTCTCTATCAATTTATCCCTAACATAAGCTCTCATGACCTGTTCCATGGAAGTAATTTTCTCATTTAATTTATCTAATCTATCTTTGCTATCAACTATAACTGAATCCAGTAAACTTGAATTATTAAAAAATCTTTTTATTGCATTTATTTTAAGATCAACAAAGTCATTCTCAATCTTTATAAGATTATATTTTTCTAAATGATTAAAATCTATAGGATTCTCCCTTCTAAGCTTATTAAGTTTATCTTGCTCGTTAGCAGATATAAGTTTGAGCATCTCATATTCATTTGGATATCTGTTTTGAAAAATATCCATCACATTAGTCAAATGTTGATTACATGAAGAGACCAAGGAATCAAGATTTGATTTAATGTAGGAGTTTTGAATGCTTGCTGGTCTAAATTTCTCTTTCTCTAGTTGAGAAACATGAAGTTCACTACAGGCAAGTCTTAGCATATGAGGATGCCCTCCAAACTCTTGAAGAAGATTGTAGCACGCCTCATCTGAAAAAGATAGGCCCATGTATCTTCCTATACCAGTAATCATCTCAATTGTTTCTTTATCAGTGAAAAAAGGAACATATTTCGTTTTAATACCAGCAAAAAAGGGATTCTGTATATTGTTGACACTTCCTTTTTCAACCATCCAAGGATTAACACCACAAACAACTATATTAAATAGATCATGATTTTTTTGTTGAACAGCTCTCATTGCACCCCAAAATTTTAAATAGTCTTCTCCATTTTTCCAGTGCTCAGCAGTTGCAAAATCAAAAGTTAAAAATTCAATTTCATCAAAAATTAAAGTTAGATATTTCAAATTTAATTTTTCTTTTATTTTAAATAGATTTCTTTCAAATGATATTTGAGCTTTTCTTGGAGTGTAATCATGAATTAAGTCCTGGTTGAGATCTATATTATTGCTCTTAATTTCACCAGCAAAACTTTTTTCAAGATTCAAAATTAATTCTTCTACGATATGCTCTAATAATTCATACCACCTATTTTCGTAAATTGATGGACCTTCACATTCAAGTAAATGAGCAAATGATTTATTTGCTTCCTTGTCAATAAAGTCTGAAACGCTATATGTAACTTCTTGTCCATTCTCATCAACTACAATCTCTTCAACAACATCTTTAACAAAGCTCTCAGAAAAGTTTTGTCCAGAGGTCAATCTGTTCATATAAGTATAAAGAATTGAGGTTTTACCAATTTTTCTTAAACCAAATAAGCCATAATTTTGAAAATTAATTTTAGCATCATTAAGCTCACTGACAATATCGTCCCTACCAAAAAAATAATTTTCAGTTTTTAAGGGACTTGAATAGTTATATAAATCCCTGCCTTGAAAAAATTCTACTAATGTATCCTCAATAACTCCTTTTGGATTACCTACGTTAATATCTGAAATTTTAATCGGTAGTAGAACTTTATGCTCTGATTGGGATCTTGATAATCGCTTTATTGTAGATTTACAATCGTCATCATCAGTTATAATTAAGGTACAAAGCTTATCTAGTCTATTTTTATAAATTGAATGAAGTCTATCAATATAATCTAAATCATTTAGCTCATTAAATCTTTGTATGCCGCTCCTGTCACCACCGCTTATCTTAATTAAGCATAAAACTTGTTGAGAAATTCCCCATTGGTTTGTCATCTCAGTTGTAGGTTTTAAAAGCGCGTAATTATAAATTGCACCCTTCCAAGTTTGTTTATCTAAATATGTAACAAAAAAAACTTGCGACAATTTGTCAGCGACAAGAGACTTAACGTTGTAATTGAAGTTTTTTTTAGAATGTTCTGTTAATGGAATTCTATTACCATTTCTTTCTTTTACTGTAGCAAGTCCAGCTTTGATAATTTTATCCATAATTATAAAACTAAATTTGCAAAAGGTAACTTATTATATTCTTCTTTAAAAAACTTTAAGAGTTCTTTTTCAACAACTCTTGGTTCTTCGTTATTTAATGTTTTCCAGCAGACAACCAATTCTTTATGGTTCTTTATTTGCCAAATATATCTACCACCATAATGTCCAATATTTTTTGTTTGACCAAAACTAAGATATTGACTAATCCTCGAAAATAAAGTTGCACCACTTGATTTTCCACCAGCTTTTCCAATGTAAACTACCGATGCATCTACATATTTATCTTTTAATTGAGGTATATCAACATTGGGGTCTTTTCCCTTAAAAAAACCTCCAACTCCAGGATTAATGAACTCAACAGATGGTTCGATATTAAGCACCATATATACCCCCATTTGCTTAGGAATCATGCTTTTATCGGTCCATAAATCTTTTATAGATACAAAGCCTTCGAAGTTATCGTTTATCAAATCTTGTTTATTAAAGTTCATCATGCAGTATTATTTTTCCAATCTACGATTTCTTGAAAACCCATATTCTAAATATATAAAAAAAAACCTTACTTATCTTTAATTATAATTAAGCACATATAACTTGAGAAATATTAAAGTCTAAGAACTTATCAAAATCAACAGCCATAATTTTAAAATCCATAGTATATAGTGTTTTGCAATACTTGCATCCAACCCTATATAGGATTACTTCATCTCCCTCTTTATTCAAATCTAGTAATGAAAAGTATACACCAGTTTCTTTAAGTGGCTTTTCACACACTATGCATGAATATCCTGTTGTAAGTTTTTTTGCTTTTTTAAATTCATCAGAATTTGGGTCAATACATTGTATCATATAGGTAAGTCTCCTTTTAGGTTAGTTATGGTATATGAGGGATAAAAAGGATTATTTCAAATCGTAATAATATCTCTTCTATATTAACGGCATTCTAATATTTAATTACAAGTTTTTTATTTTTTTTTTAGGTTTTTTAACAGTTAATTCAAAAAATTGCTTAGCACATCCGAGTGCTGGTGCCCCTTTTACGACTACATCTATCCTACATATCCTAAGTACTAATTGATTAGTATTATAACGTTGAGTCAAATAAATCAATTCATTTCTTTTTGCTAATGCTTGATTTGATATTTTAAATGGAAATGGTGTAATTCTTCCCTTACCTCCATTATAACCATCAACATAGTAATCGATTAGAATTTTTGCATTACCCTTCTCTTTTATTTCTTTATTAATCCACGATCTATCCGAAGAATTAATTAATCCTGCTACTAACTTATATTCACTTATTACCATTTTCATATTCTCTCCTTTGTTGTTTTCAGGACAGAAATAAAAAAACCCTCATCAGAGGGTTCAGAGTTTCAGCAATGCTGCTCATCTGTCACTTGACAAACCACCGTGGCTATTGTGCTCGGTTGGTGGGAATATTCCCGTCCTGATGATTCTAAATATTAAAAAGAAAAAATATCAATTACAAAGCTCTTTTTGATGGCCATCTATCATCATTCTTAAATCCTGAACATTTAGAATTAGGAGCAAATTGCCCACTATTTGGACCTCCATCTGTTCTACATCTATAAACTAACACTCCGTAAGAATTATAAAACTGATCCCATTCATAAGATGTGCTATCATATCCGCTGTAGCCATCATCTGCAAAAAGACCTGCTATCATTACAGCAACACCAGCTACTAATCCATAGCCGCCGGGAAGTTCAAATTCAATGTCTCTTGAAGAAGGATTTACACTATCAAAGACTTCAGAATTCATAAATCTAGTGTTTGTTGGTTGCGATATATGAACTCCCAATGGAGCAGTCCATAAATTATCTCTTCCAGATCCGATTGTATAACCAGCTTTTATATTAAAAGATAGAAAATTACCTGTTGGAAAATCATCAAAGTCATTCCATACAGTCTGACCTAAAGGGAGATTATAATCTGCACTTGCTTCAAATGACAAACCATTATCCATCATATAGCCAAGGCCATAGCCAAAAATAAGTGATTGACCGTAAATTTTTTGCCATCCTGTGTTATTAGACCAACTTGAATTATCTGTAACAAAAATACTTACATTTTCTTCTTGAAATTTGAAAGAATAATTGGAATATAAATTAGGATTATTAAACATATTCATCTGTCTATATCCTAATCCTGCAAAATATCCATTTTCATGCTTCATGTAGTCAAACTTATTGTTTCCAATCACTTCATCTGTAACTACCATAGAATTATCCCATAAATATGTACTTAATGAAGCTCTATGCGCACCGTTTTGTTCTAAATTTGTTATTCTATATCCAAAAATAGTATATATATCTTGAGCGAAAAGATTGGTAGATAAAATTAGAATAGATATAAATGAGTATAATTTTCTCATAATAATATAATCTAGTAAAAAAAAACTAAAAAAACTTTATTGATTTAAAGTATATTTTATTGGAATAGTATACCAAACACCAACTCTATTGTTATTTTGTCTTGCTGGTGAAAATTTTGTTTTTTTGACAGCTTCCAAAGCAGATTCATTCAAACCAGTGTTTGGATATCCTTGAATCACTACTGCATCTTCAACGATACCATTTTTATTTATAAAACATTGTACAATAACATCTCCTTCAATTTTTTGATTTATTGCAGACCTTGGATATATTGGTTTTATTGGCCTTAATGGACGAGGCGGTTTTTCGTATGGAGTAAATTTGTAATCTTTATTTGTATAAGTTTTTTTTTCATTTTCGCTCTTCTTATCTATTTTTTTTGCTTTTTCTTGATTTTTTGGAGATAATTTTTCTTGTGATTTTTTACCTTTTTCAGAAGACTTTGAAGGATCTTTAAATAAAGTACTTTTGGATTTTTTATCATTAGATGAAATGACAGTCTTTTTTGATTTTTTTTCTTGAGACTTGGACAATATGTCATTCTTTTTTGAAGATTGGTTTTTCTTAATCATTCTTTCAAATTGCGCTAATTCATTTATTATTTTTGATGAATTATCCTTTACAGTAGAAGTACTATTCGTAGATACTTCTTCTTCAATAGCCCCTACCCACTCTCCTCTCCTAAGAATATTATTTAATTTTTTAATTGTTGGGTGCAAAGAAAAATTTTCTTCGTTTGAATTGGAGTATCTTTTTATTTTGTCAAAGTCAACTACAATATTAAATCCACTGCCTCTATTAATAGCATCCAATATGTGTAAAAATTCTGTTTCTGTAAATTTTCTTGAACCATGCTTCCGAGAACTTATTTCTATAAAATAACTTGTAGGATAAACTTTGAGTGAAGGTGTTTCTCCTTGAGCTTCAATATATTCACTATATTCACTTCCTAGCTTACCTCTTTTGACTTTAGCATCTTGTAATTCTTTGGTTAATTTTTTCGATCTAAAGCGAATTTCCTTATTTATTTTTGCAAAATCTAACTTTCCAGAAATATTAAATTCATTTTTAATCATCAAAGTCAAGCTATTGATATTTTGATTCATAGATGAGAGTGATGTGCTAACGGTTGAAATTCCAGCTTCTATCTCTTTGAGTTTTTTATCATTCTGTTCTTTTTTTTCTTTAATTTTTTTCAAGTCAGCTATTTTTTTATTTTCTAGCTTTGTTGATAATTCAGAAGTTTCTTTTTTTAATTTTTCATTTTCTACAGATTTTTCTATTGTTTCTTTATTCACAAAAATAACATTTATAACAAAAAAAATTATAAAAATACCTAGGGTGGCCATTGAGATATCTGATAATGACTCGTAAAAAGAATTTGAGGACTGTAAATTCTTGCGCATTTACTTTCTACCTCTTTGTTTTGCTATTGTCCAACCACCTTCTGTCCATAATTTGTCATAAACAGTATTTACAGATCTATCTAAGCTTTGGTCTTGCTTATATTTTGAATTTGTCCTTGATATCTTAAAGGTAAATGTAGAAAAACCTTCTGCATCTCGCGGTGCATTTATTGCATTAGTAATAATTAGAAAATCATTTACAGAAAAAACGCCATCATAACCCAAAAGAACATTTTCTTGATATTCAAAAGAGGTTTCACCTGTTGATGGAGATCTGATTGTTTTCATTTCACTATAAGTGCCAAATGTTATGTATGGCTGACCACTTAAATCATAAAATTCACCTGTTTTTCTATTGTTCAAATATATTAAATCTCTATTTAATGCTCTTATATCGTCTTCAAGTTGATTACGTAATTTTTTATCTTTTTTTATAAGAGAAACAATACTATTTAATTGCTCAAGTTCCTTTTCTTTGTTTTTAACATCTTTCAGTTTTGATTCTAATTCTTTTTCACGTTTTTGGAGCTTTTTTTCTGAGGAGATAAATTCTTTTTCTAGTCTTTTAATCTCATTTGCTAAAAAATTACTATTTTGATACTCATTAATTTCATTTTTCGTTTTTGATAAACTTTTTTGATATTCACTATTTGCAGATTTGATTTTTTCAAAAGTAGATGAGGATTGAGAGCCAGAAGAAAGAATAATAATTACAACAACTAGTACAATAAAAACTCCTAAGGATCCAATTGCAATATCTGATAGTGTTTCATAAGGAGGAGTATGCTTTCCTTTTCTTCTATTTCTCACTTTTTTTATCCAAAGAAACGTTTAAGAAAAGGCTTACTTTGCTCTTGAATTTTATTTAACACTGATTCTATTCGTCTAAGTGCGGATAAATGATTTGAACCAATCTCTTCTTCGTGGCTTTTAATTTTTTCATTAAGCGATTGAATGCTTGATTCTAAAGAAGATATTTCATTCATATATTTCTTTAAATTATCTGATTCGGATTTTATTAATACTTCAGATTGCTTTATGTAATCTGAAAACATTTTTGTTTGAGAATTTATATTGCTTTCAACAGTCTTAGATAAATATGGCAAAACAAAAATCTCTGTTTTCAATGCAATTTCATCTAATACTTCATCAGCGATATTTATTGATGCTTGATGAAGTAGTTTTAAAAAGAATCCACCTAGTACAGCACCAAATAAGGTTGTATAGAAAGCAGTACCCATTCCATCTAACGCTTGCTTTAATCCTCCTACAACTACTGTTCCATCATCACCCAAAGATGTCATTACTTGCTCTAAGCCTGTTATAGATATAATTAAACCTGAAATAGTTCCAATTAATCCTAAGGTAATCATTATATTGCTTCCTAATTGAACGAAATACTCTCTTCTAGATAGCTTGTTTGATAAATAATCAATTGAATGATCTTGATTTACAAAACCAGAATCTATATTATTATAAATTTCCATTAAATTATTGATATGTTTTTCAAATAATAAAGATCCGGAGTATTCTATATTATCATCCAAGAAGTCAAAAGATGGATTATCAGCATTTATAATTAGTTCATATTCACTATAAAAATATAATGTATTATAAATATTGAGAGCGTAAAACAACAAAAAAAGTAAAATAATTATAAAACTTATACCTGTTGAATCTTGATAATTTTGTTGAAAAAGAATATATAATGATAATATAAATCCAAGGATTAAAAATCCACTTACAATTACCCATAGCAAATAGTTATTATTGTTGAAATTCATAATTAATTATCTATATAAAATCAAATTTTATCTTTGAATTCTATAACTTAAGTATATTATGTCGTTTATTTTAAAAAACAAATTATATATTTTAGCAATGCTAATTATAGAATGCCCAATATATTGACTCATATCAAAATTAATCAGTCAAAAAATATACTAATTTTTAAGCAATCTATTGATTTGCTTAGCAGCATCGACTATAGCAGACTCTGATGATCTAAACTTCCACCCTAAGATATCTCGTGCGTTATTGGAATGGTAAATACGAAGAATGTCTATATCTTTTAAAAAGAACGATAATTGTTTATCAAACCTTCCTAATATTCTTGCTAAGAGGGTTGGTAAATTTCTTTT
>JGI20158J14315_10002613_pt1 | contig 12432 bp, 11 predicted proteins | sample COG_08_FD_14315 | JGI IMG/M metagenome (IMG submission 14315)
AATAAAAAAAATCAGGTTAAAGTTAATGATACTTTAAAATTTTTAACAAAAAGCTCAAAAATATATAGACAAAATATAAATACAAAAATCATAGCCATTACAGGCAGCTGTGGAAAAACTACTTTAAAAGAATTACTAGGAAGCTCATTAGGTAAAATATCAAATACAAGTATTTCTCCCAAGTCATATAATAATAAATATGGCGTACCTTTAAGTCTGTTTAACTTAAAGCAAAAAGATGATTATGGTGTACTGGAAGTTGGAATGGATAAAAAAGGTGAAATAAATTATTTATCCAACATTCTACAGCCAGATGTAAGCGTAATTACAAATATTAGTTATGCCCATGCTAAGAATTTTAGAAACATAAAGCAAATTGCTCTAGCTAAATCAGAAATAATTAATAATACAAAAAATAATGGTTTTATTGTTTTGAATGCTGATGATAATTTTTTTAGTTTTCATAAAAAATTAGCCATTAAAAAAAATCTTAACATTTTATCATTTGGTATTAAAAATAAAAGTTCAAATATAAAACTTTTAGATATTAAAAAAGAGGCCAATAAATATAAAGCAACTATTAAAGTAAATAATTTTAAAACTTACTTTCTAATAAAAAATGATTTTCAAAATAATATTTTAAATATTTTAGCTACTTTAGCAGTAATGAGTATATACTTTGATATTTCTAGAATTGATAAAAATATCTTTAATAATTTTAAAACACCAAATGGTAGAGGAGATGTTTCAAAAATTAAAATCAATAAAAAGAGTTTAAATTTGATAGATGAAAGTTATAATTCAAATCCCTTGTCTCTTAAGTCAGCAATTGTTAACTTTGATAAGATTAAATCAAACAAATCAAAGAAATATTTATTGTTAGGCGACATGTTAGAGCTTGGAAAATATTCAAAAAAACTCCATCAATCTATTGGTAAAATAATTAATAAAACAAAGATTGATAAAGTCTTCGTTAAGGGAAATGATATTTTGTTTACATTTAATTCAATCTCAAAATCAAAAAGAGGCAGAATATTAAATAATAATTCAGAAATTATTAATTTGATTAAAAATGATTTAGATAATAATGATTATCTTATGGTTAAGGCCTCAAATGCGACAGGATTTAATATGATAGTTAGTAAAATGAAAGGTTTAAGATAAATGCTTTATCAATTTTTATTGAATTTTGTAGATACTTTTGGTTTTTTAAATGTATTTAAATATATAACTTTTAGAACAGGATTATCTTTATTTACCTCACTTATTATTGTTTTGTTGATAGGTGGACCTTTTATTAATTTTTTTTCAAAAAGAAAAATTTTCAATCCTATTCGTGATGATGGACCAGAAGACCATATAGTAAAAAAAATTAGCACTCCAACAATGGGAGGAGTAATTATTTTATTTGGGCTGCTAGTTTCAGTTTTATGTTGGGGAGATCTATCTAGTGTGAGTGTTTTATTTTGCATTTATATAACAATTTCATTTGGTTTGCTTGGTGCCTTTGATGATTATAAAAAAATACAGCATGCTAATTCTTCAGGAATTTCATCTAAATTTAAAATATTATCACAAATTATTTTAGCAATTTTAGGAATCAGTTTTTTTATATATTTTATAGATTATCAAGAAATTACTAATTTATATTTTCCATTTTTTAAGAACTTAATAATTAATCTTGGTTGGTTTTTTATTCCATTCTCAGTATTTGTAATAGTTGGGTCGTCAAATGCAGTAAATTTAACAGACGGACTTGATGGATTAGCTACTGTGCCTGTAATACTAGTTGCAGGCTGTTTTGCATTTATAAGTTATGTGACTGGTAATATAGTTTTTTCTAACTATTTGCAGATCCCTTATATTGAAGGAACAGGTGAAGTCTCAATTTTTTGTGGGTCTATTATTGGATCTTGTTTAGGTTTTTTATGGTTTAACGCACCACCGGCAAAAATTTTTATGGGTGACACAGGATCTTTGGCTCTTGGGGGCTCTTTAGGTGCAGTAGGAATAATTACAAAACATGAAATTGTATTAGCAATAACAGGTGGACTATTTGTGCTTGAAGCTGTCTCTGTAATGGTTCAAGTTATTTCATTTAAATTAACTGGAAAAAGAATTTTTAGAATGGCACCAATACATCACCATTTTGAAAAAAAAGGATGGCCAGAGTCAACTGTCGTAATTAGGTTTTGGATTATTTCTATTATTCTAGCAATGATAGGTTTAGCTACTTTAAAACTAAGATAATGACAAAAAGTAAAAATATTTTTTTAGGAAAAAAAATATTAATTTATGGAATGGGTAAAAGTGGAATTTCTTCATATAAATTCCTAAAAAATAAAGCTAAAGTTTATTTATTTGATGATAACTCAAAAACAATAATTAACTCTAAATTAAATCAAAGACTACAGAATATTAAAGAAGTATCTAAAATAAAATTTGATAGAATCATCATTAGCCCAGGAATAGATATTTACAGTTGTAAATTAGCCAAAATCTTAAAAAAAAATCTTTCTAAGATTTATTCTGATTTAGATGTTTTTTACTCATTTTATAAAAATAAAAGTATTACTATTACGGGAACTAATGGAAAATCAACTACAGCAAAAATTTTACATGAAGTTTTATTGAGTCAAAAATATGACTCAAGATTAATTGGCAATATTGGCAATCCTGTTTTAGCTGAAAAACAAATTACTAAAAAAACTATATTTGTTATTGAGGCATCATCATATCAATTAGATTACAGTAAAATATTTACTTCAAAATATGCATTAATACTTAATATTACTCCAGACCATTTAGAAAGACACAAAAACTTAAATAATTATATTAATGCTAAATTTAAATTATTAGATTCCCAATCAAATAAATCTATTGCTTTGGTAAAAAAAAATGACCCATTAATAAGAAAGACTTTAAATAAAAAAAGATTTAAACAAAAAATTATCCAAGTAGACACATTAAAATATGATAAAATTTTTGATAAAGTGAAAAATCAATATTTTCTATCTTTTGGAAATAAGGAAAATTTATCTTTTATTTTAAAAATTTCAAAAATATTAAAATTAAATAATAAAAATTTACTTAAAACTTTAAATAAATTTAAAGGTTTGAAATATCGGCAGCAAATAATTTATGAAAAAAAAAATCTAACTATAATAAATGACTCAAAGTCAACTAGCTTTGCATCTTCTGAAAATTTACTGAAGAGTTTAAATAAAGTTTATTGGATTTTGGGTGGTATTCCAAAAAAGAACGATAAATTTAGATTAACAAAAAAAAATTGTAAAAATTTTAAGGCTTTTATATTTGGAAATAATGTTAAAAAATTTAAAAAACATTTAAAAAATAAAATGTTTGTTACGAACTTTTTAAATTTAAAAGATGTTTTGAAAAATATATTTATAGCTATTGAAAAAGATAAATTACAAAAAAATATAATATTTTTTAGTCCAGCCGGAGCATCATTCGATAGTTTTAAAAATTTTGAAAATAGAGGTCATTATTTTAATCAAGTAATTAAAAAATTAATTAATGACAAACGATAGTGCTTTATACAAATTTTTTTATCACTGGTGGAAGAATATAGATAAATCAATTTTTTTTCTTATTACTCTCTTGTTTGCTATAGGACTATTTTTTTCATTGGTCTCAACTTCATTAATTGCCTCAGATAAATTAGACACAAATAGTTATTTTTTTTTTTTTAAACACTTAATCTATATTTGCATAGGAATATCTATTATTTTTGTTTTTTCCTCAATTAGTACTGAACAATTATTCAAATATTCGATAATCTTTTTTTTTATTTCGTTAACTTCATTATTTCTTGTTCCAATAATTGGTGCTGAAGTCAAAGGGTCCAAAAGATGGATAGACTTATTCTTTTTGCCAAGATTTCAACCAATTGAAATACTAAAACCATTTTTAATTATAATACTTGCTACCATTCTTTGTAGTAATAGGATTTCTAGTCTTTATTTAAAATATTTGGCATCAATCTTCATTGTTTCTTTAGTATCCATACTTTTAATTATTCAGCCAGATATAGGTCAAACGCTGTTAGTAGTTTTTTCTTGGGCTGTTTTAATTTTTACCTCAGGAATAAATCTTTTTCTTCTTCTAGGTTTTTCTTTATTTTTATTAATTTTTTTAATTTACTTGATCATATATGTTCCTAGGTTTGATTATATTCAAAGTAGGGTCTTTTCTTTTTTTAATAGAGATGTTGGTACTCACAATTTTCAATCTGAAAAAGCAATTGAGTCAATTACTAGTGGTGGTTTTTTTGGAAAAGGGATTGGAGAAGGTGTATTAAAAAATAGAGTTCCAGAAGCTCATACAGATTATATTATTTCAGTAATTTCAGAAGAGTTTGGAGTTATTGCCATAATATTAATATTATTTTTGTTTCTAGTTTTAATTTATATGGTTTTTAAAAAAATTAATTTTGAAAAAAATGAAAAAGTGAAACTAGTTTTAATTGGCTCTATTAGCTTAATTTTAATGCAGGCTACAATTCATATNGGTGTAAATATTAGATTATTTCCAACTACAGGGATGACATTACCATTTTTAAGTTATGGTGGTTCATCAATTGTTGGTATTTCAATATTTTCAGGAATAATTTTGAATTTAACAAAGAGAAAAATAAATTATTAAAAATGAAAAAAAAAATTTTAATATCAACAGGTGGATCTGGTGGGCATGTTATACCAGCGCTAACGATTTATGATCATTTAAAAAATGATTATGATGTTATGATTTCCACTGATCTTAGGGGTTCGAAATATTTAGATAATGATAATTGCAAAACTTTTTTAGTTGATACTCCTAAATTAGATAAATTAATTTTAATTCCCTTTTCAATTTTAATTATATTTTTTTTAACTTTAAAATCTTTATTTTTATTCAAAAGAGAAAAAATAAATATATTAATTTCCACAGGAGGCTACATGTCTTTACCATTATGTTTGGCTGCTAAAATATTAAAAATCAAAATTTTTTTATTAGAACCTAATATGATTATTGGAAGAGCAAATAAACTTTTTTTAAATTTTTGTGAAAAGATAATATGTTATGATGCTAACGTCATAAATTTTCCAAAAAAATTTATAAATAAGTTAGTTGTATCAACTCCACTTTTAAGAAAAAGATATTATGAGAGAGATAATAATTTAAAATTAGATAAAATATTTACTATAATTGTTATAGGAGGCAGTCAAGGAGCTCAAATATTTGATGAATTATTACACAAAACTTTTATAAAAATTGCAAAAATTAGAACTTTAAAAGTAATTCATCAGACAAAAGAAAAAAATATTAATTTTCTTAAAAATCTTTATTCAAAAAATGATGTTGAAAATATCGTTTTTGAATTCGATCAAAATTTAGATAAACTCTTAAACCAAGCAGATTTATGTATAACAAGAGCTGGTGCATCTAGTTTGGCTGAAATTGCTAGTCTTAAAATACCTTTCATTGCTATTCCGTTGCCCACTTCTAAAGATAATCATCAGTTCCAAAATGCTAAATATTATGAAAATAAAAACTGTTGTTGGATAATTGATCAAAGTAATTTTGATCAACTTAAATTTGATGATTTATTGTTGGATATTTTAAAAAATAGTGATGANTTTATAATGAAAAAAAATAACTTAGAAAATTTAAATTATCAAAATACTTGGAATAATGTTAATCAAAATTTATTAAAAATAATAAATGAAAATTAAATTAGCTAAATCTGAAATAATTCACTTTATTGGTATTGGAGGCATAGGTATGAGTGGCTTGTCTTTGATAATGAAAGGTAAGGGCTTTAAAGTTCAAGGAAGTGATATTTCCAGTAATAAAAATATTGAAAGATTAAAAAAAGAAACAATAAAGATTTCAATTGGCCATAAAAAGCAAAATATAAGTAAGGCAACGATTGTAGTTGTTTCGTCTGCAATAAAAAAAAATAATCCAGAATTAATTGAGGCCAAAAAAAAACAACTACCTATTTATAAAAGGGGAGAAATGTTGGCTCATATAGTCTCTTTAACAAAAAATATNGTAGTTGTAGGTTCACACGGTAAAACAACAACAACTTCATTAATAGCTTCAATTTTTCAAGAAACCAAAATAGACCCAACCATAATTAATGGTGGTGTAATTAATTCTATAAACAATTCTGCAAAATTAGGAAAAAGTGACTGGTCAATTTTGGAAGCTGATGAGTCTGATGGTAGTTTTGTTTATATACCCCCAACCTATTCAATAATTACAAATATAGATAGGGAGCATATGGATTTTTATAGCTCCATGAAAGAACTTAATGAATATTTTATTAAATTTGTAAAAAAAGTTCCATCTTTTGGAAAATCTTTTATTTGTTTAGATGATAAAAATAATAAAAATTTAATTAAAAATTTAAAAAATAAAAACTTTTACACTTACGGTTTAGAACCAAAATCAAATTTTTGTATTAAAAATATAAAACAATTTCGAGAGTATTCAGAATTTGATTTAAAAATAATTCTACCAAATAAAAAAAATAAATTTATTAAGAAAATTAGAATACCCTTATTAGGTCTTCATAATATCAGAAATTCTGTTGCAGCTGCAGCATTATCGATAACCGTTGGCTTGACAGTATCAAGCATTAAGAAAGGCTTAAAAAATTTTAAAGGCGTACAGAGACGATTTAATAAAATTTTTACATATAATGAAGTAGATTTTTTCGATGATTATGCACACCACCCTACAGAAATAAAAGTTGTTCTTGATGGAGTAAGCAATGTTTATAATAATTATGAAAAAATATGCATATTTCAGCCTCACAGAATTTCAAGATTAAAAGATTTGAAAAAAGAATTTACCCACGCTTTTAAAGGTGCAGACAAGGTAATCTTGTTTCCAATTTATACTGCTGGAGAAAAAATTAAATTAGGATTTAATTATCTAAATTTTGCAAAAGAATTAATCAAAAATTCAAAAGTAAAATTATTTTTAGTAGATGATAAATATCAATTAGCAAAATATATTAAAAATAATATTTATGGAAAAAAAATAGTTATTGGAATGGGTGCAGGTACTATCTCAACATGGATGAGAGAGCTACCTAAATTGATATAATGAGCATTGATCTTGAAGAATTATCATTAGAATTTAAAAACAATATAAAATTTGAATATAGTTTAAAAAAAAAAAATTGGTTTAATATAGGTGGCAAAACTAAGATTTTCTACAAAGCTGATAATTTAAAAGATTTAATCAAATTCTTAAAAAAAATTGAAAACAAAGTGAAAATTTTTGTTTTGTCTGCTGGATCAAATACTCTAATTGCAGACAGTACTTATGATGGTGTAGTAATCAAGCTTTCAAATAACTTTAGCAATATGTCACTTTTATCTAATGATATAATTATAGCAGGGAGTGCAGTTGGAGATAAATCACTTTCAGAATATGCTATGAACAATAGTTTGGGCGGATTTGAATTTCTCTCATGTATACCAGGTACAGTAGGCGGAGGTATAAAGATGAATGCTGGCTGCTTTGGAAGAGAATTTAAAGATATCTTAGTATCGATTCAAGCAATTAACAANTCAGGACAAGTTATCACAATACCGGCTAAAGAAATCAAATTTAAATATAGAGACAGCGGGTTATCTGATGACTTAATTTTTTTAAGTGCTTCTTTTAAAGGTTTCAAAAAAAATTCAGATTTAATTCTAAAAGAGATGAAAGAATTAAAAGAAAAAAAAGAAAAAGCTCAGCCTACAAGAATTAAAACAAGTGGTAGTACTTTTAAAAATCCGATAGGACAATCAGATAAAAAGGTTTGGCAATTAATAAAAGAGTCGGTATCTATTGAGAAATCTTTTGGTGATGCTTGTATTTCAGAAAAGCATTGTAATTTTTTTGTAAATAAAGGAAATGCTGAGTTTAAAGACATGAAAAAATTGATAGAATTTGTTTCTGAAAGTGTTTTAAAAAAAACTGGTGTAAAGCTAGAAACTGAAATTAAAATTTTGGAATAAATTGAAAAAGAAAATACTCATAATTTCAGGAGGAATCTCAAAGGAAAGATTAATCAGTCTTGATACTGGGTTGCAAGTTGCAAAAGAATTAAAAAAAAATGGCTACAAGGTAAAAATTTCAGAACCAGATAATCAACTTGCTAGAAATATTAATCAGTTTAAACCAAATATTATTTTTAATGCTTTACATGGACAATTTGGTGAAGATGGATACATACAAACAATTCTTGAAGGGTTTAAAATTCCATATACACACTCTGGTACAGTGGCCTCAGCTTTGGCAATGGATAAAGAAATTTCAAAGAAAATTTTTATTAAAAATAAAATTACTACACCAAAATTTATCAAATATTCATATGAAAAAAATAATTTAGATTTAATAAAAATAATTGAAAAAAAGTTAAAATTTCCAGTAATATTAAAACCAATTAATGAAGGCTCAAGTGTGAATGTTTTCATTTGTACTAAAAAAAATATTTTAAAAGTTTTGAAATTATTGGAAAGTTATAAACAAATAATAATTGAAGAATTTATTGCTGGAAGAGAAATTCAAGTTGCAATTATGGGGGGTAAAAAACTAGGCGCAATCGAACTTAAACCTAAAAGAAAATTTTATGATTATCAGGCTAAATATGACGCTAAAGCAAAAACTGAACATATTATTCCAGTAGAACTATCCAAAAATAAACTTGATGAAGTAATGAACATGGCCCTTAAAGCACATAAAGTTATTGGTTGCAAAGGTGTAACAAGATCAGATTTTAAATTTTACAACAATAAGTTTTATTTGTTAGAAATTAATACTCAACCAGGAATGACAAGTTTGTCTCTTGTTCCAGAGATAGCAAGATACAAAGGAATAACTTTTATAGAATTAATTGAGTGGATTTTAAAAGATGCATCAACGAAAAAGTAAAAAAATTTTAATATATCTTTTTTTACTTTTCTTAGTGGGTTCAATTAATAATATTCATATTAATAATCTAAATTTTCTAAGTGTTAAAGAAATCAATGTTACCGGACTTGAGAACAAAGAGAATTCAACTTTATCAAAAAAAATAGAAAGGTTATTAAAATTAGATAATATTTATTTAATCAATAAAAAAGATCTAAACACTTTGATTGAGTCTAATAATTTGGTGGAAAAATACTTTATTTTCAAAAGATACCCATCCTCACTAAATATAAATATTGATAAGACAAATTTTTTAGCAAAAATTAGTAAAAATGGTAAAATTTATGATTTAGCTTCAAATGGAAAACTTATTGAGAATAGGAATTCTAATAGACAATTGCCTTTTGTGTTTGGAAATCCTGAAATTGTTGAATTCTTTAATATTAAAAAAATTATAGATGAGTCTCAAATATCTTTTGAAGAAATAGAAAGTTTATATTTTTTTTTATCTAAAAGATGGGATTTAAAATTAAGAAATAATATAATTATAAAATTACCTAATGATAACACAAAAGAAGGTTTAAAATTAGTATCAGAATTTTTGCATAATAATGAATTTAAAGATATTAAAATAATTGATGCAAGAATTAAAAATCAAATTATTTTAAATGATTGAAGAAGCTGATTTTGAAACATTTCTTTATCTCTCTAGAAATCAGTGTGTAATATTTGTTGAGAATAAAAGAACTTTTAAAAGTTTATATAAAGAAGAGATTAAAATTGCTGATGAAATATATCCAGATGATTTGAACTACTTATCAAAATTTCTTGATAGAAATATTTACAGAATAGAAAAATTAGTAGGCAACTTTATTAAAGACATTACGTTAATAATTGAAAATGATAAGATTTTAAATGTTGATATAGGAATTAAAAAAAAAGATCACACGCAATTTTTAAATCAAGATTATTTAAAAAATGATTTAATAGAAGTTAAAGATTTATTTAAGGCAAGTTATCAAAATCAAGTCATTATGCACATGCTAATTATTAATTATGATGAATACGGAAATAAAAATTTCTCAAATAACTTTGATGAAAACAATTTATATACCGTAGTCGAATTTATATCTATTTCAAATAGCCTGACTTCTATATTGGATAAATTGTTAGAAAAACATCAAATTCAAATTAATCAATATATGTCTGGAGAGTATATAAAAAATTTTATTGGTGAAGATTTAGGCGAATTATCAATGATGGCCAGTAAATTGAAAAATGGATTTAATAAAAATGAGATAACATTAATTTCAAAAAATATTGAAAATAAAGGATTTTTTGAAAAATTTTTTCAATTATTTAGTTAATATTGTTTTATCCAGTAATATTAGTTGTTTTCTAAATCTATAAAAAACAAATTAAAAAGTCTCAGTGTCTTATCTAACTCAAAAAACAATAAAAAATGACGTTCTATTTAATGGCGTAGCATTGCACAGTGGTGTAAATGTAAATATTTGCATTAAACCTGCGGCACCAAATTTTGGTATTGTTTTTAAAAGAATTGATCACAAAATAAATAATTTAGTCTACCCAAATTTTATGCATGTGACGAATACGTCATTAAATACAACTATTGAAAACGAATTTGGAGTTAAAGTGTCAACTATAGAACATTTGATGGGTGCATTGTTTGGGCTGGGTATTGATAATGCATTAATTGAGATTGATAATGAAGAAGTTCCAATTTTAGATGGTTCTGCAAAAGATTTCATAGCAAAAATTATGAACACTGGGGTAGCTGTGAGCGATGCTCCAATCAAGATTATTAAAATAAATAAAGAAATAAAATTTACAGATGGTGATCGATTTATATCGATACAACCTTCTACCCTAAGTTTAGATATTGATTTTGAACTTAAATATAAAAACCAAACTATTGGTAATCAAAAAAATAAAGTTAAAGTTTTTGAGGATGATTTAACAGATATATATAACTCAAGAACATTCTGTTTATTTGAAGATATTGAAATGATAAAAAAAAATGGGTTAGCTAAAGGTGGTAGTTTAAAAAATGCTATTGTAGTTAAAGATGACCAAATATTAAATGAGGAAGGTTTAAGAAATGACAAAGAATTCGTTAATCATAAAATATTAGATTGTATTGGAGATTTATACACTTCAGGGTATAGAATTATAGCCACTATTAAATGTTCTCAAGGAGGTCATTTTCTAACAAATCAATTATTAAGAAAAGTCTTTCAAAATAAAGAGAATTTTTCAATCTTGGAAATAAAAGAAAAAAATTTGCCTCACACACTGATAAATAAAAATATACTACGATCTATAGCTTAAGTATAAAGACAACTTTAAAAGTATCTTTTAAATAAGTATAAACCTTATATGCAAATTAATAAATTTTTATTATTTTTTCTTTCTATATTAATTCTTACATCATGTTCAAAAAATATAGTTGAAGANTCTATTTTAAAAGAAAAAAGTTTAGATCTTCAAGTACTAGAAGCCTATCAGGAAGGAAAAGATTTTTTGGAAAAGGGTGATCCACTTTATGCTGCAAAAAAATTTAATGAAGCAGAAATTTTATTTCCACAATCAGAATGGGCTCCTAAATCTGCTTTAATGGCAGCTTATACATATTATTCTTATGATTATTTAAATGATGCAATAGCAGAATTAGATAGATTTTTGAAAGTCTATCCTAAATATAAAAATTTAGATTATGTTTATTATTTATTAGGTATTTCTTATTATGAACAAATAGTAGATGAAAAAAAAGATTTACAATCAATAATAAAAGCAAAACAATATTTTGAAAAAGTTTTTAATGATTATCCAAAAACCAGTTATGCACTGGATTCAAAATTTAAGATAGATTTGATAAATGATTTATTGGCATCAAAAGAAATGTATATAGGTCGTTATTATTTTGAGAAAAAAAAATGGATAGCAGCAATAAATAGATTTAAGACAGTAGTGAATAAATATGAAACAACTATATATGCAGAAGAAGCACTACATAGATTGGTTGAAGTTCACTATATCATAGGGTTAAAAGATGAAGCAAAAAAATATGCAAAAGTACTTGGATATAATTATCAATCTTCAGAATGGTATAAAAATTCTTATAGTTTGTTTGATAAAAAATATAAAATTATAAAAAAAGATAAAATTAAAAGAAAAAGTACAATAAAAAAAATCAAATCTTTATTTGACTAGAATGAATAAAAAAGTAATTGAAGCAGAATATAATAAAAAAATAAAATTATATGACAAGTATAGTAAATATTATTACAATAATAGTTCACCAAAAATTTCTGATAAAGAGTTTGATGAACTTAAAGCTGATATTCTATCATTTGAAAAAAAATATAAATTTATAAATTCTGAAAATTCACCAAGAATAACTGTTGGATACAAGCCTTCAAAAAATTTTAAGAAAGTTAAACACAGAGTTTCAATGCTTTCGCTTTCAAATGCTTTTTCCGAAGAAGA
>JGI20158J14315_10002637_pt1 | contig 12377 bp, 5 predicted proteins | sample COG_08_FD_14315 | JGI IMG/M metagenome (IMG submission 14315)
CCACTTGCTCAGGAATTTCGAATTCTTCATCCACATAAGCCAAATGCAGTCCCAGAAAAGCGCCTGCAGAAACGCCTCCAATCATGATGCGATCGGGGTCGATTCCCCAAGGGTTATCATCTTCTGCGACGGTTTTCCGAAAATATCGAACCGCGGCTTTTCCATCGTGGTAGCCTCGCCAAACCGAACGCACCATGGCATTCGGAATATCGAAGAAATTATCAATCCCTAAGCGGTATGTGATGGAAGCGACCACATACCCCATGCGTGTCAAGTCCTGACACAAAGCCAAAACGTCGGGATTGTCATTTTCACCTCCGATAAAAAACCCGCCGTGGGCCATAATAATCAGCGGACGATTTTCATTGACATCTCCCTGTGGCTCGTAAATGTCTACAAGTAAGTCTTGACCAAATCCTGTTGAATTGATTGAGTTGCCATAAACAATATCCGATGTGACTTCGAACGATTCAAATGCGGATGCAAAACGATAACGTGTGCCGTCACAATCTGACTGAGCAAGCGCAGTTTGAGGTCCATTTATCAGGATCGCGATTAAAAAAGGAAGTATGAATTTCATCGTCTTTCGGTGTATTTTCGTGTCAATAGTACATCATAATGCCTCCGTCGTTACAAAATCAACTGTATTCTATACAAGTCCAGGTTTTTTGCTGCTCACTCGCCAGTGCAATTGCTTTGAATAGTTGTTTGAATCGCCCGTCAAAAATGAATGACATGGTCGTTGAGCATGTCATACAAGCCATGGAAGGGTTCAACATCGCTTTCTTGCCCGGAGCAAACACCGATTCGCTGCTTTTGGCAGATGGTTGGAAGCGAACGGATGCTGGGAGGCTGGTGACCAAGGCTTTTGAAGTGCCCCGATTTCAGAATGCTCCTGAGGTCACATTGACCCTTTCCCTCAAATCCACGGGAGACCCATGGGACAAGTCTGGAGCGGTTCTTCTGCTTCAAGACGATTGGGCTAAGCACATTGAGCAAGATTCGAGGGCGTGGCCGGGCATCGAACCCAATGCAAGCAATGGATTCACGCCTGCACTCGAACTCCTGCGCTTCATCACCCCGTTTGGTGTGGGACACTATAGCGATACCGAACGCTCTGACGAATACCGCCCGGTATACATACCCAAGTGGGAACAACAAGTGAGTTGGCAAAATGACATTTCACATCTTTGGAGCGCGATGGAAGACTCCATCACCCTAGCGGTCTACCTCGATACATGGAGTGCGGAAGGGCATGAACTTGATCTGAACATCACCTTTAAGGGCCAGCCCGAGCAGGTCCCACCACCGCCACAATTTCAGCATCTCACCCTCGTCAACACCACCAAATTTCACGCCAATCAATCCTCCTTTGATGGGTTTGCGACCCATCCTTTGAACCTCAACTTCCAACTGCCCGAGTCCGCTGAAAATGCTGTATTGCACTACATCCCGACGGGACATGGAGGCCATTCTGAGGGAGATGAGTTTGTCCCATGCCGCCACATCATTTCACTCAACAATGATACCATTGCCCAATTCACTCCTTGGCGAGATGATTGCGCCAGTTTCCGACGTTTCAACCCATCCTCTGGTGTCTGGACTGAGCGAACGTATTGGCGAGGAGACAGCATTGATGAGCGCATTGCCTCTTCGGATTATTCGCGTTCCGGTTGGTGTCCGGGGAGCGATGTACCTGCGATGAAATTCCATTTGGGCGAGCTAGAAGCAGGACCTCACCAGCTTACAATCGATGTACCCGATGCCCAGCATTACACCGATGCGGCAATGAATTTCTGGAATGTTGCCGCTTACTTGACGTGGCAGCGACCTGAAGAGCTCTAAATCATTGCTTTATTTGCTTTTCTGAACGACCTTTACGCCCGCTCCAAAAGCAGGTCAAATTACCCGCAACAGACGAAAACGCGTCTTCTACAAGCACGGAGAACCAATCGATTGAACATGGCAAAAATCATATACACCCAGACCGATGAAGCGCCAGCGTTGGCAACCCATTCGTTTCTGCCCATCGTCCAAGCCTTTGCGGCTAAGGCAAGCGTAGAATTGGAAACCCGCGACATCAGTTTGTCCGGTCGGATTTTGGCAGCCTTCAATGATTTACTGCCTGCTGAACAGCGCGTTAATGACGCATTAAAGGAGCTTGGTGAACTCGCAAAACAACCGGAAGCCAACATCATCAAGTTGCCCAATATCAGCGCATCTGTGCCTCAGTTGAAAGCCGCTATTGAAGAATTGCAGTTACTTGGATTCGCGTTGCCGCCCTATCCTGAAGAACCAACGACTGAGGCCGAAAAGGATGCCAGACTTCGCTATGATAGCGTAAAAGGCTCGGCAGTGAACCCTGTTTTACGCGAAGGAAATAGCGATCGAAGGGCACCCAAAGCCGTCAAGGCATACGCCCGAAAGCATCCACACAGTATGGGAAAATGGTCTTCCGATTCTAAATCCCACGTTGCCCATATGGCATCCGGGGATTTTTATGGGTCTGAGAAAAGCCTGACCCTATCAGCAGCCACCGAAGCGACCATCGTGTTCAAGGGAACCAACGGGAGTGAACAAACCCTGAAGTCTGCATTCCCCCTTCAATCGGGCGAAATCATTGACGCCGCAGCATTGAGCAAAGCGAAATTGCGTGCATTCGCCGAAGAGCAAATGGCCGACGCCAAGGCACAAGGTGTCTTGTTTTCATTGCATCTCAAGGCAACAATGATGAAGGTCTCTGACCCCATCCTGTTTGGAGCATTCGTCGAAGCCTTCTTTGCGCCCGTATTCGACGCATTTGGAGAAGAACTCGATCGACTGGGAGCCGATACACGCAATGGCTGGGGCGATGTACTGGACAAAATCAATGCCTTGCCGCAAGAACGGCAAAACGCCATTAACGCGGCGATAGAATCGACTTACAACAAGCGGCCTGATTTGGCCATGGTCAACTCCGACAAAGGCATTACCAATTTGCACGTTCCTTCGGATGTCATCATTGATGCGTCAATGCCTGCCATGATTCGGAACTCTGGTCGCATGTGGGACAAGGACGGAAATCCACAAGACACCAAAGCAGTGATCCCCGATCGATCATACGCCGGTGTATACCAAGCGACCATTGATTTCTGCAAGGCCAATGGCGCCTTGGACCCGAAAACCATGGGCAGTGTTTCCAACATTGGCTTAATGGCTCAGAAAGCAGAGGAATATGGGTCGCACGACAAAACTTTTGAATTTCCTGGAGACGGCACCATACAAGTTGTCGCCAAAGACGGAACCATTTTACTGGAGCAATCGGGTCAGGCGGATGACATCTTTCGCATGTGCCAAGTAAAGGATGCGCCCATCCGTGATTGGGTGGGATTAGGAGTCAAACGAGCACGAGCAACAGGCAATCCCGCTGTATTTTGGCTGGATCACAACCGTTCGCACGATTCCCAATTGATCCAGAAGGTTGAAGCCTACCTAAAGACGTATGATACCGCAGGACTGGACATCAAAATTCTCTCTCCGGTTGCAGCCACTGAATATTCTCTTCAGCGCATCGTTCAAGGACAAGATACCATCTCGGTCACAGGAAATGTCCTCCGGGATTACCTGACGGACCTCTTCCCCATATTGGAAGTCGGAACATCCGCAAAAATGCTATCCATCGTTCCCTTGATGAACGGAGGCGGATTGTTTGAGACTGGCGCGGGCGGTTCAGCCCCCAAGCACGTGCAGCAACTCCAAGCAGAAAACTATCTCCGTTGGGACAGCCTCGGTGAATTTCTTGCACTCGCTGTTTCATTGGAACACTATGCGGAGCACACTGGAAACCAACAAGCGCGTATCATGGGGCAATGCCTCGACGACGCAACCACCCGATTTCTAGATGAAGACAAGAGCCCAACACGCCGTCTGGGTGGAATTGACAACCGTGGCTCCCACTTCTATCTGGCCTTGTATTGGGCGGAGGCCTTGGCCGCTCAAACGGAAGATGCCGGACTGAAAGCAGACTTTTCTACCCTGGCGTCATCACTCAAAACTGCTGAGTCTGCGGTCATCGAAGAATTAATCAGTGTACAGGGAACGCCTGCCGATATCGGAGCTTATTACCGCCCCGATGCGAAAAAGGCGCAGAAGATCATGCGGCCGTCAGCCACATTGAATAAAATATTAAGCCAATAATACCGGTCCTGAGCTTCAAGCGGCGGGGAAAAACAAAAAAGGGATGACCAAACTTGGCCATCCCTTTTTTCGTGTGACACAACCGGTGATCACTGGTAAACGCGCACGTAATCCACGGCCATGAAAACCGGGAATTCCGTCGATGCGTCCGGACTTCCAGGCCAGTTTCCACCAACAGCCACGTTCAGAATGAAAAAGAACGGATTGTTGAATGGGTAAGGCTGTCCTTGCATCAAAGAAGGGTTGATTGTAAAATAAACTTGGTCGTCCATCAGGAACTTGATTTCATCTTCCATCCATTCCACAGAAAAGACATGAAATTCTTGATCGAAGTGATCGGGATAAATCGAAATAGAAGTTCCTTGATGTGTCCAATTTGGCCAATCTGCACCCCAATGCGCCGTGCCGTGGACGGTCCCAGGTAGATGGCCCAACAATTCCATGATGTCAATTTCACCACATGCGGGCCAACCCACATCCGGATAATTCGACCCCAACATCCAGATGGCAGGCCAGACTCCTTGTCCCTTGGGCAGCATTGCACGAACATCAATACGACCGTACTGGTGCTCCTGCAATCCAATGCTCTTGAGGCGAGCCGAAGTGTAGGCATTCTCCCCCACCTTTTCTGCTATGATGAACAACTTACCGTCGCCAACAAAGCTATTGTTTGCACTATTGGTGTAGGATTGCAGCTCATTGTTGCCCCAACCACCGTTGCCGGAACCTAGGTCATACGTCCAATTGGCTGGGTCAATGAATTCCCCATCGAATTCATCTGACCACGCCAGCGACATTCCTTCATAGGAGGTTGCAGCATCGTAACCTTCATCGGAAATGAAAATATCCGTGTCATCATTCCGCAAGCCAACGTTCACGAAGGGCTCTCCTACCTTGATGTAGCCATTGACTGGATTCGTCAATTCAACCTGGAACGATTCATCCGGTTCCAAGTATTCATCCGTCACGATGGGAATGGAAATTGTCTTGGACGTTTCACCTGGAGCAAAAGTCAAGGAGCCTGAAGCGGCGACGAAATCATCGCCAGCCGTCGCGGACCCCTCTATAGTGGCATATTCTACCGTGACTTCTCGGGTATTCACCGGACTGACGCGCACCTCGACCGTGACTGAGGTCAACAACGCAGTTTCAAAAACCGTGACATCATTTGCCCAACTAATCTCTGAGTTTACTTCCGGCTCTGGATCATTGCACGCCTCACATGAGGTCAAGAGAACGCATACCGCGATGCCCAGATATCCAACTAACTTCTTCATTTTTTCTCTTCTTCTATCGCGCTATCATTCCGCTACAAACGTGATCGTAAACCACCCCTCGGCTTGGATGCAGTCTCCTCCTTGAATTGGACCGTGCAACACCAAACGGTCTTCCGTAATTTCCACGACGTCATAAAAGGGACCGGAATCCCATACCCCCATAAACCCGCAGAGGGTTTCTGTGAAGGATCCAAGTGTGATTTGATCTTCTCCCGAGGTTCCAGCACCTTCCACGAGCAGATAAGTCGTAGGAGGAATCTCAATTACTGTTTCGACGTATCCTTCAAAAGGATTCATGGTGCTGCCGTTGTTGTTGTAGATGTAGGCACCATCTTCGGTGAACTGATATTGGTCATCGGTTTGCCATTCGGTGTGTCCATCGGCAGGTGACGTGTACCACTCCGTTGAATACGGCGCAGGCCCTACTGAGATCGCTCCGGATTCATTCGATAACTTCCATGTCTTCTGGTTGTCACAACCTGTGAGCAACGCCTTGGTTCCTTCACAAGGCAGCTCCAAGGTTTGATCAATTGCCACGATTGCAGAGGCAGAGCCCATGCCTCCGGCGGTGTGCACGGAATACGACAACGTGTATTCTCCTTCTACGGGATAATAGGTGGTATCGCTGGGTTTATCAGATGTCTGACCATTCCCGAAATCCCACAGGTGCAAAAATGCGCCTTCTACCGCCTCTGCGTTGACCGCAACACGATTGGAATCGATGCCTACCACCTGACCGGTGGAATCGATTGCATCGATGAAATCCCAAGAAATACTCGCTGTGGGGGCACCAGGAAGATCAATTCCTTCCTCGGTATATGGCTTGCAGCCTTGGACCACTAGCAGCAATGCAATTCCGCCAAAAATAGCTGTGTTCAATGTCTTCTTCATATCAGTACCCATTGTTTTGTGTGATGTTGCCTCCAGACAACGTAATCTCTACCTCTGGAATCGGAAATACTTCATTGACGCCAGCGACAAAGCCCTGGTCTGCCAAAACTTGTGCCGCACGGCCTTGGCGAACCAAGTCGAAAAAGCGATGTCCTTCCAACCCTAGCTCCACCCTGCGTTCGTGGTAAATGGCTTCCAACAAATCAGCACCGGCAACGTCATCTCCAATCGCAGGAAGCGCATTGGGATCCGTCCCGGAAGCGCGAGCACGCCCGCGCACAAAGTTGACGAACGTTCGTGCAGTAGCTTCATCGCCCAAATGGTACTGTGCCTCTGCATGAAATAACAAGACATCGGCATAACGAATGACCCGGTCATTGGAATATCCATTGGGATTCGGGTCACCAAAAGGCGCCTCGTCCGAGGCATTGATGAAAAACTTTTTGGTGTAGTATTCATGCGGCATTCCTGTTGACTCCAACGTGAATTCACCGCGATCTCCCATTTGATCCCCTACTTGAAAAACGCTCGCTCCGAGACGGGGATCGCCACTTTCAAATTCATCGACAAAATTTTGCTCAGGAATNTTGAAACCATACCCCCCGAATTGACCCCGGGCGCGAGTAAAGACATTGGTGAAAGTGCCTTCCAATTGATTTCCCCAATTGCCNCCTGAAGCGTTCATGTATTGGATTTCCCAAATAGAGCCCGGACCATTTTCTCCAGCTTCGGTAAAGATGTTGTTGTAATCACCTTCAAGGAAATATTCCCCTGACCCCACGATATCGTAAGTCAAATCACGGCAAGGTGCCCATTCGGATTGGTAAGCATGTGCTTTGGCCAAGAGCGCTGTTGCTGCTCCCCATGTTGCACGGCCAATTTCTGAAACAGAAATCCCGCTGCGCTTCGGCAAATATTGACGAGCCAACTCCAAGTCCGTTTCGATTTGTGCCCAAACCTCTGATGCTGGAGTGCGCGATTGTTGGTATTCACTCGGAGCAAGGTTTGCCAAAATCAGCGGAACATCTCCATACATCGTGACGAGGTTAAAGTACCAGAAGGCTCGAATAAAAGCCGCTTCACCAAGAAAGCGGTTCTTATCTGTTTCATCCATTTCAACCCCCGGAATGCGATCCAAAGCGAGGTTGCAATACGCGATGCCGCGGTAAGCCACTTGCCATTCCGCAAGAATCAACTTACTGGAAGACAAGCCCTGGAAATTTTCGAACAAGAACAGTTCCGGCTCATCACCGTCACCAGACCCTCCTTTGTGGGAATCATCTGAAACGATGTCGCCGAAATACCATCGGAAGTGAGGCGCCAATTGGCTGCTTCCCTGGATATTCGTCACTTCTTGTTGCAGGTTGTTGTAACATGCAATGGTGGCCGATTCTGCATCCGCTGCATTTAAGAAAAAATTCGCTTCCGTTGAACCGACCAAGGGCTTTACGTCCAAAAATTCAGATTTGCATGCCACCAGTGTGCTGGCAAAAAACCCAATGAATAATGCTGTTTTGAGATTCATGATTTCTTGGATTAAAAGTTAACATTGACTCCGGCCATGAAAGTCCGAGCGGAAGGATAAAATCCGCGATCGATTCCAATCTCCAATGTGCCACGGGAACCAATTTCGGGATCGAGTCCCGAATAATTTGTAAAGGTGAAGAGGTTCGACGCCGCAACATAGACACGACACTTTCCGATGCTCAAGCGTTGCATGATGCTCTCAGGCAGCGTATATCCCAACTGCACATTTTTGATGCGCATGAAGGATCCATCCTCCACGAAACGATCCGAAATTCGATTGTTTTGATTGGGGTCGGAATGGGAGATGCGCGGATACACGTTGGTAGAACCCTCTCCGGTCCAACGCTCGAGCGCAGACACCGGAAGGTTCGTGGTATTCAAATCATAGCGGAACACCCCATTGAGCAGGTCGTTGCCATGCGCTCCCTGCAAGAACAAAGAGAAGTCAAATGATTTGTAATTGGCCTCGAAGTTGAATCCATACGTAAAGTCCGGATGTGGATTGCCAATCATGACTTTGTCTTCTCCGTCTACGACGCCGTCGCCGTTTTGATCCACAAAAATGACATCACCCGCTTGAGCTTCAGGCAATGCCGTATTGGCTGCCGCCTCTTCATCTGTTTGGAAAATGCCCGCTGTTTCGTACCCGTAGAAATAAGCGATGGGCTGACCAATTTCGGTGTAAGCAACCAAATCACCTATGCCAAACACTGAACCCGTTGAAATGGGTTGACCGCCTTCTCCGAGACCGGTCACTTCGTTGCGGATGAAACTGATGTTTCCGCCAATCGCGTATTCCACTGCACCGACTTGGTTGCGGTGATTCACCATAAATTCAACACCTGTGTTCTTAGCGGAAGCGACGTTTGTTGCTGAGGGCAAATAGCCCACAACACCTGGAAGCGGCACCACTGCTAACATGTCATTTGTGCTCTTGACAAAGTAGTCGAGGACGATGTTGAGCTTTCCTTTGTACAAATCTGCGTCGATTCCAATGTTGGTCTGCTCGACCGTTTCCCACTTCAAATCTGGATTGGATGTATTGATTGGACCGGCTCCATTGACCTGGACTTGATCCCCACCAAAGGTGTAGTTCAAGCCATTGTAAACTAGGCTCGTGTAATCATAGTTGCCAATGCCATCTGCGTTTCCATTTTGGCCCCAGCTCGCACGGAGTTTCAAGAAATCAATCCAGTCCTTCTCCGCAACCCAAGGCAATTCCGTCATGTTCCATGCAGCAGAAAACGATGGGAAAATTCCGTATCGGTTGTTCACTCCAAAACGGGATGAGCCGTCTCGGCGAATGGTTCCTGCCAAGGATATGGCATCACCTAACCCGTAGTCGACACGCATGAATTGACCGATGAATGCAGACTCCGAAATCCCGCCATTGGCGCTCGGTGCCTGTTCAGCCGCATTCAAACTGTTGTTCAAGTAAGCATACTGAACATCGTTCGTCGCCAAGCTGTCACGCGATCCGTAAAAACTCGTGCTGCGGTTCTTCAAAGACGAGTAACCCGCAACAACTTTCAACTCATCTCCATTGGACAATTCTTTGTCATAGGTCACAATGTTTTCCCATTGCCAATTGCTCCATTTGTTCTCACCCAGGATCAAAGAATTGACCGGGCGGAACTCATAAGCCGGTCGATCCGGATCATTCGGCCCAATTCCCAGGTCATACGTTGGATTAAAAATACGCTGTGAACCCAGCGATAAATCCACTGACATCGTAGAGCGGAAGGTCAGGTTTGACAGGAGGTCAAATTCGGCGAAAGACGAACCAACGAAACGGTTGGTCGTCCAAAAATCGTTGTTTATTGCGATCTGATTCGCTGGATTGGCGATGTCAGAATCGATGAAGTTCGAATAAGCAAAAGACCCATCATCCCGCCTCGCCTGCGTGATGGGATCCATGTTGAGGGCACGCCCTACCGGCGTTGCAAACTCATTGTTCTCTGCCAATGCAGAGCGATTGAGGTGGGTAAAGTTGACATTTTGGCCCAAGCGAAAACGCTCACCACCATCTTGTCGCGTATTGACACGGAACGTGTAACGCTCAAAGTTTCCTTTGTCACCACCGACAATTCCGTCTTGGGTGAAGTAGCTTCCTCCTATCGCTGTTGATGATGACTCTGTTCCTTTGGTAAAGCTAAACGAGTGGTTCATCATCGCCGCTCGTTCAAAAATCTCATCCTGCCAATCAAATGTCTCAAGCTCTGAGGGGTTGGCAAGTGCTGCCAGCGGCGTGAGGCCTGCCGCGGAGCGACTTTCGTTCATGAGAATAGCATACTCTTCAGCATTGAGAAGCGCCATGTATTTCCAAGGCTCCTGCACACCGTAGTAACTCTCGTAGGTAATCTGCGGCTTCTGGTTCTTGGATCCGGCTTTGGTCGTAATCAAAACGACACCATTTCCTCCACGTGCTCCATAAATCGCTGCTGATGCGGCATCCTTGAGGATTGAAATGGATGCGATGTCCGCAGGGTTCAAATAATCGATGCCACCGCTGGGGATTCCATCAATTACATACAACGGTTCAGCATTGTTCAATGAACCCGTACCCCGAATTCGGATGGACTGGGTAGAACCGGGCTGACCCGAATTTTGAGTGACCTGCACACCTGCGGCGCGGCCCTGCAATGCCTGCTCCGTTCGAAGCACTGGCATGGATGTAATTTCCTTTGAATCGATGGTACCTACAGCACCTGAAATCTTGCTTCGCTTCTGATTTCCGTATCCGACGACAATGACTTCCTCCAGACCGGCTACATCTGCCGAGAGTGAAGCGTTAATTTCTGCCTTCGCTCCGACAGCCAAAGATTGGGGCGTGTAACCGATAAAGGAAAAGATCAGCGTGGCCTCTTCTCCAGCGACGGTTAACGTATACCGACCATCAAGGTCAGTGAAGGTCGCATTTTGCGTACCCTTTTCAACAACCGTCACCCCGGGCAACGCTTGTCCATCTTCAGCTGCAGTCACCGTTCCGGTAACTGCCTTCCCCTGGGAAAAGGCAGTTACCGTCATGGTGGCTAAAAAACTGAATGCTAAAAGCAAGTTTTTCATTCAAAGTATTTTTTCAAAAGGGTCTAATCTGAAGACTAATCTTAGTTGACTTTCAACAATTTCTGTGTCGAGCCGAATCCTTCTCTGAACTTGCACGAAGTATACACCCGCAGCTTGTCCAGAGATGTCCATCGCGTATACATTTTCGTTTGCAGGTACTTGGAAGCTCGCTACAAGAGCGCCAGTGAACGAAACGATTGTAATTTGCTTTGGAGATTGGACACCGGCAAAACGCAACTCTACATTTCCTGTAGTGACCGATGGAATCAATTGGAAATCAAAACCCAACGCCTCAGCAATACCTGATGAACCTTCACAAGCAGCACAAGAGTTGAAACAGAAAGCTTCAGTAGTAATGGACTCCTCTGCTTCAATCGTCAAAATTCGGTTCGTGAAGTCACCCGTTGTCAAGGTGCATTCTGTGTAGTTTTCAGCATCAAACTGCTCGTCTACTCCACTGTTGACAAACTTGTACTCGTGACCTCCTGGTGCCAATACCGTTGAATACTCATAAATGCCGTCGCCATCGTCATCAGTCATTAATTCACCGGGGAATGACCAGCCATTGACTGAACTACCGAAAATAGTAACGTCGCTGATCACAACTTGATCTGACATGTCCACACGGAATGTCACGGGAATCTCGGAAGACGTCTCGCAAGAGCCATCGGTTGTGCACTGACCGAAGCACGTGCTGACCGTTGTGTTTTGGGTCAATGGATCCAAGAATCGATCATTGAAGTTGTCGGGATCTCCGCATGGAAGGCCTGTCAAATTCTCCTTGCACGACCAATCTCCACAGGCTCCATTCGTGAACGTATAGAAGCTCGAAAAGTCTGCATCGAATGTAAACGTAGCGCTATAAATGCCATCGCCGTCAGCGTCAAGCATCTCGTTGTCTCCAGGGTTTCCGAAGTTTCCTCCCCCGGCGATGTAAACACCTTCTGGCGAAACTTCTTCATTGGCCATATTAACGTTGAACGTCACAGTATAAGTGGAATCTCCACCACCGGTAGATTCACATGCCGAACAAGAGTTGAAGCAAAAAGCGTCAGTTGCGAAAGAATCATTCTCGACCGTGATCAAACGATTCGTGAAATCTCCACTGGTCAAGGTGCACTCAACATACGTTGAATCAAAGGCCTCATTGCCGCCCTCGCCGTTTTGGAACAAGTACTCGTAAGAGCCCGTTTCGAGCGTTTGGGTTGTTTCGTAAACGTTATCGCCGTCATCGTCGTTCATCGCAATTGCGCCCCATCCGTCGAAGGCTGCATGCAAGAAAACACCTCCCGTAACGATTTGCTCCGTCATGTCCACTCGGAACGTAACGTCCGCTGCACTCACAGATGCGCAAGACCCATCCGATGTGCACTGTGCGAAGCACGTCGAAATAGTGGCTCCTTCAGCGGTCACTTCATCCAAAAAACGATCGCTCCATGT
>JGI20158J14315_10002650_pt1 | contig 12332 bp, 17 predicted proteins | sample COG_08_FD_14315 | JGI IMG/M metagenome (IMG submission 14315)
TTTTTTTTTTTTCTCTTCAATTATTTTTCTAGCTTTTGGAGCGTAAGGAATACTAGTTTTATCTGTAATTTGAATTAACTCCATTGAAACTATAGGGGGAAGATCAATTGGTTCTCTTAACATAAATGGTAAACTTAAAATAGTTAATAGAACTAATACTGAATGAAAAGTAATTGAATAAATTAAACTTCTTAACATAAAACATCCTAATTTTTATATGGCTCGGAAATTAAAGCAACTTTGGAAAATCCTGCTCCTGATAGTGTTCCCATAACTTCTAAAACTCTTCCATAATTTATATTTTTATCGCCTCTTACGTATATTCTTGTGTCGGTTCTATTTTTTGCAATAGCCAATAATTTTGGGATCATTTTTTGATAAGTTACTTTATGCTCTTGAATATAAATTTCACCTTTTGAATTAATGCTTAAGGTTAGAGGTTCTTGATCATCAGGAAGCGAGTCTGCTGAGGACTCCGGCAAATCAACTTGCACACCAACAGTTAATAAAGGTGCCGTAACCATAAAAATGATCAGAAGAACCAACATTACATCCACGAATGGTGTCACATTTATCTCGCTCATTGGTTCTTTTCTTGAGCGATTAAAATTAAAAGCCATTGTTAAATTATTGATAAAAATCTTTTTGAAAAATTGTTTATTCTTGAGAAATATTTTTGGGAGTCATTATTAAACTTATTATAAGCTACGACAGCTGGTATTGCTGCTAATAATCCAAGAGCTGTAGCAAATAATGCTTCTGCTATTCCTGGTGCAACAATTGCTAAACTTGTATTTCTAGATATCGCAATTGATTGAAAAGAGTTCATGATTCCCCAAACTGTGCCGAACAGTCCAATAAATGGGGCAGTAGAACCTACTGTTGCTAAAAATGTAAAATTTTTTTCTACTTTTTTCATCTCGGTATCTGAAGCGATTTCTAATATTCTGCCTACCCTTGCCGCTTGAATTGCTGAAGATTGTCTTTTAGTTTTGACTAATTCAGCCATTGCAGATTTAAAAATAAGTATCGCTGGATCGCTTGAATTTGCAGGTAAGCTATTATTAAAGCTTTCTGCAGATTTTGCTTTCCAAAATTTTTTTTCAAAATCATCAATTGAGTTATTAATATTTTTAAATAATTTAATTTTATCAAAAATTAATGCCCAGGAAAAAATTGAACATGCTATTAATAAGATAATTACAAACTTAACTACAAAATCAGCCCTTAAAAAAAGTTTCCATAAAGAAAAGTCGGTTGCTCCACCTAATCCAACAACTTGAGCTGCTATATCTTGTTCCATTGGACCTGATTACTTTTAGAATGTGTCATGAATTTGGCGTTAATAATGAATTTGGGTTTAATTTTCTTCGGATGATCTTGTTTCACTAAAAAATCTGGCAATCAAAATTGCGTCAGATTTATTGACATCTTTTTTTTTTGAAAGCTGATTTGAGAGTTTTGGGTACATTTCTATAGCTTTTGTTCTGCTCGAGTCCTTCGAGGAGTTGATTAATTCAAAGTGTTTTTTCCATTTTGAAGGCCTAACAAAGAAAATTGGCAGCTCTAGAGCTGCACAAACTCCTTTAATGGCACCGAAAGTTTGACCAAAATTAAACATGCTAGTAACACCTTGGCCAGGCATTGCATTAACCTGTTCAACAACAACAGACACTTCCTCGTTTAAATTGATGTTTTCTTTAATTAAACTAACAAGAAGCGCGCTATTTAACTGTCTTTTATTTTTTTTTCCCTCAGACATTACTGGCATATCAAATATATTTAAAACTTTATTATGTTCTAATACAGCAATCGCTCCACTCAAACCTGGGTCTATTCCAATAATTTTCATAATTGTAAATTTTTCAAATTAGCATTAGTAAATATATTTTGAACATCATCTAATTCCTCTAATGCTGTTAAAACTTCAATAATTTGATCGCTTTGATTTTTATCCAAATCAATGTAATTTAAAGGTCTCCATTCTATCGATGAATAATTAAAAGTTTCAATCTTTTTTTCTAATTCAGTTTTGATTTTATAAAAATCTTCTTTTTTAGTTATTATTTCATAAGTTTCATCTAAACTTACACAATCTTTTGCGCCTGCATTAATTGCAATTTCAAATATTTCATCTTCTTTAATTTTTTTTTTATCTATATGAATTATACCACAATTTGAGAACATATGAGTTGATGAACCGGATTCTCCTAATCTTCCACCATTTTTTTGTAACACAGTTCTTATGCTTGATGCTGATCTATTTTTATTGTCAGTTAAAGTTTCAATTATTAAAGCGACATTTGATGGTCCAAATCCCTCGTATCTTAAACTTTCATAATTTTTATCACCGCTCATCTCCGATTTACTAATTGCTCTTGAAATGTTATCTTTTGGCATATTAGCTTGTTTTGCTGCTTGAATAGCTGTTCTCAGTCTAGGGTTCATGTTTGGGTCTTTGTCTCCTAATTTTGCAGCAACTGTGATTTCTCTTGATAGCTTGGAAAATATTTTTGACCTCTCTTTATCTGCTCTTCCTTTTTTATGCTTTATTCCTGCCCAATGTGAATGTCCTGCCATAATTACTTAGCTAAACTCCCTCCATCAATTAAACGAACAACACTTTTGGCTAAACCCGTCTCAATGTTTGTTTCAACAATTACTCCTGATAAAGTTCCTTCTCCTTCTGCAGGAAAATGTTTTACAGCTTCTTTATCCTTGAGAAATTTTTTTATAGAATTTTCTTTGTTCATTCCAATAACAGAATTGTAATCACCGCACATTCCAATATCAGTTTGATATGCTGTGCCTTTATCTAAAATCCTTGTATCTGCTGTTGGTACATGAGTGTGAGTTCCAACAACACATGTCGCTTGACCATCAAAAAAATGTCCTGCTGCCATTTTTTCACTTGTTATCTCTCCATGAAAATCAACCACGAGAAAATCTACGTCTTTTTTTAAAATCATTTTTTTGCTTATTTTTTTTGCTTCTTGAAACACATCTTCTGTTTTTCTCATAAAAACGTTTCCCATAAGATTAATAACACCTATCTTATATTTTTTATCTTTTGTAAAATATGTCTCATATCCTTTTCCAGGAGATCCTTCCGCTAGATTTGACGGTCTTAATAATCTGTTTTCTTTATCAATGTAGTTTGTTGTTTCTTCTTTATCCCAAATATGATTCCCGGAAGTGATTACATCAATACCCTTTGCAAAAAATTCTTCAGCTATATTTTTAGTTATTCCCCTTCCATCATCAGCGGCATTTTCACCATTAACAATAATAAAATCAGTTTTGTATTTTTTAATTATATTAGGAAGTTTTTTATTTATGGCCTCTCTTCCTGAAGATCCCATAACATCACCTAAAATTAATATTTTCATTAATAAATTCCTTTTTCTGTTAAAATATAATTTAGCTTAACATCATTTTTATCAATCGGTAGCTTATGATATTTTTGAAATGAAAAAGCAACACCCACAGTTACAATATTTTTAAATTTTTTTAGATATTTTTTTAAGTATCGATCATAAAATCCTTTACCATAACCCAGTCTATATTTGTGTTTATCAAAAGCTAAAATTGGAATTAACATTAAGTTTGGTATTTTTATTTTTGTTTTATTAGGTTCTAACATTCCAAATTGATTTACAATCAAAGCTTGGTTTTTTTCCCATGAATAAAAATTCATGTTGTTTTTTCTTTCAATTGCTGGCAATAAAACATTTTTATTTTTAATGTAATTATTTTCTAAAAATTTAAGAACATTTAATTCAAAATTTGAGGGATAATATAAAGCCAGTTTTAAATCTTTTTTTTCAAAATTCGTCTTGATTAATCTAAATAGTGGAAAAAAGAATTTTCGATCAATTTCATAATAATTTTTTTTTCTTAAATGATAGTATTTCTTTCTAAGTATTTTTTTTTGATTCATCTACTGTATTTTAGACAGTGACTCTGTATTAGAAATTATTTTCTCCAATGATTGAGTTGTTTTATCAAGCATAGACTCATATAAAGAATTATTCTCATCGATTGTCTTTTTAAAACCATCTAATTCATCGTTTAATTTTTTTATTTCAATATCTTTGTTGTCTTTATATTGAATTGCTAAGGATTTTATTTCTTTAAATTTATTAGATATTTCATCTAATTTATTTTTTTGGTTAGTAACCTTATGTTTTAAATCAAAATATTCATCAATTAACTGTATGGTTGTGATTAATAAAAGTTTATTCTCTCCAATGTTGCCTAGCTTATCTTTTAATTCTGAATATTTTTTATCCAAAAATTTAGTTAGCTTTTTTAATGATTCTTCTTGTCCGTCATCACATGAAAGAAGGTAATCTTTGTTATTAAATTTAATATTTACATTTGCCATTTGTCAATTTCATTAACCAAGCTTTCGGTTTCTTGGCTTAATTCCTCGATATCTTGATTAAACCTTGCCTCTAATTCTGATTTTTTATTTACCTCTATTTGGAGTTTTTTTATCTTTTCTTTTAGATATTTGTGCTCTCTCATTAATTCTTGATTTTGTTTTTCAATATCTTTTTTTTTATTTGCTAATTCATTTTTTTCAGTTTTTATTTTTTCAAGTTCATAACTAGGCTGTGAATAACTTAAAGATATTGAATTTAATTTATCAATAAGCTGGTTTAAATTTTGCTCTTTCTTTTCAAAATTACTCATAAAGTTTTATAGCATATTATTGATATAGTGAGTTTAAGTCTATATAGGTAATTACAAGTGAGTGTAAAATTTAATCAATTATCAAACGCAATTAGATTTTTATCAATTGACGCTGTGCAGAAAGCAAACTCGGGTCATCCAGGCATGCCGATGGGTATGGCGGATGTAGCGACCGTTTTATTTAAATACCACCTGAGGTTTAATTCAAAAAATCCAAATTGGATTAATAGAGATAGATTTATTTTATCAGCAGGGCATGGTTCGATGCTACTTTACTCTCTAATTTATCTTTGTGGATATAAAAGTATTTCAATTGACGATATAAAAAATTTTAGACAACTAAACTCTATTTGTGCAGGCCATCCTGAATATAAAAAAGGCACAGGAATAGAAACTACAACTGGTCCATTAGGACAAGGTTTGGGCAATGCTGTTGGAATGGCGATAGCTGAAGAAATCTATAGAAAAAAATTTGGCTCTTCAGTAATCAATAATAAAACTTACGTAATTGCTAGCGACGGAGATTTAATGGAGGGTATTAGTCATGAGGCAATGAGTTTAGCAGGTCACCTTAAATTAAAAAATCTAATTATTTTTTTTGATAATAATAAAATTTCAATTGACGGTTCAACTTCTTTAAGTGTTTCAGATAATTATAAAAAAAGATTTGAGTCATATGGTTGGAGTTTTTTAGAAATTAATGGTCACAATGAAAAACAAATTTCTAAAGCAATTATAAAAGCATCAAAATCTAATAAACCTACACTTATATCTTGCAAAACCATAATAGGATTTGGATCACCAAATAAATCTGGTAAAGCCTCCTCTCACGGCTCTCCTCTAGGTGATGAAGAAATTGCATTAGTCAGAAAAAAACTTAAATGGAATAATAAACCATTCGAAATTCCTCATGAAGTGTTAAACGAATGGAGAAAAATTGGCAACAAAGGTGAGCTGTTAGAAAAAAAATGGCAAGAAACAATGAGCAATAAAAATTCTAAAATTAAAAGTGATCTAGAGAAAAATTATTTAAATTTTGATTTAGAAAATTTAGAAAGCTTAATTAAGAAAGAAAAAACAAAATACTTTGATTCAAAGCCAAGCTTAGCAACTCGACAATGTTCGATGGCGGTTATTGAAAGTATCTCTGCTTTATTCCCACAGCTTATTGGTGGTTCAGCAGACTTGAGCGGTTCTAACAATACAAAAACGAGTAATTCTAAAATTATTAATTCTAAAAACTTTGACGGTAATTATATTCATTATGGAGTAAGAGAACATGGCATGGCTGCAGTTATGAATGGGATGGCTCTTTACGGAGGACTAATACCTTATGGCGGAACATTTTTAATTTTTTCTGATTATTGCAAACCTTCTATTAGACTATCAGCATTAATGGGTCTCAGAGTGATATATATTTTTTCTCACGACTCAATTGGTTTAGGGGAAGATGGTCCAACTCATCAACCCATTGAACAACTTACTGGGCTTAGAGCAATTCCAAACTTGAACATTTTTAGACCTGCAGATATCAATGAAACTATAGAATGTTGGCAAGTAGCTTTAAAAAGCCATGGCACCCCAAGTGTGATTGCATTATCAAGACAAAAAGTTCCTTATATAAATCCAAAAAACTCTGTGGAAAATAAATGTGAAAAGGGAGCATACGTAGTAAATATTACCTCTCATGAAAGCAATGTAACTATAGTTGCGTCTGGCACTGAAGTTGAGCTTGCTTTAAAAGTTCAAGAGAAATTAAAAGAAAATAATATTGATTCAAAAGTCGTTTCAATGCCATGCATGGAACTTTTTGATAAGCAGCCAAAAAATTTTCAAAACGATATTATTGATCAAGACTCATTAGTTGTTACACTAGAAGCTGGAAGTATCATGTCATGGCAAAAATACATTAAAAATAAAGGAATGAACGTAGGTATAGATCAGTTTGGAGAAAGCGCGCCTTATAAAGAAGTGTATAATCATTTCGGCCTATCGGAAGAGAAGATAACAAATTTCATTCAAAATAAATTAAGAGAATAATTTAAATTAATGGATAAAATAAATTTTTTTCCTGATAATTTAGATATTCAAAATAAAAAAATAATTTTAAGATTAGATTTTAATGTTCCTTTAAAAGACAAAATAATTACAGATGATACACGAATAACGTTATGCTTGCCTTTTCTAAAAAAATTAATAAAAAAAAAAGCTAAAATAATAATTATAAGCCATCTTGGTCGACCAAAGGGAATTAGAAACCCCGCTCTATCTTTAATGCCAATTTATAAATATCTTAAAAAAACACTTCAAACGAATGTATTTTTTTTTATGGGAAATTTTGATGATAAAGTTAATGACAAATTTTCTCACTTAAAAGAAGGAGAGGTAATGTTAACTGAAAATATAAGATATTTTAAAGAAGAAACAAATGACGATGAAAATTTTTCAAGAAAATTAGCCTCTCTTGGTGATATTTATATTAATGATGCTTTTTCATGCTCTCATAGAAAGCAATCATCAATTCATAAAATTACTAAATTTATAGATAAGAGTTTTGCTGGTCCTCTTTTAAAGAAAGAAATTGATGCGATAAATCTAGTTATCAAGAACAAGAAGAAACCAGTTACGTGTATTATTGGTGGCTCAAAAATCTCAACAAAAATAAATGTTATTACAAGTTTAATTGAAAAAATAAACAATCTTGTCATTGTTGGTGCTATGGCTAATAATTTTTTAATTTATAAAAATTTTAAGATTGGAAAGTCTTTAATTGAAAACAATACCAAAGAAATTATTGAAAAAATTTATGATAATGTTAAAAAAAACAATTGTGAAATAATAATTCCAGAGGATTGTGTTGTTGGAACTAGCTTTGAGGGAGAAGGAAAAAATAGAGACTTAGATCAAATTGAAGAAAATGAAATTATTTTAGATATTGGGTATAAAACAGTAAATAATATTAAACAAATAATTAATCAATCAAGAACAGTGTTATGGAATGGACCAGCAGGATATTTTGAGAATAAAAATTTTTTAAATGGAACTATGTCGATAGCTGAGACTATTTCAAAAAACACTCAAGAAAAATCATTGATTTCAGTTCTTGGCGGCGGAGATACTCTTGCGGCAATCAATAAAAGTAAAAATAAACTTTATTTTTCTCACTTATCAACAGCAGGTGGGGCATTTTTGGAATACCTAGAAGGAAAAGACTTGCCTGGTCTTAGTGTTTTAAAATAAATAATCCTTATGACGTTAAATGAAATAGCAAGAAAAATGTGTGCTAAAGGTAAAGGAATTTTAGCAGCAGATGAGAGCACTGGGACAATAGCAAAAAGATTTAAAAGCATTAACGTTGAAAATTCAGAAAAAAATAGATTAAATTTTCGTCAGACATTATTTAATGCAAGCGCCATGAAAGATTACATTGGTGGTGTAATTTTGTTTGATGAAACAATTAGACAAAAAACTACATTAGGACCAACAATACCCGAACTAATTTCAAATAACGGCGCTATCCCAGGTATTAAAGTTGATAAAGGAGCTAAACTATTGGCAGGATCTAGTGATGAAACTATTACAGAGGGGCTAGACGGTTTAAGAGAAAGATTAAAAGAGTATTACAATTTAGGGGCCAGGTTTACTAAATGGAGAGCTGTTTACAAAATTACAGAAAAATTTCCTTCACCTCAATCAATTAAATCTAATGCGCATGCTTTAGCAAGATACGCAGCATTAGTTCAAGAAGCAAACATGGTTCCAATAGTCGAACCAGAAGTTTTAATGGATGGCTCGCATGATATCAATAAATGCTATAATGTAACCACAAATGTTTTAAATGAATGCTACAATGAATTGGAAATTCATAAAGTCGATTTAAGAGGAACTGTTTTAAAACCTAATATGGTTATACCAGGTTCTGAGTGTAAAGATAAATCAAGCTCAAAGGAAATTGCTAAAAAAACTTTAGATTGTTTAAAAAAAAATGTGCCTATTGAGGTTCCTGGAATAGCATTCTTATCAGGAGGTCAATCAGAAATTGAGTCTAGTAAAAATTTAAATGAGATAAATAAAATTAATGACAGTAATTTTTTAATTACTTTTTCGTATGGTAGAGGTTTACAAGCTAGTGCTCTTAAAGAATTTGGAAAAAAAAAAGATAACATTGAAAGCATTCAAAAAGCTTTTAATCATAGGGCTAAAATGAATGGCCTTTCCTCTAAAGGAGAGTGGTCTGAAGACTTGGAAAAAGTGTCAGTAGCTTAAATATATTGAAGAAATTAGTATATTTAATTTCACCAAAGAAAATAAATAATAAATTCTACTCAGATTTAAATAAGGTTTTGTCTTACAAAAATGTTAGTTTTTTTCAGTTAAGATTAAAATATATAAAAACTAATAAACTTTTAAAAATTGCAAAAAAAATTAAAGAGATTACGACAAAACATAAAGTCAAATTGATCATTAATGATAATTTTTCTTTAGTAAGCAAGATTAAAGCTGATGGTTGCCATATGGGTCAACTCGATGGGTCTTTTAAAATTGCCAGGAATAAACTTAAAAATAAAATGCTAGGAATTACCTGTCATGGTTCTAAAACTTTAGCTAAAAATGCTATCAAAGATAAAGCAGATTATCTTGCTTTTGGATCATTTTTTAAATCAAAACTGAAACCAAAAGCAAATAAAGCAGATTTAAATATTTTAAGATGGGCAAAAAAGAATATAAAAAAACCAATTGTGGTAATTGGTGGTATTAATAACTTAAACTATAAAAAATTAATAAATTCTGGGGCTAAATATATTGCAATATCAAGTTTTATTTGGGATAACCCAAAATTAAAGCCAGAACTTGCAATTAAAAAATTTAAATGAAAATAACAGCTATTGAAATAAAACCTGGTATGATTATAGAACACAAAAATGACTACTGGAATGTTATAAAAACTCAACACGTAAAACCTGGGAAAGGCGGTGCTTTTAATCAAGTTGAATTAAAAAGTGTTATAAAGGGTACAAAATTAAATGAAAGATTTAGATCAAGTGAGACTGTAGAAAAAACAGAAGTTGATGAGAAAAAATTTAATTTTCTTTATATAGATGGTGAAAATTGTCACTTTATGGATAACAAAACTTTTGAACAAGTAGAAATTCCTAAGTCAATATCTGGAGAACAGTATAAACTTTTAAAAGAAAATTTAGAGGTTACCATTTTATTCATGGAAGAAAAACCGATTTCAATAGAACTTCCTAATAATATTGAATGCACTATTGAAACAACCGATGCTGCAATAAAAAATCAAACTGCCTCTTCATCTTATAAACCAGCATTATTAGATTGTGGTATAAAAATTGATGTTCCACCATTTATTGAAAGCGGAGAGAAAATTATTATTGATACTAGAACTTTAGAATATGTAAAAAGAGTTAATTGATGAGGTTAAATTCTCCTCAAATCAATTTAATAATAAAAGCTTGCATGAAAGCTTCGAGATCTTTGATTAGAGATTTTGGAGAAATTGAACATTTGCAGGTTTCAACAAAAGGTCCTGGAGATTTTGTCACATCTGCTGATAAAAGGACTGAAAAAATATTAATCGAAGAGTTGCAAAAGGCACATCCCGAGTATGGAATTATCACCGAAGAAAGAGGAATAATAAATAAATCGAATTATAAAAATAGATGGATAATTGATCCGATTGATGGAACAATGAATTTTTTAAATGGTATTCCACAATTTGCAATTTCTATAGGATATGAAGAAGATGGTGAAATTAAATGTGGTGTAATATTTAATCCTATTATGAATGAGTTGTTTTGTGCTGAAAAAGGAAATGGGGCATATCTAAATAATTCAAGGATAAGAGTTTCAAATAAAAAAAAAATTAAAGATGGATTGATCGTGACGGGTGGTCCTAAAGGATCAAGCAAAATTAAAGATAAAATTTTTTCAGAATATATAAATGTATCAAATAATGTCTCTAATGTTAGAAAGTTTGGGAGCGCTGCCTTAGACATGGCCTATGTAGCATGTGGAAGATTTGATGGGTATTGGCAAAGAGAGTTAAATTACTGGGACATAGCAGCGGGAGTAATTATATTAAAAGAAGCTGGAGGGTTTGTTGAGTTTTTTCAAGAAGATACTAATACACCATTGAAAAAGAATGTTTTAGCCACTAATGCCAATATTCATGAAGAATTAAAAGGTTTAATAAATAAAAAAGATATTGAGTAAAAACTATTAATAATATAAAACTCCGTTCATGAAAAAAAACATACACCCAAATTATCACAAAATTAAAGTCGTGATGACTGATGGTACAGAATTTGAAACCAGATCAACTTGGGGTAAAGAAAATGATGTTTTAAAATTAGATATTGATCCTAAATCTCACTTCGCTTGGACAGGGGGAACTCAAAAAATTTTGGATAAAGGAAGAGTAAGTAAATACAATAAAAAATTTAGCAACCTTAGATTAAAAAAATAGATTATGGCCAAAACTCCATTCATGCCAAAAGCAACAGCTGTTTGGCTTGTTGAAAATACAACATTGACTTTCAAACAAATTGCAGAGTTTTGTAATTTACATGAATTAGAGATAAAAGGGATAGCAGATGGAGATGTTGCTAAAGGAATAAAAGCATACAATCCAATTTTAGCTGGTCAGTTATCTAGAGATGAAATAGAAACGTGTTCTAAAAATCCTGAAAAGAAACTAATACTATTAAAAAAGATTGAAGAGATTGAAGTTAAAGAAAGAAAAAGACCAAAATATACTCCGTTATCAAAAAGGCAAGATAGACCAGATGCAATTTTATGGTTGTGTAAAAATGCACCTGAATTAACAGACGGCCAAATTTCAAAACTTGTAGGAAGTACAAAAGGCACAGTTTCTCTTATCAGAAAAAGAAGTTATTGGAATTTCTCTAATTTAAAACCGAGAGATCCTGTTATTTTGGCGTTATGCACACAAGAGGTTTTTCAAAAAGCCCTGGATAAAGCCAAAAGAAGAATTGAAAGAGAGAAAAAAGCTAAGATTAGAGAGGAAAAAAAAGCTCAAACAGCTTCTCTCTAGACAAATAGATTTTCTGATGATAACTACCATGAAAATTAACCGGAGGTTTTTATTAAAATAGACGTTAAAGATAATAATGTGGAACAAGCAATCAGAGTTCTAAAAAGAAAACTTCAAAAAGAAGGATTTTTCAAAATAATGAGGATGAAAAGTACTTATGAAAAACCTTCTGAGAGAAAAAAGAGAGTTCAAACAGAAAATATTAAAAGAATAAAAAAACTTCAAAAATTAAAAAATAGGTACTAAATTTATATAAATGAGAGGATTATCAATGCCATCTGGAAAAGTAAAATGGTTTAATGCAAAAAAAGGATATGGATTTATCACTGATGATGAAACACAAAAAGATATATTTCTTCATGTTTCAGCATTAGAGGAGTCAAAATTAAGGGTTTTAAAAGAAGAACAAACAATTGTTTACGACATAAAAGAAGAGAAAGATAAACTTCAAGCTATTAATATTAAAAAAAAATAATTTATCGCGGGGTGGAGCAGTCTGGTAGCTCGTCAGGCTCATAACCTGAAGGTCGTAGGTTCAAATCCTACCCCCGCAACCAAA
>JGI20158J14315_10002652_pt1 | contig 12328 bp, 6 predicted proteins | sample COG_08_FD_14315 | JGI IMG/M metagenome (IMG submission 14315)
GCTAGCCCATATCAAAAATGGACATTCTTAAAAATGTCCAATTCCAAAAAAATTGCCAAATCTTTTTTTCTCATTTTTAATCACTTTTTTTTAGTATTTTATTTTATTATGATAAATGGTAATAAAATGAATTATTGGTTTTTCTGGTGTTTTTCTTTAAGTTGTTTTTTATATTATTTAAAAGTAATATAAAAAATATTAATTGTCTGAGTTTTTTACATATGTTTCTTTACATAGATTTTTAATTACTTTTTCGTCTATTGATGATGATGGTTTCCCTATTGTTGAAATTGTTTTTGTGAAATAATCAGTTTTATCTTCGCTATTCATATAATCTGGATTTGACATTTTCCAATCCATTAATGCACTAAAGTTTTTTGATGATGCTTTTTTTATTGCACCTTTTATTTTTTCTTTAGATTTATCTTTAGACCAATTATCTTCATCCTTTATATATAATGTTTCTCGTTTTATATCGGTACAATGCATTGGTCTCTGATAAATAGAAAGCTTATTCATATTATCAATTATTGATTTACTTAAACCATCTGCTAGACCTTTTTTATTTGTAAAGTCTAATTGCTCAAAAGTAATATGTAATGATTTTATAAAATCACTCATATTGATTGCATCTTTGCATTGCTCATTTAAAAACATATTAATATTGAATTTATTATTTTGAATATTATTATTATTATTACCTATTTTAGGTATAAGCTCACTTATTTGCTCTTGTTGTTTCGCGTTTTCTTTTATAAGTTCTTTTATCATATTTTTTAATTCTTTATTATCTTCTTTTAACTCTTTATTATCTTCTTTCAATTCTAATATTTCTTTTTTGTCTTCTATTGTTATTAAACCTGTATTTTTAATTATTAAAATACATTTTTTTTTATGAACACTTAAGCTTTGTCTATGTTTATATTTTTTTCCACATTCACATGAAAACGTTTTATATGGGATTTTTTGGGAATTATTGTCAACATTTGTCAATATTATATGTTTTTCGGTTAATAAATGTTTATTAAAATCTTTTTTATTACATGTAATATAATAACATTTTTCGCATTTATATTGTTTTGGGATTTTAAGGGATTGGTCTGTCAACATTTGTCAATATATATATGTTGACATAAAAATCCCCTAAATTCTTTTTTAAAAAAATATTATAAAATCTTTAAAAATAAATATTTGAATTTGTTAGCATTTTTGTATATAAAGTTTTAAAAAGTAAAAAATCAGTAATTTTTATATAAAGGCTAGCCCATATCAAAAATGGACATTCTTAAAAATGTCCAATTCCAAAAAAATTGCCAAATCTTTTTTTCTCATTTTTAATCACTTTTTAAAAGATTTTTATTTTATTATGATAAATGGTAATAAAATGAAAATATGGGTTTTTAATAAGTTTCTTTAAGTTGTTTTTTATATTATTTAAAAGTAATATAAAAAATATTAATTGTCTGAGTTTTTCACATATGTTTCTTTACATAGATTTTTTATTACTTTTTCATCTATACTGGAACTGGGCTTCCCTATTGTTGAAATTGTTTTTGTAAAATAATCGGTTTTATCTTCGCTATTCATATAATCTGGATTTGATATTTTCCAATCCATTAATGCATTGAAGTTTTTTGAAGATGCCTTTTTTATTGCACCTTTTATTTTTTCTTTAGATTTATCTTTAGACCAAATGTCTTCGTCTTTTATATATAATGTCTCTCGTTTTATATCAGTACAGTGCATTGGTCTCTGATAAATACTGAGTTTATTCATATTTTCTATTATTGATTTACTTAAGCCATCTGCTAGACCTTTTTTATTGGTAAAATCTAATTGTTCAAATGTTATTTTGATGGATTTTATAAAATCACTTATATTAATTGCATCTTTGCATTGCTCATTTAAAAACACATTAATATTAAATTTATTATTTTGAATATTATTATTAGTAGTGTTTCCTATTTTAGGTATAAGCTCGCTTATTTGTTCTTGTTGTTTATTTATTTGATTTTGTTGTTGAACAATAATAGTTTTTAATTCTTTAATAATTATACTCTCACTAATTGAATCAACTTCTGATTTTATTAATTCTTTGTTTGAATTAATAACATTTTCATCATTTTTAATAAATGTACATTTTTTTTTATGAATACTTAAACTTTGCCTGTATTTATAATTTTTCCCACAATCACAAACGAATAATGGTTTTGTCCCTTTTTCTTCTGTATTTGTCAATATTTTGTGTTTACGTGTATCTAAATGTCTATCATATTTACTTTTATGTGATGTTTTATAGTTACAATTTTTACAAAAATATTCTACGTGACTTTTTTGTCCTAAATTTGTCAACATTTGTCAATATATATATGTTGACAAAAAAAGTCTCTAAATCTTTTTTAAAAAATATTATAAAATCTTTAAAAATAAATATTTTATTTTGTTATCATTTATGTATATAAAGTTTTAAAAAGTAAAAAATCAGTAATTTTTATATAAAGGCTAGCTCATATCAAAAATGGACATTATTAAAAATGTCCAATTCCAAAAAAATTGCCAAATCTTTTTTTCCCCATTTTTAATCACCTTTTTTTAGTATTTTATTTTATTATGATAAATGGTAATAAAATTAAAAACCTGTTTTTTAGGTTTTTTTAAGTTTTTAAGAACTTTTTGGTTGTATTTTGTTTTATATAATTTTTATGTTATAAAATTATATAAAAAATATGCATTTTTAAATACTATTATAGTAATAAAAATATTGGATAAAAAAACTGGAACTAAATTGAACTTTTTGATTTTATAATTTATACAACAAAAAAAGTTCTCAAATTTATATTCTAGTATAAAGTCTATCCAAAATAGTATAATCATATTCTTTTCCATTAGTATCATGAGTTTCTTGGCTTACAAATTTATAAATATTAGTGTCTATTGCTGGAAAAAAAGTATCACATTCAAAATCTTCATCAATATAAGTAATATATAAATTTTTTGGTTTTAATAAACCATTATTACGATAACTATTTAAAAATAAATCATATATTTTTGAACCACCAATAATCCATACTTCATCGTAATTTTTTAATTTAACAAAATCCTCAATTCTCTCAACTTTTGAAAAAGATTTGACTATATTTTTATTATCAAATGTTTCATCAATATTTAAGGTAGAACTTAAAATTAAATTATCTCTATTGGGTAATGGTTTTTTAATACTATTATATGTATTTTTCCCCATAATGATTGCACTAGATTGCATAGTTTGTTTAGGTGATGTATATTTTTTGAATTTTTTTAAATCAGTTGAAATCTTCCATGGTATACTATTTTCATTTCCTATTCCGTTGTTTTTACAAAATGCAACAATTAAATTTACATTAATATTAATATTATTATTATTATTATTATTCATTTTATCTATATAAAATTATAGTGTTATATTTATATAGATGTATAATATATTTAAATTTTACAACAACAAATATGACAATGCTACTAATAAAGAAACATTAAGCGAAATTTATGTGTTTATTAAAAACTTATATTATGCAAATGAATTATCAATTAGTATTGAAGAATTAAATGAAGATTATAGTAATAATAGTAAAGATTTTTTAGAATCTACTATTTTTAAAGAAACATTTGAAGAACATTTTACAGATTTAGATAAATCATATATAAATGATTACGAACCAAAAATATATTTTATAAATGAAAATATTTATTATGATGATACGATTGAAACTATAAAATTTAAATTTCTAAAACATTATAATAATTTAGCAACTAATAATGATGTGGATAAATTATTTTATGAAGAAATATATTTATTTGGTTTAACTAATAAACCATTTGACCCTATAGAGATTTATGATAATTTAACTATTAATGGTAAAAATAAATTAAAAAAGGAGAATTTACATAATTATTTAATAAATGTTAACGAACAAATAAAAATAATGACTTCTTTGCAGGATAAAGAGGTATATGATTATAATGATTTATATGATTTATATGATGATTCAAAAGAAATGAAATTGAAGGATATTAATGTTCTTAATTCAATTGGGCAAAGTATTAATATGAAATTTTCTTATAATTATAGTGTTAATCCATTTAAACTTAATAATTATAGTGAAATTTTAAAAACATTATTAAATAGTTCTATTTCAACATTAAATAGTAGTTGTTTATTTGATTATAATATTGTAAATAATGGATTACATATATGTTTATTTAAAAATGTATTAAAATATGTTGAAGTTAATCTGGAAAATGATGTAGAAAATACGTTAAAATTATATTATCCGTTGTTATTAGATAATGAAATAAATAGTGTAGAAAGTTATGAATTAAAAAAGCCATTTTTATTGAAAAAAACATTAGATCATATTATAAATCCTAATTTTGTAAAAAAGTTGGAATGCATTGACATATTAAATAATGTAAATTTTAATTCACAAAATCTTTCTAATAAGATTAAAGGAATAACTTATTTAAATTTTAATATACATCCAAAATCAAAAATAAGTCTTTCTTTAGAGTCAATATTTAAATTATTAAATAGTTCAAAATTATTTCCAATAATTAAATATAATCCTGGTAAAAAAATAGAAAACATTTATAGATTTTATTGTAATAAAATTTCAAAAGACAATAAAAAAATTCCTTATTTAAAAAAGGATAAAATACTAAAATATACAAAAAGCATAGGAAAGACAAATACATTATCAGTTGTAGTGAATAATAAATATAAAGGTTTTAATGAAGTATTTAGTGAATTATTTATTGAATTTGATATGTATGGTACAATAAATATAAAAATCAATTTATTAAATCCAACAAAATTAGCTGAAATAAATTCTGTAATTTCGGTAAATATAAACAAAATTTTGCAAAATTTGATGCAAAATATTCCTTCTTTAGATGTAAATATCAAATTGTTTGAATCATTAAATGATAATAATATTGAGATTATTAATATGAATTATGTATTTAACTATTTAAATAATTATGATTTTAAATTAAATGAATTTGATAAAATCAAAAATTGTTTAACTATTTTGATGAACTCTATAAGTGACGAATCTAATAAAATAGAAAAAGAAGATACTAAAAACAATAAATTATTTCGTTATAAACGTGTATCAAATTATAATGAAGCAGATGGTATAACCGCATTTATAATTGAAAATATAAAACAACAATTGAGTGCTACAGAAATAATAAATAATTTGAATTCTAATTATCAATTTGATAATTTAGTAGATGCAAAAACATTATTTGAGCAAACAATAGTTTCTTTAAATTTAATGCAAAATTTATTTACTAGTAAAAAACTGAAAATAACAAATAATCCTGGATTTGGCATAGAAATAAGCAAGCCAAGTAATGATTCTTTAAAAATTTTTGTATCAAATATTGATAATATCAATTATATTACTTATTTTAATATTTATTTTGATAGTTTAATCAAAATAATAATAAATAATTCAAGTAACAATATAATAGATGAAAATATAGATTATAAAATTTGCACATTTACAGCACGAGGAAGAAAAACAGAAACTAAAGAATTTTTTATCAAAGACAATATTGAAAATCCATTATCAAAAGAACAAGATGGTCCACCTATTTCAAACATTTCCAATTTTAAGAAAGCAATGGAAGCACCAAATGAAACAACAGAAGATGTAATAGATGAACAATTAGATATAGATGATATTTTAAGTTTAGCAAGCGAACCAAATGATGATTTATTAGATATATTGCTAGGCGATGATAGTGATGATGAAGATGATGATGATGACAACGATAGTAATAGTGATACTGACGATGAAAAAGATGAAATTATATTAGATAATGATTATAGCAATGTTCATGAAGAAGAGAAAGAAGATTTAGAAAATAAAAAAGATGACAGCGAAGATGATGAAGACGAAGATGAAGATGAAGACGAATATGAAGATGAAGATAAATATTTAGATTTAGAAGAGGAAGAAGAAACAGATGAATATGCAAATGAAGGTAAAAAAACAGATAAGAAAACAGAAAATAAAACAGAAAATAAAACAGAAAAGAAAACGACTAAGCCTAATAATAAGATGGGTTATCGTCTCCAACGATTAGCTCGTTATGAAAATAAATTATTTAGTAATAATAATAATAAAATCAAAATTATGAAATCAAATAAAGATAATATGTATGAAATTTATTCGCGACTTTGTCAATCACACAGACAACCGATTGTAATTAATCAGGATGAGAAAGACAAAATAGACGCTGAGAGTCCGGGTTCATATCAAGATATTCTTGAATATAATACAAAGCCAGGTGAAAAACATTATTATATATGTCCTGCATTTTGGGATATTGATAAAAATATGTCATTAACAAAAGAAGAATATGAAAAAAATAAGCCAACCAATGTTTCACTTGGTACAAAATTTGAACATCCTAATTTTTTAGAAAATGATATGGAAGGCAAAAATTCAGAGTTTTGCTTACCATGTTGTTACAATAAGGTTAGTGAGAAAGTTAAAACAAGAAATGCAACTTGCAATAAACGCATTGAAAAACTGCATGAAAATGGTACATTAAATAATGATGATGATGATAATGAAGTAGATGATGATGGTATAAAAGTAAAAGATAAAAAAACATATTTTAATGCTAATAGTTCTTTTAGTCCTAGAAGCGATGATTTTATAAGTAGCGATGTTGATAATAATGAAGACCAAGATTTACCAGTTAATGATGGCACCAATGATAGTAATTCTAAAGAAGCAAATAAAAAAAGTGAAATAAAAAAAATATATATAATTGCTGAAAACAGTGTATATATACCAAGGGGCAAATTTGTAGGATTACCATCATTAGTTAGTAAATTTTTACAATTTGATAACAAATTATGTGTATTACCAGGTGAAGGCAATTATTTAAGACCCAATTATAGATGTTTATTGCGTTATGGAATTGAAAAAGGTATAAACAATAGCCAATCATTTATAGGTTGTTTGGCGGATGCTTATGTTAAATATTATAAATTATCAAAAGAATTAAGTATTAAAGAATTTAAAAATTTAATATTAGAAGGATTAAGTATTGATAATTTTATAACATATAATAATGGTAATTTAACGCATATTTTTTTGGCAAAAAATATAAATAATGAATTATTGGATTCAATAACTATTGATGAAACTTATAAAGAAAGTAATTTTTATAAATCATTGAATGTTAATAATAAAGATCATATTAATCTTTTTAAAAAAATAGTGAATGCATTTGCAAATTTTAGAAAATATTTGTTTACTAATAATTCAGTAATTGATTATACATATTTATGGGATATAATATGTAAGCCAAATCCTAAACTTTTTAAAAATGGTATTAATTTATTAATACTTGATATCACAAATGAAGATATTACACAAAATGTTAAAGTAATATGTCCAAAACAAGGATATTCAAATGAATTTATGGATAATAATAAATTATCTTTAATATTGTTAAAGAAAAACAATAATTATGAACCTATTTATGGAGTAAAAGATGATTCCATTGAAAATAGATATACTGTATTATTTAGTTTTGATTATACTAAAGATGAAATCCAGATGATTGAATTTAAAAAGGTTATAAATATTATTAAAGATAATATCAATGAGCGTTGTTTAACTGAAAAGGCAGATGACTATGATTTTGAGAGAAATATTGGTTTGAATGAATTAATTAAAAATTTACAAAAAATGAGATATGCTATAGATTTTCAAGTAATGAATTATGAGAATAAAATAATAGGTGTTTTTGTTGGCATTGAAAATGAGTCTAAAGAAATTATAAATTATTTTGTTCCTTGTTATCCTAGTAATTTATATGTAAATGATGAAGAAAATATTCCATATAAATTTATGGATGATGATTCTATAAATTATACTAGTTATGATAATACTAAAAATTTTTTAAATAAATTATATGCGGAAAGTGGTGAAAAAATAAAAGTGAAGCCACGATTTAAAATATTGAATGATACAATGATTATTGGAATTTTGACATTAGGCGACCAATTTGTTATGATAAGTCCATTTGAGATATATAAAGAAGACGATACATTGCCTTCATTGGAGGAAAATAATTATTTAATAAATGATAATGATTTAAGTATAGAAGAGCCTTTGACTGAATTAAATGCAAAAAGTATAGATTCTTATATACAGACCCGATTTTCTAAAGATAAAGAGCGTGTTAATATGATAAATAATATTAGATTAGAAAGTGGATTTTATAATGCTTTTAAGAATACGATAAAAAAATTATTTACAAATTTAATATTTAAAAAGGATATTGTTAATATGCAAAATATAATATTAAATAATTCAATAATATTTATAGAAAAATTGAAAAAGGTGGAAGAAATATTGCGTATTATGGCGAGTGATTATATTGAATTTTCTGAATACGATGAGACAATTTTACAAAATATAAAAAATGTGTCATTATGTATTAATAATAAAAATTGTAAAACAGATTTTTGTATGAAGAAAGATGATGCTCATTGCAGTTTAATAATACCAATTAAAAATTTAATAAATGATTCAAATAATGAAGAATTATATTTTACCAAATTGGCAGATGAGTTTATACGTTATAATAGAACAAATTCTTTTTTATTTGATAATGCTAAAACATTGAGTTATACTAATATTAGATATAATATTGATGATGATGAGTTAATTATTTATGAATCATCAATAAACAAATCACTATTTAATAATGAATTATTTATAAAAAATAAATATGCAAATTATAATAATCATGAAATGTTTTATGTATCAAAAAATGAACCATTAGACCAAATCAATACATCAGGATATAGAATGAAAAAACCGTCAATAGTTTTGGATGATATTCAAAGTAGTAAAAAGATGAAGATTAATATTCCACAACTAAAAATGGATGAAATAACGGAATATGCTAAAAAAATGAAAACAATTGATGAGGATGGTAAAGAAGATGACGACGAGGAAGGCATTAAGGAAGGCATTAAAGAAGAAGAGGAAGAGGAAGATGAAAAATTAGAGTATAAAGAAGAAGAGGAAATAAAAGATTTAGATGAAGAATTAGATGTTGATGTGAAAAAGGATTTTGATGATTTTTTTAGTACAATAGAAGAAAAATGCAAATTAAATTTACATAATAAGAATACAATACGAGAGAGAGGCTTAAAGGAGAATTTCAAAGTTAATTTATACGAGACATATTTTTCTTTGACTACTAAAGATGATATAACGTGTAGTTATTTATTGCCTATTTTATTAATTAACCATTATTATAAAAACAATGAAATAACATTAGAAAATGAAATAACTTTAGAAACATTAAAATCTGATTTAATAAATATTTATGGAAATATTGAAGATGAAAATAGTATACCATTTTTGGTGAATACTTATCAATATATTAATAATGAAGGATTCAATAAATTGATAGTTGATAATACTTTTACAGACAATTTAAAATATATAATTGAAGAGAAATATAAAAAAAATAGTTTAACTTCTGAAGTATTGCTAACAAAAGTTGGAGAGATTATAAATAGTGAAAAATATTATATTAGTTATATTGATATGTATTTATTAGCCAAGAAGTATAAAATTCCATTAATATTTATAAATAATAGTGTAATTAATTTTAATAGCATAAAATCAATAAGTAAAATTAAAAAGTATTTATTGGCAAATAAAAATAGTAAGAATGATAGTAGTTATTATTTTATTAAATTGCCAAGTATAAATAATAGAGATAAACTGAAAACAAATAAATTGATGCATAAAAGCAATTCTTTAACAATAAATATAAAAACAGATGCAAATAATGTTAATTCTATGAAACAAGATATAGAAGCATCAATTATAATAGATGAAGATATATTGAAAGATGGTGCATTAATAACGAGAGATTATTTAGTTAAAAATCATGTTTTAAAGAAATTTAATATAACTAGTGCAAGTAAAAAATGAGAAAACAATAGATAATTTTTTATTTAATAATAATTAAAAAATTATGTTTTAAGATTTATTTTTTGAAATTTTTATAAATATAGTGAGAGACGTATATATTTGTTAAAATATATATATTTGCTTTTGTAAATATAAATAATGTTTTATTAATATTATTAAAAAAAGGATAAAAATTTGTTTTAATTGCTTCTCTCAAAATACTAAATTTATTTTTGTAATTTTTTATATTTTTTTGTTTATTTTCTAAAATAGTTATAGTTTCAAGATTATTATTTGAAAACTCATCAGTAATATTAATTAAACTAATATCAGGATTATTAGTTTGATTATTTAATGTAGTCTCTTCTACGTTTTCTATATAAAATATTCTTCTAAATAAATTAATATTATTAGTATATACTTGTGTCTCTCTATTCTCTGTAGTCTCTCCATTCTCTGTAGTCTCTCTATTTTCTGTAGTCTCTCTATTTTCTGTAGTCTCTCTATTTTCTGTAGTCTCTCTATTTTCTGTAGTCTCTCTATTATTGGTGTTTCCAGTTTCTTCATCATTTTCTTGATTATTATTATTTATATTTAATAAGTTATTGATATTAGTTAATGTATTAGTAAAATTAATACTATCTAGTTCTTTGTTGATAATATTATTAATATTTTTTATTAAAATATGTGATATTTTTTCAGAACTATAATCACTATTCAAAAATGTTTGAATTGATGGTTCAATAAATTTTATATTAGTATCATACAATAAATCCATTACTAATTTTAGTTTGTTATTTACATAATTTTTATAAATTTTATTGTTATAATAAAAAATAATAATTAAATAAGTATGTAAAAAACTATTATAATATTCTATTTCACTTGCATCAATATTATAAAATTTGAGTTTATAATTATGTGCTAAATATTTAATAGCAAAATGCTGTATATGTTTTATTATAAAATTTGTAAACATATTTATAGCCTGCATTAATAAAATATGTTTTTTTGAAGGCGATAAATTTTTAATAAAATCAAAAAATGCTTTTTTTACAATATAAGTTTCATTATTTTCTATAAGTTTTTTAATGTGAAAGTTACTTTCATAATAAAGAATATACAAAGTAGGTATTTTAAATTTATTAGCAAAACAATATAAATAAAAGTTATATAAAACATTTTTTTTAAAATATAAATTGGTATATGGATTTTTTAATGTAGTTGGTTTAAATATAATATTATCAACATCATCCAGGCTGATAGTAATTGGTTCTTCATAATTTAATAATGAATTATTTACTAATTTCACAAAATCATAATAAGTAAAATTATAAATAAAACGATTAATATAGACCTTAAATATTTTATCATCTTCTTCAAATACGTTTCCAATTAAATCTTCATTATTGTGTATTGTAGAATTAATTTTAGTTTTTTTAGTAATAAATTTTAAATAAAAAAAATATATTTTTTGAGCAGTTATAAATATTTTATATATATTTATATCAGTGTTATGTACTTTATATTTATAATATTTATATTTTTTTTTTGTATCAACTATTTTATTTAATAATATATTTTCTTTTATTAAGTTTATTTTTAAATTATTAGAATCGAGATTTTGATCTATTTGATTTTGAATATTTTTATTATAAATATAAATTTGATTAATAATTAATAATTTAAAAAATTCTAAATTATAATTATTTACAGTTTCATCATGTAGCAATGTATTATCAATATCCATATTATATTTAATAAGTATATATTTAATATAATATTATTTTTATAAGATTTTTATAAGATTTTTATAAGATTTTTATAAGATTTTTATAAGATTTTTATAAGATTTTTATAAGATTTTTATAAGATTTTTATAATATTTTTATAAGATTTTTATAAGATTTTTATAATATTTTTATAATATTGTTTTATCAAAAATCCAGGTCATAATCATCATCAATGCCTAATTTTGTTTCTTTAATATTATTTAAACTATAATTGATTTCTAGACTACTAATATTACATTCAATATTATCTGCATATGTTTTATTTAATTCTTTTGAAATGTAGTTATCCATTACTTTTACATCTTTAAAATTTTTAGAATCATCATATTGTTTATCTTCACTTATGCTATTTTCATTTAAAGTCATCATAAAATCCATATCAGTTAATAGTTTGAAAGCATTTGTACCAAAATATCCCTGTTGCCCACACATTACATTAGCAGATACTCCACGCATCATATCTAATTCCCCATGTCTAGCTGCTTTTAAAAACATTTCCGGTGTTTCTTCAAATGATGCTTTGGCAATTGG
>JGI20158J14315_10002661_pt1 | contig 12303 bp, 10 predicted proteins | sample COG_08_FD_14315 | JGI IMG/M metagenome (IMG submission 14315)
GGAGCGAAGATGGAGGACGATCCGTTGTCGCATCAATTGAAGACCACAGCTAATTTTGGAACCGGCTCCAAGGTATTCACGTGGATGTGCGGCGGCCTCAACCACCAAATTGAACACCACCTATTCCCCCAGATTTCGCACATTCACTTCAGCGCATTGGCGCCCATCGTGAAGAAAACTGCAGAAGAGTTTGGCCTTCCTTACCGTTCATCCACCACATTCGCGGGAGCCCTTGCGCTTCACACGAAGATGCTGTGGCACTTGGGACGAAAGCAGCAAATGGCGTAATTCCTCAGGGAAAGGGCGCTTAACCGCTCTTTTCGAGCGATTTGCATCGTCTTTTTTGATATCTTGGAAGTAAATCAAATTGCTTTCACGATGCGTATTCCCACTTTACTCTTCGCCCTTTGTCTGGTTGTGTCGTTTGGTAACGCTCAGGGGGTTGCACCGACTGCAAGTCAGTCCAACGCCGTTCCTGCGCAACGCACGTGTGCATCGCATGACAAGTATGTCGAGATGATGGGTGGGGCAAAGTTCTCGGAAATGCGCACGCGCATTGAGCAACAGACCCAGCGTTGGGAGTCTCAACCCGTTGAACAACGGTCAAATCAAGCCAATACGGTCGTGACCATTCCCGTGGTTTTCCACGTCGTCTATGCCAACGGCACCCAAAACATCAGTGACGCGCAGATCATGTCGCAGTTGCAAATCCTGAATGATGACTTCCGTCGCCTCAACAGCGATGCTGACAATACCTGGTCTCAAGCCGCTGACTCAGAAGTGGAATTTTGTTTAGCTACCAATGACCCGCAAGGCAACCCTACCGATGGAATCCTCCGTGTTTCTACAACGGTATCGTCCTTCGGAACATCAGACAATGTGAAGTTCTCAAGTTCAGGTGGATCCGATGCGTGGCCAGCCGGATCGTATTTGAACTTCTGGGTGTGCAATGTCGGAGGTGGTATTCTGGGCTATGCGCAATTTCCTGGCGGGTCAGCAGCGACCGACGGAGTCGTCTGTGATTACCGCTATGTGGGAGATATCGGTACCGCGACAGCGCCCTTCAACTTGGGACGCACCGCCACGCATGAGGTGGGTCACTGGCTCAACCTGTACCACATCTGGGGAGATGGCAACTGCAATCAAGACGATCAAGTATCGGATACGCCCAATTCTGATGCTGCCAACTTTGGCTGTGCCACAGGTCATCAGAGCTGCAGCAGCACGGACATGGTGCAGAATTACATGGACTATTCGGACGACGCGTGCATGAACCTGTTCACTTCGGGTCAGAAGACGCGCATGCAAGCCTTGTTTGCACCAGGAGGCTTCCGAGCCAGCTTGGCTACTTCTGACGGATGTGCTCCGGCCTGTACAATAGGATGTGGCTGCACAGATGCCACTGCCTGCAATTACGATAGCGCTGCGACGGAGGACGATGGTAGTTGTGACTTCAGTTGCCAAGGCTGTACCGATGCGGAAGCGTGCAACTACGACGCCGATGCTACGGAGGATGATGGGTCGTGTATCATGCCGCAAGATGGTGTTCCATGTAGCTGCACCAGTGATTGGGCGTTTGCCGTCAACACCCTCACCGGCACTTCCAGTGAAACGTTTACAATCGAAGCTACGAGCCTCACTGGCCTCGATCAGTTGGACGTTAGCATGGCGTATTCCGCCTCTGCGGGAGGTAGTTGGGCCGGTGACCTGCTCATTGGAATCTGTGATCCGAACGGGTCGTGCATTGAAATCGGAGGGTATGACCTGACCTTGGGTTACACCATCGCGAGTGATTGGCCTAGCGGCTGGAACGTGGATACTGAAGGAACCTATACCCATAGTGTTGACCTCAGTTCATTCGGCTTAACAGGTGCGGGAGTATGGACCTTAGAAGTCGTCAATGGCTACAGTTCCACCGGTTCTTCCGCGAACTGGGATGGAACGCTCAGTTTGACCAATTTCTGCCTTGGATTGCCTGGAGAAGATGTGGAAGGCTGCATGAATACAACGGCTTGTAACTTCAATGTTGCTGCTACAATCGATGACAACTCCTGCCTATTCGCTGCCGGTTGCGACACGTGCTCCGGCGCCACTGACGGCACCGGATCTGTAGTCGATGGTGACGACGACAACGATGGGGTTTGCGACGCCGATGAAATCTCAGGCTGTCAAGATGCTTTGGCGTGTAACTACAACGCAGACGCCACGGATGCAGGCGACTGCACATACCCCCTGGCCGATTTTGACTGCGATGGCAATGCCCTGGGATGCGCTGAAGACATCAACAACAACGGCACCGTTGAGGTGGCGGACTTGTTGATCCTACTCGGTGACTTTGGCTGTACCGAGAACTGCACTGCAGCGGACATCAACGGAGACGGCGCTGTCACCGTCGCTGACATCCTGCTATTCCTTGCGCTCTTTGGGGAGGAGTGTTAAAGATGAACGCGGTGATGAGGGCCTTGTCGGCCCAATCCGCTTGACGCACCTTCCTTTGCATGTGACCAACGTCTTCAGCGGTACTGCGCTAGAGCCAGACTCGCCTCGCCTTCACGTCATAACAACTTCTGACGCCTCGTTTCACCTCTTCCTATGTCAGGTTGAACAGAGCTACGTTTACTTCTGATTCCTTCAGAGAGACGTATGCAGTCATACCTACCCGAACCCTGCCAGTGCCTTCTTCACTCTTATTAGGACGTCCCAACAGGTTCGCTGTGTTTTGCTTGTAGGACCACGCTTCATCGTTTTCTAAACTATGGGACACAAAAAAGGACCCCAATTGAGGTCCTTTTTTCATTGTAGAGTCTTGAAAGCGTTAGCTCTTCACCTCTTCGGTCACCAATTCAAGCTCTCTCCGGCGGTTGAGCATGAACGCACCGAACAAGCCCCCTCCAATGAGGATGAACAGAACGCCGCTGTCGATGGGTGTACAAGCCATATCGCAGCCACCCGTGGCCACGAAATCATAATCGTAATTATTACACGGTGCATTGCAAGCGTTGTAAACTGTACAACACGGGTTCGCGCCTCCGCACGGAACCTCATTACCGTCTTCTACGTAGCTTCCCCACCCTGTACACTGCGCCGAGAGCACCGACGGGCATGCAAACACGATTGCAAGAACCAACACTATTTGAGCAAATTGCTTCATCATTTTCATTCTTTAATCCAGCAGGAGATTGATCAATTACAACCCGTTCCAAAGTACGGGAGGAATAACAACAAATCCGAAGTTGTCATGGCCCCGTCACAGTCACAATCCGTAGCCAAAAATTCATTTGCAGCAAGCTCATTAGTTGGCTGTAAACCAACCAATAGTATGAGCAAGTCTGTAATATCACGTCCACCGTTTAGGTTGAAGTCACCGAGGCAAACTTCTGGGATACTCATAGTTGAGTGCACTTGACATTGCGTGAAGTCGTTGATAGCCTCAAGCACGTAATCACCTGATTCAAGCCCTGAAGCACATCCTGTTCCGTCTAAATCACCTGAAACAGTCGACCAATTGATGTTCCACAATTCAGACTCGTCACCATTGAAATGAATCACTCCACCACCGCAATGGGAAACAGAAGATTCAAACACCGGTGTGTTCATGAAAGTCAATTGAAAACGATCCGCATACACGGTATTCGCTTCCAATGCGACCACCATCGGATCACCTCCTAAAGCCTCAACATTTCCAGTTTCCAAATCTTCAATCAAAGCACAAACACCTTCTGGCATTGGGAAAGACGAATCCCATTCTAGGGTCACAGTGCCTTCTGAGCCGCTCCGCACATTCAATGGCACGACAGTCGTCGATTCGATGTCACCCATCGCATTGAACAACAGTTCAAAATCACCATCAGCAACCGACCAAACTTCTGGATTTGAAGCATCCGTTGCTGGCCTGTAATAAACGTCCAATCCAAATTGATATTCTGGCAAGCCCTCTTCATGCATGCGCACATACGTCTGACCAGAACGACCATCTTCTTGACTGATGCGAAGACCTACCGTGCCTTGCAAGGCAATATCATCTTCGCGGACAAAAGTCCCGCTCGTCGCCGAAATTTGTGTCGTGTTGAAGGTCACTGTACCCGCGGATGGAATCAATACCCAAAACGATTGTCCAACATCAATCGTTCCAGACGCTAATACTTCTGACGAATTGACATACTTCGAGTTGTTGTTATCTAACACGTAGTAGCCATCTACCAGAGCATTGTCAGAAATAAACGTCGCTCCGTCGATAGGACTTGGGAAAGGATTCGCCAACAAATGCCATCCACCTCCCTCATTCGCTCCATTCGAATAAGTTAAGGTCTCTGACTGATCCGAAGTATTATACCCTCCTGTAGCCGAAAGGGTCTGGTCTCCTGTTGAGCCAAAGGTGAACGCATAATAACCCAAACCCGTGCTTTCCAAGACATCTGTTCCAGAAGACAAGAACGTCCAGGCATTTGCACCATTGTTAACATCAGTCTGAGCTTCAGCATGTGTCTCATCATATTCCGTTACATACAATCCAGAACCACTGTTGTATGAACTCGTCCAATCTGACAAAGTCGCTCCCGTCACATAGTTTCCTATGGCCAACCAAGAGTTCCCACTCCAGTTCGAAGCTGATGTGGTTGAAAACTGCGGGATGAAACGCTCAAACGTGATGTCTCCAATCACATCCGAACCTGCTCCTGAATTGTCCAACGTTCCGATGCGCGCTGTTCCGGCACTGCCAGACTTCATAGTCAGCTTTGAGTTCGCGTTTACTGTTCCATCCGTCGGATTGAACAGACCTCCAGCGATGACATCAATGCTTCCGCTCAAAACAACATCCGCAGTACCCGTAGACTCATCATTGGTATTCGCTACTTGAAGTTCATCAACTGTTATCTTCTCTCCTGCAAAAGTTTGAACCGCTCCTCCGTCGAACGTGACAACTCCAAATTCGGCATTGGACGCATACACGGTGAAATCAGCCGCAGCATTAATATTACCCTCGTCACCAGAAATAGTCAAATTGGTCTCGCCTGTAACTCCAAGAATTAAATTACCTGTAACATCCAACGACCCCATGCCTTCTGCAGTAGGAAGCGTCAACGCGACAGTCTGACCCGAAACCCCACCTATGGTGCACGTTCCTGTCACTTTGAGGTCTCCTGCCATGGTGGCCATATTCATTGACCCCGAAGAACCCGTGACAGTCATGTTACCAGAGACCGTAAGATCGCCGGCCATCGTGCCCATGTTTAAAGACCCTGAACCCGTGATGTCCAAGTCATTTGAACACAAATAATTACCTGTTGCAGAACCAAAAGAAAGCGTTGCTCCAGACACCACTTGTACATCATAAGGAACTCCTTTACCTGATGTCGCGTCAGCTGTCCATTCAGGACCCACCGTATAAGACGCACCGTAAATAAGTGTGGAATTAGAGCTGTATGTGGGAGCGTTAACAACCACCGAACCGCCTCCCAAAGTGAGAGAATTGGTAACGAAGCTTTCAGCGACACCTGACCCTCCTGCGCCAAAATCCACTGAACCACCCGTTGGAATCTCAACGTCATAAAATGTGACATTATTCGATCCTTGCACGGTCGCTTGACCACCGCTGGAATAACTTCCATCAAGAATGACCTTGCCGCCAGAAGCGTACATCGCTGATTGACTAACTGTAATGACATCAGAAACCGTCAAAGTTCCTCCCTTCATGTCAAGGTACCCTAAGCTATTCAGTGTAATGGAGCCGACATCAATATTTGACGAGCTGTTCGTAAACTCCACCCATGCGCCCTCAATGATGACATTATCTCCAGCGACAGGAACGACACCACCAATCCAAGTTGCCGTACTCTCCCATAAGACTGCATCCTGGTCTCCCTGATTTACAGAAACAACGGGAGCAGGGGGTGCCTGTGCAAAAGTCGATCCAATCGCTCCAGCAAATACAAAGACTTGCAAAACGTTCAAAACCGAACGAAGTGGGGTGGCAAGCAGTCCTTTCATGGCAAATGATAATTCCGACTCAAACTGAGCCTTGGTTAAGGAATCAAATTTACCACAAACAGGCCGATTTTGAAAGTCAACTGCTGTTTTTCATAGACCAATTCGTTTTCACCCATTGTTCATATCTACAGAAACGTCCTGACGTAAAACACCAGAACCTTTGAAAATACAAGGGTTACAGGACGTCAAACACTCCATAGTTTTGAACAATTGGGTGTTGAAAGGGCACTTTCCGAGGACTATTCATTGCTCCTCTCAGGCCTTTATTCGCGTCAAAATTGGCCTAAATCACCCAAATCAAGCGTCGCATTCACGCTCAAAAAGCTTCATTTTCGGGTTACAAGATGACGACGCGGTACATCTGACCGCATTCGGTCACCAAAGACTCGGAAAGGTCTTCACACGCTGAAATGAAAGCCATTTTAGCCTCAATATCATACGTCCCTTCATTCGCTGAATAGCTGATTGAATCAAACGCGGCCAAGTCTGCGATGATCAGGTCTCCATTTATTTCGACGTCCGGAGTACAAACCGTTTCATTGACAATCCAAATGGTCGCTTTATCCTCACATTCCAGAATGTTATCCTGGCAAGCGGTCAGCGCCATCAAGTTTAGCGCTGCAAAAAGACCAACGAAAGTAGAAGACGGTTTCATAGAAGTTCTGATTGGATGAGTGAAATGGTTGTTGAGCTCGTTCAGTTTAGAATCAGCTGGCCCGAAGCAGCGGTGCTTCCCAAAGTGGTTGCAACTGCCCATGAATACGATCCACGCCGAAAGGTAGACAAATCCAATTCAAAGAAGGACGATTGTGCCACTGTTTCAAATACAACGCGGCCTTGAGCATCAGAAAGCCGGATTTGGCGCGGCTCGCTATCGGGAAAGCTCCACGCAACTGAGTTCGATGCTGGATTCGGGTAAACATGAACCCGAACTTCCTCCAGTGCTTCCACACTTAAGGCCAACACATCAATGTCACCCACATGCAGAACATGTCCGCCCGGCAACTCGTGCAGCGCCCCGTAAATTTGATACATGTCGCCTGGAGTTGGACCATCCGGATCTTCGTTGTTTCCAGCATCACTGGTATCGACGCCCCAGCAGACGAGTTCGGCCGTGCCATCGGTGACAGTCCAGAAACCCTCGGCGTCTGGGGCGGTAAGGATGGTGGCCGCATCAATGCGCACCCGGGTTCCTTCATATTGCTCGTCTTGAAACGCATCGGCGGTTAACCACACACCCAATGGGGNGGCGTTCCAAAAGTCAACAAACTCCACCAGAGAAACGTCCACCAGTTCGGTATTGCCATCCACTTCAGCAACGGTGCCTAACACGGTCAGGACATCGCCCACCTCAGGTTGACGGGCGCCGCTCCAATACGGAGGATTGGCTGGAATCTCGATTCCTTCGCCGTTGATGAAAATTCCGTTCCAAGCACCGTAATCATCTTGCAGGTAAAACGTATCCCCAAAATATTCGGTGACTTTCCCTGAAATCGTGACTTCCTCCCCTTGAAAGGGAGATACGTCGCTTTCCCCTTGAACATCACTGATCGGCGTGATTTGGCTCAAGGTGGTCGTCGAAATTATCGTGATGAAAGCAACCGTAAACAAGGGTGTGAAGAATCGTTTCATGCACGCAATGTACACTTCAACAGCACATTCCGTCTCAAATTCATTTTTACCATCTTTGGGTGGTGAAGACGAAACAAATAGCATGGGTCGCAACTGCCTTTTTTTCAGTGCTACTCCTAACTCCCATTGACGCTCTGGCGCAATGTGCAGAATGTGTGGCTGATCCAGCGTGCACTTCAACAGATGGGTTTCCTACCATATGCCCGGCGACGTTAGCCGAAGGATCCACTGGAGAGTGGTATGAAGAGACCCTCACGTTTTTTCTTCCCGAAGACATCGTAGATCCCGGCTCAGGTGTGACAGCGTCGCTCCTTTCCATTACCGTAACCTCCATCACAGGGACCCCCTTGGGGCTCCAAGTGGAATTGGACGATCCCGATGGCACGTATTTCCCGTCGAGCGGCCAGACCAGTGGCTGTGCGACTGTTTGCGGAGAGCCCTTACTTCCCGGCGTCTTTGAAATGATCATTAGCGTTTCCGCCGTCGCGTCTGCCTTTGGCATCGAACAAGTGGTCAATGAGAGTTTTTCTTACACCCTGATCATCAATCCGGGAGCAGGAGGAACATCCACCTTTGCGTACTCTGCTGCTGCAGGGTGCGACTCCCTTTGGGTAGACTTTTCGGCGGCTTTGAGCGGCTCAGGTATTCAAACCACCTCCTATGCCTGGGACTTTGGCAATGGAGAAACAGGGGCCACCGCCACAGTCGATAGCGTCCTGTATTCAGAGACAGGAGCCTATACCGTTTCCTTGCAGACCATCATTTCAGAGTTGGTTTTGGAACAGCTCATTCTCAACTCCACGGGCGGGGGTGGATGGGATGATTTTTTTACAGCTCCTGATCCCTATTTCGTTCTCACCGACGCAAACGGCACCAACGTGTATACGTCAAGTACGGCGGACGATTCCAACTCGAATACGTGGAGCGGATTGAGCATCATCATGAGCAATCCGCCCTATACCATCTCGTTCTATGACGAAGATTTGCTGGACGGCGACGACAACCTCGGGTCTACCTCCTTCTCCCCATCTGGAGCAGGCGCCATTCCTTTGAGTGCTGGACCGAGCAATGCCATCGCCAACATCGGTTCCAATGAATTGGTCAATGTTACCGACACCTTGGAAATTCAGGTTTATGGGTCTCCTGAAGTCGCTGTCTTTCTCAGCGATGAAAGCACATTGAGTTGTTCCGATTCCACGCTGAGCTTGTACACGTGGAGGACACAAGGGGTTCCCGTTGCTTCTGGGGTTGACATGAACTACGCGCCCGATTCCAGTGGATGGTATATGGTTGAAGGAACCTCACCCTTTGGATGCAGTGCCGTGAGTGACTCCATCCTTTTCTGCCTTCCTAATGCCACGCTACCCTTGGAATTGCTCACCCAAAACGACCTGCCGTTATACCTTGAAACAAGTGGCGACGGACCGTTTTATGTTTGGAGTGAGAACGGGCTGCCAACGGATACCCTGTATGGCGCTGAGAACGCCCTCTTCTTCCCTTCACAAAGCGGACAGTATCAGGTTGTGAGTGCCGATGCGTTTGGTTGTTCTCTGGAGAGCGACTCCCTTTTGGTGTGTTGGCCACTTGACTCCGTGTTGATCAGTCAAGATTCAGAGGGAACTCTTGTACTGAATCAGTCCTATGCTGCCTACTCTTGGTTCGAAAACGGCTTGAATATCGAAGGAGCAACCGACAGTATTTTGATCAATCCCGGGGCCGGGGTTTACACTGTAGAAGTGAGTGACTTTTGGGCGTGCCCAACCCTCATGAGCGCTGAGTGGACCTACGTTTCTGTTATGGAGATTACCGACTCCACTCTCCCGCATGTCTACCCCAATCCGTTCCTTCAAACCCTTGTCGTTGAAGCGCCAACCCCAAGCGGTTTATGGGACATTTCGCTCATGGATTTAAATGGAAAAACGGTCGCATTCAAACCTGCCATTTCCACTCCTTTTCAGTGGTTTCTCGGTGATTTACCCTCCGGGGTCTACCTGTTGAAATTGTCAGAAATCGGTCCGCAAGGAGGCCGAGCTGTGCCTCCAGTCCGCGTCATCAAAACGCAATAAAATCAGTGGCTTAGCGGCGGTCCAAACTCCAACGCCCCGGACCCAATAGTAAAATTGCTACCAGCGGGAAGAAAAAGAGCAGGGCGTGTTCCATTTCAGAAAGGCCTTCGCCCCAGTGGACCACAAACCCTGCTATACCCATTGTAATAGCTGCTGGAACGGCCGCCCAGCGAGTCTTGAACCCAATCAAAATCAAGATAGGAGCAATGAATTCGCCGAGCACAGTTAGCATTAGGGATGGCGCTTCGCCAATGCCCATAAAGTTGTAGAACTGGACTCCATCAGCCGAATTCAGCCCGGCAATCAATTTGTTGAGTTTACTCCAACCGTGCGGAATCAGCAGCCCTGCTGTTCCAATGCGAAGGACAAGTAGGCCCGAATCATGCAAGCTTTTCATGCCACGAATGTAATGCGGTCGGCATGAAAAAAGCCCCTTCGCGCTGAGCGAAGAGGCTTTCATAAGTCGAGAGGTCCGTGACCTCAAAGCACCGGCATTACTCTTCGAGCAAGTTGTAAGCCGTCGCTAAATCTCCATATACCTGGGTCCACCGAATTTTGCCTTCCGTGTTGAAATCGAAAGACTCATACAACTTCACTTCAACCGAACGCGCTTCCGTGGAATCTGTGGCCGCTTTGGAAATCTCCCAACGAAAATACCCCCGTACAGAGCCATCTGTCATCTTGGTGTTTGGATTCACTCCTGGCAACATATTGGCCTCAGTCACCATGCGGTAATCGTACTGTGACCACATGTTTCGGTAACCTGCGGTGACCACATCAAGAGTCAGCGTATCTGCACTGCCAACAGCATTTCCACTCCATGTCGCATCGTCGCTAAAGTGGGTGAAAAAATCGTCGCTTTCTGCCGTGAAGTCAGCAAAGGCCTGGCTGACGGTCGCAGCGTTCGCGTCAAACGTCGCAGCGACATCAGCATTTGGCTGGCAGCCTGTAGTCGCAATCAACGCGAGCAAAACGGCTCCTGTTACACTCCCTGTCATTAAATGTTTCATCTATAAATCTGTTTTTAATTACGCTTTTCGAGCCGAGGTCAAGGCAATGGCAATCAATACGAAGAACATGACCACGGGCGGTGTTGGAAAGGGTTCTGTTCCTGTCACGGCTACCGCGATGATGGATCCCACGATACACGCTGCTGCACCTACAAAACCGTACAGCACCTTTTTGGCATCTGCACCCCTCAATTCACGGCACGATAGGAGGATAATCGCCATACCGATGACCGAAGCCCCGATCATACGGCGCAGCAATCGGGCAATATCATTGGCACGGCCATCCAGATCGACGAAAAGCTTGTCGTTGATCAAGTCCGGGAAGAAGGCAAACACCAGTCCTACAAACATGAGGACGGATGGAATGACGGTGAGGGCTGTCTTTGATTTCATCAGGAAGGCGTTTTATAAAGTAAAATTGAAGTCCAGCGGCGTTTCAAAAAGCCTTTATCTCGTTTGCAAAACGACGGCTGCAATCCAAAAAAACGTAAGGACTGAAGAGCAACTAACGTGCATGAATTAGAAAGCCTGAAATACGCGCATTCACAGCACTTTCATGCCATCATTTTAACAAGAAAGCACGCGGTGTTGGAAAGTCGTCCTCCCTTGAGCCGAAGGTTTGAAAACCCATCGGGCATCCGTTTCTTCAATCCGTTTCCGATCAATGCACCTGCGGTGCCGGGATGTCCTTCTCACCCCCTGGGATGCGGATGTTCTCGACCAGCTCTTGGACGTCTTTCGGTGGCGGTGGCGTGAAGCGCATCACGACCAGGGACACGACAAAATTGATCAGCATCGCAATCGACCCAAACCCTTCGGGTGAGATGCCAAACCACCACGAATCCTTCAATGCGCCCACCGCTTCCTTGCCGCCATCAAACACCCCAAATTTGAACTTGAGGATGTAGAATATCATGGTGACCATGCCAACGACCATGCCCGCAATGGCGCCTTCCTTGTTCATCCGTTTGTGGAAAATCCCCAAAATGATGGCCGGAAAAAACGAGGCTGCTGCGAGGCCGAAGGCCAATGCCACCACCGCGGCCACAAAGCCCGGTGGATTGATGCCGAAGTAGCCTGCAACGGCGACGGCAGCTGTGGCAGATAACCGCGCTGCCATCAATTCCCCTTTTTCCGTGATGTTGGGGTTGATGATTTTCTTGATCAAATCGTGTGAGACCGATGCGGAGATTACCATGAGCAATCCCGCGGCCGTGGACAACGCTGCGGCCAATGCTCCCGCTGCGACCAGCGCGATCAACCAGTTGGGCAATTGGGCGATTTCGGGATTGGCCAGGACCATGATGTCCCGGTCAATGACCAACTCATTCTGCGTTTCGTCCTGCACGTACTGGATGATCCCATCGTGGTTCTTATCGGTGAAGGTGAGCAGTCCGGTGAGTTCCCACTTACTGAACCATTCTGGCATCTCGCTGTATGGCTCGTTGGACACCGTTTCGATCATGTTGGTGCGGGCAAATACGGCCACGGCTGGAGCGGTGGAATACAATATCACGATCAACAACAAGGCGATGCCCGCCGATTTGCGGGCGTCGCGCACGCGTTTGACCGTGAAAAACCGCACAATGACATGCGGCAATCCGGCC
>JGI20158J14315_10002662_pt1 | contig 12297 bp, 14 predicted proteins | sample COG_08_FD_14315 | JGI IMG/M metagenome (IMG submission 14315)
GCGATGTATATTTTGGAACAAAAAATGAAGCTGCTAATGATTCCTATACTATTATATTAGAATGCATTAAGATTTACGGTAATACATAGGAGGTTTTTATGAGATACAATTCAGTAGTTAACATTTCAGCAAGAAATGCAAATAAAAACAAAATATCTTTTGGCGATCATGCTTATGTGTATATGCATGGCGGAGTTCATTCTCCTGACGCACGTCCTAAAAAAAGGTATAAGAAAGGCGGTGCCGGACTTTATGCCAATATTCATGCTAAAAGACAAAGAATTGCTGATGGTTCAGGAGAAAAAATGCGTAAACCAGGAGATGAAGGAGCTCCTAAAGAAGGTATTTTTAAAGAAATAGCGAGAGGATAAACATATGGCTACTTCAGGAACTGTAGATTTTAATCTAAGTATAGCAGAAATTATTGAAGAAGCTTATGAACGTTGCGGTTTAGAATTACGTACAGGTTATGACGCTAAAACAGCACGTCGTTCTTTAAATCTTTTGTTTTCAGATTGGGCTAATCGTGGTTTAAATCTTTGGGTTGTAGAAGAAGTGACACAAACTATGGCACAACTTTCTACAACGTCTGCTATTACAGAATATCCTTTAGGAACAATTACTTTAACAGTAGCTGCTTCTGCTAATTTGACTATTGGCGAAACAATTACAGGTTCTGTAAGCGGAGCCACTGCTAAGGTTATTACTAAACCTACAGCTACTACCATTACTATAACGGTGCCCGTAGGAACTTTTGTAGCAACAGATGATGTTACAGGAAGCACTAGCGGAACAGTAACAGCAGTAACTACTGTTCCTAGTTTAATAGATACACAAGCTACAGTGGATATCTTAGAGGCGGTTATACGTCGAGATGGTTCTGATATATCGATAGGAAGAATAAGTCGAGGAGATTATCTTGCTATTCCTGATAAAACATCCCAGGGAAGACCTACTCAATATTACATAGATAGACAAATAACACCTATTATTACTGTATGGCCTGCTCCAATTAACTCTACAGATCAATTAGTATACTATCGTGTAAAACGCATTGAAGACGTAGGAACTTCACAAAACACTCCCGATGTTCCTTTTCGTTTTTTACCGTGTTTAGTTGCAGGACTTTCTTATTATTTAGCTGTTAAACGTGCTCCTCAAAGAATAGGACTTTTAAAACAAATGTACGATGAAGAGTGGCAACGTGCCGCAGCAGAGGATAGCGAAAGAGTTGCTTTACGTTTAGTACCAACACAACAGTCATTAAGGATTTAAAATGCCTCGTTTTGCTAGTAATAAATACGCTAAAGGAATTTCAGATAGGTCTGGAAGAGAATATCCTCTTAAAACTATGATTTTAGAGTGGAATGGATTACTTGTAGGACCAGATGAGTTTGAGGCTAAACAACCTCAACTTAGTCCTCCACGTATTCAACCTGACCCGCAAGCTTTACGTATTAGTCGTCCGGCGCGAACAGAACCGCCTGTAGAAGTATTATTAGGATTTAATCCTTTTCGTTCTGGTACAGCTGGTTCTACTACGATTACTATTACGCAACCAGGACATGGTTTTTCTACGGGCGATATAACACGGTTTCGTAATTCAGCACCTTTTGATGGTTTTTCTATTAGCATGATTGAGACATCGAGTGGTTTTGCGGTTACGGTAGTAACAAGTAGCACTTATACAATTACAGCAACAGGAGGGGAAACAGCTACCTCCGGAGATACGTTAGGCGGAGGCGGTGACGTTTCGTCTGGCCCTGTTACAGTGGAGGCATAATGGCATTTACATACACAACATTAAAAACAGCAATACAAGATTACACACAAAATTCAGAAACAACTTTTGTTAATCAATTAAATACTTTTATAGTAAATGCAGAAGAACGTATTTTAAAAGAAGTACAATTATCTGTGTTTAGAAAAAACTCAGAAGGATCTACAAGTGCAGGTAATCAATTTTTATCAAAACCCACTGATTTTTTAGCTCCGTATTCTTTAAGTGTGAAAAACGGTTCTAACGTAGAGTTTTTGTTGTATAAACAAGTTACTTTTTTACAAGATTATAACCCAGATAGTACCTCTACAGGTATGCCTGGGTATTATGCTGATTGGAACGACACAACATTTTTATTGTCACCTCCTCCTACAGGAGCTTATGATATGCAATTGCATTATTTTTATCGTCCTGACTCTATAACTACAGTTGCTAGTGGAGAAACATGGCTAGGCACAAACGCTTCTTTAGCTTTATTATATGGTTCTTTAGTTGAAGCGTATACTTTTATGAAAGGTGAAGACAATTTGTTGAAACTTTATAATGATCGTTATATGGAATCGCTTAATTGGCTTAAAAATCTTGGTGAAGGAGAAAATACTAGAGATTCTTATCGTTATGATGACTTACGAAGGGATGTTCAATAATGTTTAAAGCTGATGGCAGTGGTGATATAGGCAATGTAACAGTTATGACTTCAGATAACGGAGGTCATAGTCCGGAACAAATAGCTGAATTAGCTTTAAATAAAATTATAATGGTAAGTGAAAACGCTCCGCCTGTCATACGGGATCAAGCGATAGCGCACAGAGAAAAGTTGAGAGAAATTCTTATTTATTATATGAATAAGATGGCGCAAAGTGAAAGAACAACGCTTTGGGCATTGTTTAATAAACAAGGTCATGGTGATATGGCCGAAATCATAAGGAGATTATAATATGGCCATAGCACAAGCAATGACCGGTAGTTATAAAAAAGAAATAACCGCAGGCATACACTATTGGACAAGTCATTCGCGTACAGGATCTTCAGTAATTAATGCAGATTCTTATTATATTGCGATGTTTACAGCTAGTAGAACAGATGCTAATCAAGATTTAACAGGTTATACAGCTACTAATGAAGTTACAGATAGTGGCGGCGTTTATGCAGCAGGTGGAAAAGCTTTAACAAGTGTAACATTAGGATTAGCAGATAATTCAGGTGGAGCAGCAACGGCTTTTTTAGACTTTGCTGATACAACCTGGGCTTCTTCTACTATTAGTAATGCTAGATGCGCTTTAATTTATAATTACACATTAAGTACAGCAGGAACAGGTGGTACAACAGGACATGCTGCAAAACCTTCTGTTTGTGTGTTAGATTTTGGTGGTAACAAATCTTCAAGTAGTGGAGATTTTACTATTCAGTATCCAACAAACGATGCAAATAATGCGGTAATTAGAATAGCATAAGATGTCAACAGTTACCTATACTGTTACTGTTGCCAGTGCAGGTGGTGGTAACAAATATTTTATTAATGGTAACCAACAAGCCCATTTAAATTTATTTGAAGGGGTAACGTATAAGTTCGACCAATCCGATAGTTCTAATGGTAGTCATCCTTTACGGTTTTCTACTACTTCTGACGGAACACATAGCGGAGGTTCTGAATACACTACTAATGTAACAACTGCTGGTACACCAGGAAGTTCAGGAGCCTACACACAAATAGTAATAGGAGGATCTACTCCTGATTTATATTATTATTGTACTAATCACTCAGGAATGGGCGGAAGTGTAACAACTGAAGGTACTTTAAATGCTGGTTGGGGACGTTCTACATGGGGAAGTGGTCCTTGGAGTGAAGCATTTTCTCCTGTAACAGTTTCTGCAAGTAGTGTAAGCGCAGCCAGTGCTATTGGTAGTCCTACTATTACGGCAGCGCAATCTATAACAGTTTCTGTAACAGGTGTTACAGCAGATGTATTCCCTGAAGGAGGTTGGGGAAGACATGCTTGGGGAAGTGGAGGTTGGAGTACGCCTATTGGTGTAACTGTAATTCAAGGTACAGGAACATCTGTTAGTGCTACCGCTTTATTAATGTCTAGTTCTATTTCTAGTGTAACAACTATTGAAGGTGGCGGAATTACAATAGGTGTTAGCTCTGGAGTTGAAGCCATAGGCCAAACAGGAACGGCACTTGTTAGACAAGAATTAGTGTCGGTTACAAGTGTAAGTGCGACAGCCACAGTAGCTAGTGTTCAAACAGGTTTAGGATTTGGAGTTACTGCTGTTACAGCAGCAGCGGGTATAGGTTCTGTAAGTATAACCGAAGGAACAGGTGTTACGGTTACAGCTACCTCTGTAAGTGCTGCATCTACAATAAATAGTGTATCTGTAGTAGAAGGTAGCGGCATAACAACTACGGTATCTAGTGTTCTTACAACATCCCATATTGGCACTGTTAACGTTCCTGATGTATTAATAAGTGTAACAGGAGTAAGTGCGCAAGGTTTAGTAAGTACACCAACAGTTTGGTCCGAAATTATTCCAGGTCAAAATGCAGGTTGGACAGAAATAACAGATACGCAATCTCCAGGTTGGACAGAAATAGCAGCATAGGAGAATAAAATGGCTTCAACATTTTCAACAAATTATGGTATTGAAAAAATTACCACAGGAGAACAGTCAGGTACCTGGGGAACAACAACAAATTATAACGTAGATATATTAGATAGAATAGCGTCTTATGTTTCAGTAGCATTATCAGATGCTTCTACAGCTACTTTAACTGTAAGAGCAGGCTCTCCTACTGATGGAGCTAATAATGTTCAAAATGGTATGTATAGAGTTATTAAATTTACCGGAACTTTAAGTCAAAATTGTACGATAACTATAGCACCAGCAACGACAACAGCGTTTTTTATGATTCAAAATGCTACTACTGGTGGTTATAGTATTCTTATGTCTCAAGGAAGTGGGGCAGCAAAAGTAACAGTAGCTAGTACCAAAGCGCAAATAATATATGCAGATGGTAGTGACGAAGTAATTTCTATTTCCGATAAGTTAGATATGGAAAATTTTGATAACATTTCTATTTCTGGCAACACTATTTCAAGTACAAATACTAATGGTGACATTAATATTGCTCCAAATGGTACAGGTGATGTAGTTTTAGATACAGATTTAACTAAATTAGGCGGAGGTTCTGAAGCAGGAGTTATTTCTTCTAATGGAGCTTATGATTTAACATTAGAAACTAATAGTGGAACAAACTCTGGCCTTATAACTATTACAGATGGCGTAAATGGAAATATTTCTTTAGCTCCTAACGGAACAGGAGAAATATCAGTAGGAAGTGGCGCGGCTTCAGGTAAAATATCATCTAGTGGAGCTTTTGATCTTGAATTGGACACTAACGGCGGGACAAATTCTGGAAGCATTAAAATTACAGATGCAGCAGATGGAGCTATTACTTTAGCACCAAACGGAACAGGTGAAGTAACTATAGGAAGTGGCGCGGCTTCTGGTAAAATTACCTCAAATGGAGCTTATGACCTTGAATTAGACACTAATAGCGGGACAAATTCAGGCTCAATAAAAATTACAGATGGAGCTAATGGCGATATTACTATAGCAACCAATGGAACAGGTGCTGTTGACCTTTCGGATGATGTAGTAAAACAAGCACAAATGAAAGATTATGCAGAAACCGTTTATGCTAATGGTTCTAAAACAGGAGCATTTGATTTAGATTTAACAAATGGTAATGTTCAATCATTTACTGTAGGTAGCGGAACATTTAATGTGGGAATTACAAACTCTTTAGCAAGTCAATCTAATTCTTTAACTCTTATTATTACAAATGGTGGTGCTGGTACAGTTACATTTAAAGCAGGAGCTCATGGAGGTGGAGGAAACTCTGCTAAATGGGCAGGAGGCACTGCACCTACGTTAACAACTTCTGGGGTCGATGTATTAACTTTTACAACTTTTGATGGCGGATCTAATTTTTATGGATTTGCTGCAGGATTGGCGATGGCATAATGAGTTTAGGAGCTAACAAACAAGCATTAATGGGTGCTGCTGGTTCAGGTGGTGCAGCTGATAATTTTTATGACTATCAAATAGCAAAGAGTGTTCGTATACCAGCACCTAGTAGTACATCATCAAATAATGGTAGATTAACAAGAACATTTAGTACTGTTGATTCTAGTGTGCATTGGACTTTAAACTTTTGGATAAAAAGATCAGCAATAGAAGGAAACAATCCTGTTTCAAGTGCTAGAGCTTTAAATATGTTTACTCCTAGAAGTGGTACAAGTGGTTCTGTTTTACAAGAATTTGTATTTAGTTCTTCAGGTTCTCTTGGAGCTGGAGATGCTTTAATGATTACAAATACAAATAGTGGTAATATAGTTTTAAGTACAGATAATTTATTTCGTGATACTTCTGCATGGTACAATATTCATATACAAGCAGACCTTGATAATGGAACAAATGGTGAAAGATTAAAATTTTTTATTAATGGAACAGAAGCTAGTTACAATACAGATAATAGAGGTTCTTATACTTCTTTACCGGGAATTACTGCTGGTGCTTGGACAATAGGAGATTATTATGGTTATGGTTATCCTATTCAAAGTTACCTAGCACAATGGGCATATGTTGATGGAAGCACATTAGCTCCTACTGTTTTTTCAGAAGAAAAAAATGGAGTTTGGATTCCTAAGGATTTAAGTAGTGGTATTACTTGGGGAAGTGCAGGGCATCTTTTAGATTTTGCAGATTCTTCAGCATTAGGTAATGATGTATCAGGAAACAATAATGATTGGACAACATCAAATATAGATACACACGATCAAATGCTAGACTCTCCAACCTTTGGAAGTAGTTCTACTGGTAATTGTTGTACTTTAAATCCTTTAACTGAACAAAGTGGTCTTACTATTACTGAAAACAACTTAAAAATGAGTCGTAGTTCAGCAGGAAATGTAGCTATTCCTGCAACTATGGGTGCTTCTACAGGAAAATATTATTTTGAAGTATATTGGAATAATGACACAACAGTTGGAAATTATGCTTGGGGTTTTGTTGAGCCAGAAAGTACACTATTTGGTAATGATACTGCTATACAAATTCCTGACACATACAATTTACGAGTCAATTCTGGTAATGCTTATATTAATGGTGCAGGTGTTATTACTATGAATGGCACAACTCCTACTACAGGCACAATTATAGGAATAGCAATAGATTTTGATAATGGTAAAATATTTTATGGTCAAGATGGAGGTTCTAGTTCCAGAGCTATGAACTGGAATAATTCAAATACGGGTACGGGTGTTCCTCAATCTGGAACAAATCCAGCCCAAACATTTACTGCTGGCAGTATTACTCTTATTCCTGCTTTTAGTATATCTTCTATAGGTGATACTAATTGGATATTAAATTTTGGACAGTCATCAGCTTTTTCTGGAGCTCTCACCAGTCAAGGGAATGCAGATGGCAATGGTCAAGGAGATTTTTATTATTCTCCACCTTCAGGTTTTACATGTTGGTCAGCAGGAGGATTATCAATGGATGCAAATGTAGATCCTGCACAGACTGACGATAATTATCCGCAAAAACAATTTAATATGTTACAATACACAGGTAATGGTAGTGAAAGAACATTAACTACTCAATTTCAAATAGACATGGGTTGGAATAGATCAACAATACAAGCTCAAAATTGGTACGCACTAGATACAAGTAGAGGATGGTTTGGAGCTAGTTCTAATAATAAATACTTATCAATGAATTTAGTTGACCAAGAAGCAACATTTCCACAATACAATTTTAAAGCTCAGAGTGGTAATGATGTTACTATAACAGGTGGCTCATGGTTAAATTCTACTGGTCATACACAACAAATGTGGTATTGGAAAGGTAATGGAGGAACAACTACAACTCCAAGTGGAGGAACTTTAGCAACTACTGTTCAAGCAAATACTGATGCAGGGTTTTCTATAGTTCAATATACAGGTGATGGAGGTACAAGTAATTTTACATTAGCTCATGGTCTGGGTAAAAAACCAAATATGGTATTACTAAAAGACAGAAGTAATAATGGTAATAACCAACAATGGCATGTTTTTATGATTGATGCTGGTTCTATTCCAAATGAAAATTACTTTTATACCTCTTATGCTTCTACAGGAGGAACATCTACTAATGGAACTATAAATAGTAGTACCACTACAACTACTGTATTAGGAATGAGTAGAACAAGTGCTATAGGTGGTGGAATGAGTATATCTCAAAGTGGTCATAATTTTCTTATGTATGTCTTTGCAAATATAGAAGGCTATTCTAAATATGATATGTATGTTGGAAATAATTCTAATGATGGTACATTTGTTTATACTGGATTTAAACCAGCTTTTATATTGATCAAAGATTTTGATAGTGCTAATTCTTGGAGAACATTTGACGCTATAAATGATCCTTTTAATCCAGCTTATCATTGGATGGTATTAGACGGTAGTATTACTGCTATAAATACTTCTGATAGAACTACTGATGTAGATTTCCTTAGCAATGGATTCAAAATTAGAGGTGATTCAAATTCAATCAATGGTACTGATGGTAATAAATATGTGTATATGGCGTGGGGATCTAATCCCTTTAAATATGCAGTAGCTAGGTGATTAACAAAGGAGAAAAATAATGTGGGCATTAGTAGACGACTCAAATAAAATAACAAATGTTTATGGAGAGTTTCCTCCGAAAATTACCATAAACAATAGGAATTATGATAAAGCAGAATTAAAGGCTATGTCTGATTCTGATAAATTATCAATAAAAATATATCCTGTTACAGCAGCAGCAAAATTAGATGATAAATATTATGTTTCTAATGATCCAACTTATGCAGTTGATGGAAATAAAGTAGTTGAAACAATAACAAAATCTGCGGATAGAAAACTAGCTGATGAAGATGCTAAGGATGAAGAAGGTAATCAACTTTTACATGATGATGGTTCTAAAGTTATTAATTACGGATTAAAAACTACTGCTAAAAATAAAGCAACAACTGATGCTAATGGATTATTAAAAGGGTTTAACTGGCTAATACAACGAAAAGTTACTGCTGATACGGCAATTCCTTCAGCTGTAGTTACATATATGGCATCAATAAGAACCGACCATAAGGCAATATGTGATGCTATTGATGGAGCATCTGATATAGCAGCATTTATTGCATTGCATACAGATACCTTTAAAGGTGATGGTACAGTAGATGTTGTGGCTCGTGTTAATCGTTGGACTACAGATGCAAATGTAAAAAGTTATAGGAGATAAGTAATGGCTTGGTTTAAAAAGCTATTTGAAAAAGTATTTGGAGCGCGATGTCAGTGTGCTCCTACGGTGGCTCCTAAACGCAAAAGAGGTCGCCCTAGAAAAATTAATGTAGGGAGTTAACAGTGCCTTTAGCGCGTATAGTATTTAAGCCAGGCGTTAATCGAGAAACTACTTCGTATGGTAGTGAAAACGGTTGGTATGATTCTGATCTTATTCGATTTCGTAAAGGTCGCCCAGAGAAAATGGGCGGATGGTCACGTTTAAGTAGTACCTCTTTTCAAGGGACAGGCCGTTCTTTGCATGTATGGGCAGCGTTAGATAACTCGCAATTTATGGGTTTAGGTACTGAGTTTAAATTTTATATAGAACAAGGTGGTGGTTATAATGATATTACACCTGTTCGTAAAACAGTTACATTAGGAACAAATCCTTTTTTAAGTACATCAGGAAATGGTATTATTACAGTTACAGATATTGCACATGGTGCTGTAGTTAATGATTTTGTAACGTACAGCGGAGCAACTGCTTTTGATGGTTTAACAACCTCAGATTTAAATAAAGAACAACAAATTACCCAGGTTATAGATGCAAACACTTATAAGGTAAACACAGGTGGTTCTGCAAGTAGTGGTTCTGCAAATGGTGGTGGTTCTTCTATTTCAGCTGAATATCAAATAAACACAGGATTAAACACTGTGGTGTCAGGAACAGGGTTTGGAGCAGGGTTTTGGGGCGGAGTAACTTCAAGTTATGCAGCTACTACTTTATCGTTAGGTATATCTGATTCTGCAACATCTATTCCGTTAACAAGTGCTACAAGTTTTGAAGAAGCCGCTACTACATTAAGTGCTGACATCACGGTATACAGTACCTCTGTAAGTGTAAGTAATGGTTCTGTTTTACCCGTAAAGGGAACTATTAAAGTTAATAGTGAATATATCCGATATGGTACAAAAAATGGTAACATTTTAGGAAGTTTAACAAGAAACTCTGATGGCTCTACTATAGCAGGGCATACAGCAGGAGATACTGTTACTTTTGTAGGACTTATAAATATAGAAGATGAGCTTATACTGTATACAGGAAAGACAGGAAATAATTTAGACGCTGGAGTTGTACGTGGAGTGCGTAGTACCTCACCTGTTTCGCATACTAGCGGTCAAGTAGTAAAAGAAGCTAATGATTTTGTAGGATGGGGCGATCCTGCGGATACAACCGCTTCAACAGGACAAAATATTAGATTGTGGTCACAAGACAATTGGGGCGAAGATTTAGCTTTTAGTGTGTACGATGGTACACCGTATTATTGGGATAAATCTTTAGGTTTAACATCAAGAGCTACATCTTTAGCTACGCAAAGTGGAGCGTCAGATTGTCCTACTATAACGCGACGCATAATGGTGTCTGGCGCGGACAGACATTTAATAGCTTTTGCTTGTAATGCTCAAGGCGAAACTGATCAAGATTTATTATTGGTGCGATGGTCTTCTCAAGAAGCACCGTTTGATTGGACACCTACAGCCACTAATACAGCTGGCGCGCAACGTATATCTTCTGGTTCTGAAATTATATCAGCACAAAAAACTAGACAAGAAATATTAATTTGGACAGACGCAAACTTACACGCTATGCGATTTGTAGGACCGCCTTTAACATTTGGTTTTACATTACTAGCGAGTAACGTATCTATAGTAGGTCCTAATGCGGTTACGACTGTAGGCGATCGTGTGTTCTGGATGGACAGAGAAAACTTCTATGCTTACACAGGTCGAATAGAAATAATACCATGCACAGTATTACGTTATGTGTTTGATGATATTAATCTTAATCAAAGCTTTAAGTTTTTTGCAGCTTCTAATCGTATGTTCGACGAAGTGTTTTGGTTTTATGTATCTTCAGGATCTACAGAAATAGATCGTTATGCTAAATACAATTATACAGAAGGCACCTGGGACATAGGAACTATGGTGCGTACAGCTTGGGTAGATTACAGTATTCATGATAATCCAAGAGCGGCAGGCACCGCAAATGGTAATGAATACATCTATATACAAGAAACCGGAACTGATGCTGATGGAGAAGCGATGAATTCCTATATTCAATCAGCTGATTTTGATTTAGGCGATGGTAATGAATTTATGTTTATTAACAGACTTATTCCTGATGTAGATTTAACAGGCACAGGAGCTACAGTTGATTATGTTGTTAAAACACGTAATTTTCCAGGAAGTGCTTTAGATACAAACTCTACAAGTGCTGTTACATCTTCAACAGATCAAAATTTTTTACGAGCGCGTTCACGTCAAGCAGTTATTCGTATACAAAGTACAACAACCGATGTAGCATGGACACTAGGTGACTTACGATTAGACATACGACCAGATGGGAGACGTTAATGCCTTTTAAATCAAAGAAACAAGAAACGTATTTAAAAATTAATGAGCCTAAAGTTTATAAGAAATGGAAAAGAGATTATGACAAAGGCGGAGTAAATCTTCAAATTCCAGGAGGAAATCTTAACATGACAGAAAGCGATGTTACAGCTACAATGGAAGATGGTCCTACATGGGCACAGCTAAATAAACCTTTTAAAGGCGATGCGTCTGTTTTAATAGAACAAGAACTAGATGTTAGTGATGATGGACGCGTTTCATTAAAAGCTTGGGACAGAGAAGGTACTGGCGGAGCTGGAGCAGAACTAACTTTTCAAAATGAAAATTTAAGGATAACTGGCGGTAGAAGTAATAAAGAAAATTATGTAGGCGTTGAAGGACGTATTCCATTTAATGAAGGCGGTATGGCAGGGTGTCCTATGGACGGAGCGGTAATGAAAGGTGGCACAAAAATTAAACCTGATCGTTATAAAAATGGAAAGAAGGAAGTTTAATGGCACGTTTATTAAACAGTAGTTTTGCAGATGCACCTGAACCTTATGACTCTATTGCGTGGCAGAGAATACTAAGAGATATTGAAATGGCCTTAACTTCTAAGGAAATGCCTGAAGTTATAGAAGGACAAGATGATTCCCGTTCAGTGATTTGGTTTATGGAATAAAATGGCAAATGCGTTTAAAAATATCGTTACAATACCTTCTGGCACGTCAGATACCATAATATATACATGCCCAACAGCAACTCAGGCTATTGTAAAAGTTATAAATGTGTATAATAGTCATAGTGGGAGTGTTG
>JGI20158J14315_10002675_pt1 | contig 12275 bp, 5 predicted proteins | sample COG_08_FD_14315 | JGI IMG/M metagenome (IMG submission 14315)
CGTATCGCCTCTTCTCGTTCTCTCCCTCCTCTTCGCGTCAAATGATGATGATGATGATGATGATGGTTCAAAACTGTAGGGGAAACAACAGAACAGCTCCCGTGTTGTGTTTTGAGGGCGCAGGCGAGCGTCTCGAGAGACATTTTTTTCATTTCGTTCCAAAGTCGTTTTTGAGATGCGAAAAAGCGAATTTGTGAGCGAAACCCTCTCAAAGCTTCTTTTCCAAGTCTCGTCTTTTTTTTAGAAGACTTTTCCGCAAAGCTGCCACGTCTGTCCCTTCGGGAGATATTTTACTCTTTTTCGCGGGCTTTTCTCTTCCGAACTTTTTTTTTTCGCTTTTTCTTCTCTCGTTGCGAATTAGTGCGCATCGGAGATTCCTTATTCTTATAGAGCACATATCTCTCTCTATATATATTTCTTTTTAGTTTCTCACATCATGCAGGTGCGCGCAAAGAACGTTTGCGTGTGTGTTGTTTTTGGACGTCATCATCCATCTCTCGTCGCGTGCTGGCGGCGTTTTTTTTTACTAAGATGATCGGCTAAAATTTAGGGCGATTATCACGATGGAGATTTTTAACACAATTCGATCGGCTGTTTTCTCTCTCTCTCTCTCTCGATCTGCGCGCGTCGCGTAAAAAACGCTCCTTTCGAAAGCGAAGAGTAGCGCTCGAAAGGCGATATATCTGTCGTTGACTGACGCGGTGTTCTTTTTTTCTTTCTCTCTTTTTAAATGCTCCTTTATCCTCCGTATCAATACTAAACAACAGGCTATTCAACAATCGACTTTTTTAAAGTCATCGCAATTCAACAAGTCTTCTTCTTCTAAGAAGGTTGTCACCAGTCGTCGCAAGGCGACGACGACGACGAAGGCGATGTTGTCCTCCTCCGCTGGTCCGGCCACGTTGGAAGGCTACGGTTCTTGCTCGTTTAAAGGTGCGGTCGCGGACAAGTACTTGAAAGAACAAGGGTACGATGCGTCTTTGTTGAAGGATTTGTCCTGGCCGAAGAACGAGGCCAAGGCGAAAGCCGTCGCCGCGGCGTTGCTCTCTTGGGCCACGGATAACGGCGCGAAGCAATATTCGCACTGGTTCCAACCGATGGCGAGCGCTGGCGTTCGTCACGGTAACGCTGGTTGCTTGCAAATGGCTATGTTTGACTTTGACGCGGACGGAGTTCCGTACCCGTCGTTTTCGCACGAAAACTTGTTGCAAGGTGAAACTGATGGTTCCTCCTACCCGAACGGCGGGTTGAGAGCCACGCACACCGCGGGTGGCTATTTGTCCTTGGACCCGTTGTCCCCGATCTTCATTCGCGAAGACACCATGTACATTCCGTCCTGCTTTGTCTCGTACAACGGCGACGCTTTGGACGAAAAGACGCCTATGCACAGAGCCACGGAGGCGATGTCCAGCCAAGGTAAGAGATTGTTGAAGTTGATGGGCTACAACCCGGAAGGCGATTTGATCAACAACATTGGTTTGGAGCAAGAGATTTTCTTGACGACGAGATCGGCGTTCTATAACCGCCCGGATTTACAGTTCACCGGGAGAACGGTTATGGGCAAAGACGCCGCGAGAGGCCAAGAATTGTCGGACCATTACATGGCCCCGATCTCTCGCGCGACTGGTGCTTTCGAAACCATGAAGCAAATCCAAGCCGAATGCTACAAAATTGGTATTCCGTTGAAGACGCGTCACCGAGAAGTCGCGCCGAACCAGTACGAGTTTGCGCCGATGTTTGGCAACGTCATCAACCAAATCGACCAAAACTTGATGGTCATGCAAATTATCGAAGAAGTCGCCTCGGAGAACGGCATGGCGGCCTTGTTGCACGAAAAGCCATTCGCGGGTATCAACGGTTCCGGTAAGCACAATAACTGGTCTATCGGTACGTCCACTGGCGTCAACTTGCTCAACCCGAAACAGTTGAACAAGGCGTCTGGCAACGCGGAAATCTTCCCGGTCATCATGGCTGCTTTGGTTTCTGCCATCGACAAACACGGTGACTTGATGCGTTTGTCCATTGCCTCCCCGGGTAACGATTTCCGATTGGGTGCTATGGAAGCGCCGCCGGCGGTTATGTCCACGTACTTGGGCTCGTCCTTGACGGAATACTTGGAACAAATCAAGAACGGTAAGATGTCCGAGTACTCTCCGGAAAAGAAATCGCTGTCTTTTGGCGCCGCGAACGTCCCAGATATCACCGTACCGGCGGAAGATCGTAACAGAACTTCGCCGTTCCCGTACGGTGGCGCGAGATTTGAGTTCAGAGCCGCCGGTTCCACTCAAAACGTTTCTTTGATCAACACGTGCTTGGACTCCATGGCTGCGGAAGCGTTCAAGATTGTCGCCGACCGCATCGAAGGCGGCGAAAAGCCGCTCGACATTGCCGCGGACCTTTTGAAGCAACACGAAAAGTGCATCTTCAACGGTAACGGTTACGACCCGAACTGGCCGGATGATGCCGTCAAGAGAGGCGTGTGGAGAATCGACTCTGGCGTCGACGCCATCGACCAATTGGACTCCGAAAAGAACGTCGCCATGTTCTCGAGCATTGGCGTCTTCTCTGAAAGAGAATTGCAAGCGAGAAAGTCCGTCTTATTGACGTACTACACCGGTGTCGTCGAGATGGAAGCGTTGACGATGATTGACATGATCAACAAACACGTCATTCCGTCCGTGAAGAAGTCGGACGTCGGCAACCCGAACAAGTTGAACGACGGCATCAAGCAAATCAAATCCGCGTTGAAGAAGATTCACGGCGAAGAAAACGAAACGAAACAAGCCCAAATGGCGAGATCCTTGCGTTTGGAAACCATGGCGGATGTCCGTAAGGTTTGCGACGACTTCGAAGCCAAGGTTCCGGCTGAGCACTGGACTTTGGCCACGTACGACGAGTTGTTGTTCTTAGACACGTTTCCGGAAGGCGAGATGTGGTAATCGTCAATATTTTGATGATTGGAGATGAAGAATAAGCCGGTGATACATAATACGCGCCCAAGATACACTAATAAAACGAGATATTTTGAAACTTATTTATGATTCTATTTAGAGCGATAAACTCGGGTATTTTTTTTATGTGCATCATTTTACTTTTGAACAAACAAACAAACAAACAAACTGTCAGTAATTCATTCAATAAAACACTTTATTCATCTTCTCCTTCTTTTACTAATTGCGTTGCTATGTGTATACATTACATTAGTTATCACTGCGTGTGCTAATCATATCTACTAACATTTTCATTTCTTTACTTCAGCGGAGGGTGACCAGGGAGGCGGCAAAACGCATCCGATGCCCTCGTCGCACAGGTGTGTCGCTTTCTCTGGTTGTTTCTTCCCGAGAGGTCCTGCTCTTTCTCTAGATTCCCTAAAACCTGACTCACGTCTCTCTTTACTCGATGTTGAATCCGTGAGCAAAATCTTGATGTGTTCTTCGTCCGATAGTCCTCCTAAGCGTTTTGTAGTATTCTTGTTGTTGTTGTTGCTGTTTTGCTTCAACGCGTCTCCTAGTCGTCCTTGTAAAAACTGTCTTTCCGAACGGTCAATATCATCTCTCGTTTGTAAATCGTTGGTTGCTTTGGGGAAGAATGTTAAACCAGACACTGCTTCTAAACTTTCCAATGGAACCGCAAAGTTCGATAACGGCGTGTTAGGATCGATGTACGCGTTTGGTAACACAAACGCGGCAACTTTTGCGGATTTTGGAGGCGCGTTGTAATCAACAACATCTCCAAGAAGAGTGACGTCTTTTTCTGGATCGTTCGCGTGTTCATCGACGAGGATAACTTTGAAAAAGTGCGTCGGGACGGCGACGAGTTCCGGTGCTTCGCCAATTAAAGGATATCGCATCTCCCATTTGACAGCTTTTTTGCGCTTCTCTTCGTCAGGATCAATCGGACGAACTTTATTTTGCTGCTGCTGCTGTTTCTGCTGGATAGTATTCGAAGAAGGCTGCTGAGAGGCAACGATTGCATTCGTTACCGAATGCTCGTGGTTCTCTTTCGTATCGTTTGTTGCGGTATTCTTTTCCTGGTGGTTCTGCTGTTGTTGAAGCGAGGCGTCGTCCAACGCGATGGCCATTTTCGATTGTTGCATCGTCTGCGGTTCCAAAGCAGACGCAGTGCTCCTACTGTTTACGACTTCTTCTACCCCGTGTTGTTGTTGTTGTTTTTGTTGTTCTACCACCGGCGTCGGTAAAAATAACGGCCCAGTCACTACGAACACCTTCGCTTTCCTGTGTTTCTCCTCTCTCGTCCAATTACGAATAAAACTTTCAAACCTGGCCCAGTAGTCTCGATTAAACCCGTTTCCGACTTGCGGACTGACATTGGCTAAAGTAAACGTCGCGTCCTTCTCCTCCTGTTTCCTCACAAAGTTCCCCGCCGCGGCTAAATGCCCGCGATCGAACCCAGAGTTTCGAAAATCGTTCAGTTTCGCCCGAAACGTCTTCGGCACGCCTTCATCTTCTGAAAACGACGGAGATTTCTTCCTCGAAGCCGCGCTACTGCCGAAATCACCAATCTCGTCCGGATACATCAAACTCTCCCTATCCATGACCTCTAACGTCCATCTGGGATTCCTCGTCCTCCCGTCATACTGCGCGACGAACGCGTTCCCAAACAACCTCGCGCCGATACTTTCCGTCACGTCTCGAGGAAACCCGTACCTCGCGCACGGGTGTCGCTTCAACGACGACCCGCCGCTCGCCTCGTCTCGTTTCTCTCCTAATATCATCGAGGACGCGGACGTGCCGTCGAAATCGGAATCGTTCGCGTGCTCTAAATAGTCGTCCACCTGGTGCAACTCGGAGACGAACAAGGAGGCGAAGCCACCTATGAAGGCGCCTAACGTCGCCCCGGCGAGAAAGGTTGGTATTTTTGCATCACCACCAAAACCACCACTCGAAGACCCGGAAGAAGAAGATGAAAAATACAGGCGTCCTCGTCCCACTCGCGTCGTCGAAATCGTCTTCCCAAAGCTCCTGCTGTTATTAAAAGAAGACCTTCCTCCCGTCGTCGAGTTTTTGAAGATGTTTTTGTTGTTCGGTCCTCCTCCTCCGCCTCCTCCTCGGAAAAAGAAGAAGAAGGACGACAAAGAGGAAGACGACATTTTTGCGACGACGACGACGACGACGAGAAGGCGAGAGAGGATCGGTCGCAGATGTGAGGGTTTTACTGAAACTCGCTTTTGTCTTCTTCTTCTTTGATGAAAACTTTAATGATGATGATGATGAGAACGAATGTGTTTGCTTATGTGACGTACTTTACTCGTATAAATTCATCAAAAGAACTAAAAAACATCTCTCTCTCTCTCTCTCACTCTCACTCTCTCTCTCTCTAAGTACCGCGGCAAAAAAACACTTTATTATTTACCCCTGCGCGGCTCTGGCCGCCTCTTCCGCGGCCTGCGCTCGTCGCTTCTTCGCCTCCTCCGCGGCTGCTTTTTCGTCTTCAATTTTCTTAATCACCGCGTCGACGACGGTTTCGTCCAACGTGTCCGCGCCGTCCAGGCCTTTCCTCACGACGGCAATTTCTACGTGTTTTGATCCCGGTTCGCACACCTCCAGAAGCGCTTTGACGCATAACTCGACGCACTCGTCGCCACTTTTCTCCTCGTAGTTCTTTTCCAACCACTCTCTTACTGGTTTGCTCGATCGACCGATGGCGTTCGCTTTCCACGCCGTGTACGTGCCGCTCGGATCGGTGTGCCACAATTCCGCGTTCCCTTCCGGAGAGAAACCGCAAATCAACGTCGACAAACCAAACGGCCGAACGCCACCACTTTGCGTGTACTTTTGCTGCACCCCACCGATATATCTCGCCATGTGCTCCACGCTCGCCGAGTCTTCCAAAGTTAACCTGTGCGACTGCGCTTCCACTCGCGCTCGGTTGATGAGCACCCTCGCGTCCGCGGTTAACCCGGCGAACGCCACCGCGACGTGATCATCAATCATTTGAATCTTCCGCATCGTTCGTGGATCTTGTAACTTCGCGACCATTTTCTTCTCCACACCGATGACGACCACGTCCGTGCCTCGAACGGCGACTGCCAAAGTGCCTTTCCGGACCGCCTCCATGGCGTACTCCACTTGGAACAAATGGCCGTCCGGGGAGAACACCGTGATGGCACTATCGTAAGCCATTCGTGTTTCTTTCTTCTGTTTTGTCTAAATGTATTCTCTTTAACTCTCTCTCTTAGAGCAGTGCACGTTGTGTAGCTCTCTTTGCGCGCGAAGCTTTCTCGTCAAAAAGCGCGGTTTGAGTATGTATTCTTCTTCTTCTTCTTCTTCTTCTTCTTCTTCTCTTATTCGATGATGATGAGATCGCGAGGAGAGTGTTTTCCGTCTAACGAACGATGACGAGATCTCTCTTTTAGTATCCGTATAAATATATCTCTGAAAGCGAATAATCAGTTAAAACGAATTCTCCCTCTCTCTCTCGCTGCAAAAGTCGCGCGTTAACGTGTGAACGACTGTACTACTATTACTACTCTGCGACTCTCTGTGTAAAGGTACAGACCAAAGTGAAGAAATCTGCCAAGTTTGTGCTCAAAAAATGTTTCGCGTGTGGCTTTTCTCGTCCGCCAGACGATGGTCATCAGAAAGAGAACGCGCAGAGGACGGACGGAGGATTTTCGTCACGTTTGCTGCTACTGATGATGATGATGGTGTGCTAATTATTATTCTAAATCGCGGCGTTTAATTACATTTCGAAGCATCTCTATTTATCGTATATCTAGCGTATCACGCTCGGCGCTGAATACCGCCCATCCCGGGCGGCGCGATGACCAAGTCTTTTCCTTTGTTGTTGTTGTTATTGCTGTGGACGTTGTTATTGTAATTACTGTTGGCACTCTTCGCGGTCGAAACGCGTCCCAAACTCGCGTCGCCGACGACGACGTCTAACGTTTCCAAAGTGAACGTATCCACTCTCCAAACGACGATGGATAAAACTTTCCCTGGGTCAGCTTCGAGAACAATTCTTCGGACTTGGTTCGCGTCGACGATGGCTTCGCCGTTACAATCAATGATAACATCACCGATGCGAACGCCCGCGAGGTGAGCTGGGGAGGCATCGGAGACCTTGACGATGAGCGCGCCTTCGCGAGGCGGGTTTTTCGTTGTATTATCGGTGGCATTGGCGTTGTTGTCTCCTGATGACGCCTGCATGGATGACGCCGGGGATGAGGATGTTCCGCCCTCCAATAACGTGGCCATTTCTATTCCCAGGTACGGCCGCGCGATTATCTCGCCTCTCGAGAGCGCCTCTGCGACTCGACGAACGGTGTTGATTGGAATCGCGAATCCAATACCATCGGCATCTTGTCGTATAGCCGCGTTGATGGCGATAACCTCGGAAAACTCGTTCACTAACGGGCCACCGCTATTACCTGGGTTTATCGCACAATCTGTTTGGAAGAATTCCACGCTTCGTCGTTCGGGTATGCCCAACTCCGTGGACGTTCTCGCTAAGTTTGATATTATTCCTAAAGCAACCGAATTGTCCAGACCAAAAGGATTGCCTACGGCGACCGCCCAATCCCCGACGTCAACTTCGTCTGAATTCCCAATATCGCAACTCGGCAACACGTGCGAAGCTCTCAAATTCAACTTCAAAAGCGCGATATCAGCAGTTTGATCTACGCCTTTCACGTCCGCGATGTACGTTCGACCATCAGTGAACGTCACTCTGACTTTCTGCGCGTCTCCGACGACGTGCGCGTTGGTCACCACTCGCCCTAAAGTCGCGTCCAAAACTAAACCACAACCCCCGCCCGCATGCCACTCGTCGTAACGAGTATCGTTGCCGTTCTCGTTTCTGTTATTCTTCTTCCGTTTCGGGGCTTCGTCCTCGTCCTCGTTCTTCTTCTTCGGCGACGGACCTTCATCTTCCCGCTGTTGTTGTTGTTCTTTTTGTTGTTGTTGTTGTTCCTTCTGCGATGAAGAAGGCGAAGGCATCAACGCGTCCACCCGTACCACGCACGGTCCGACCGATTCCGCCGCTTGNCGCACGAAACTGTTCCGCTTTGCTCTCGATTTTTTATTCGTCGTCCCTTTCAAAATCCGAAACGTAGTGGACGAGTTGTTGTTGTTCTTGCTAGTATTGGTGGTCGCGTTGGCACGCGCGGGCAACAGCGCGCTTTGAAGAAAAAACAACAACAACTGCCACGATAAAAAACTCGTCGTCGCGATCGCCAACGTCGTTCTTAGCGCGAGATGTGATTGTTCTTCTTCTTCTTCTTCTTCTTCTTCTTTTCCTAATTCCCGATTCGATTCAATTCGGCGACGAGATGAATGCCAACAACGGTTTCCAATTACGTTGTTTACTCTCGTCCTCTTTTCCTCCTCAAAATCTATTCTGTCTTCATTCGTTCTGTCGCCGTTGTCGTTGAACGAAAACAAAGACCAAAACCCTTTCGTCGTCCTCCTCCTCCTCCTCCTCCTCCTCCTCTCGTTGTTGTTGTTCTTGTTGTTGTTCGTTATCCGATGACGATGATTCTTCTTAACAGACGACGACGATAACGAAAGGTGTTGTTGGTGTTGAAAAGCGACAGAAAAACGAATAACACGCATGACTCTTCTTTACCGGTCGTCCGTCTCTCTTCTCCGTTCGTACGACGCTTCGTGTTATTTCTATCGACCAAAAGCGTGCGCACTAATGAGGAAATGATAAAATTCTCTTTAAAATATAAATATTACAAGTTGTGTGTTGTTTAAGTCTTTAATTGTCCATTTAATAGTCGCTGTCCCAAACTTCAGGCTTCCCGCTGGCTTTGTTGTTATGCTTTTTGGAGGAGGACTTTTTGGCTTTCGTTTCGGCGTCTTCGGCTACTTTGGTCGTGGATGTGGATTTATCTTGACCTTCTCGTTCTTCTTCAGTCGCCGCGTCTTCGACCGGCACGTCTTCGATCGGCGCGTCGTTCTCCTTCGTGGCCATTTTCTTCGCTTGCGCTTCAATTTTCTTTTGTTGTTGTTTCTTCGTGTTGGCGGCGTTCTTCTCGTCGTCCTCTTTGTGGTTTACGAGTTGATCCTTGCGTTGTAACTCCTCGCGGATGCGTTCTTTGAGGACCAAAGCTTCCACGGAATCTTTCAAGATTTCCTCCTTCTCAGTCGTGGACTTGTTCAACTTTTCGACGGAGTCGCCATCGACTCTGCCCCAGCCGTTTTTGCAGCAACCGACGCCCGGGATCGGGACGCCTGGCGTGCACTTCGGGTCCGGGTTGCACGTTTCCTTGGAAGAAGAAGCGAGCGATTTCGCCAAAGCCGAGTCTTTTTGCGCGTCCACGTTTTGCGCTTGCGGCTGACGCTGGAAGCAGCAAGGGATACCCGCGAGCGGCACACCAGCGACGCAGGTTTCCTTCGGTTCTGGGTTGCAAATATCCGGCGCATTGCAGCACGGAATGCCTGGGATAGGGACACCGGCGACGCACCCTTCGGTTTGCTGGTTGCAAAACAACGGCTTGGATGCCGCTTCCGGAGCGTCTTCCTTCTCTTCAACTACGACGGTACCTTCGTCGCCGATCAACTCTTGGAACTCCTTGGTTACTTCAGCTTTCGCGTTCGCGTCTTGCTCATCTTGACCCTCGGCCGCGTCTTCCGGGGCCGCTTCCTCCTCGGTAGTTTTACCTTGGATGAAATCGGCGATGACTTTGTCTTCCGGCGCTTCCACGTTCGCGCTAGACAAGTCGATGTCGTCTTTACCGACGATGGATTCGTACGAAACCTTCGGCTTTTCGACGCCCGGGATATCCAAAGACTTTGTCGCCATCATAAATTGTAAATCTTGCTGAGTGACTTCCTTGTACTCGATTTTCTTGAATCGATTTTCCTTGTCGTCCCATCGATAGGTGCTCTTGTCCGAGCAGCACCCAAAGCCAGGCATCGGGGTACCAGCTTGGCAATTCGGAGATGGATCCGGATTGCACGAATCTGGCGTGCAGCATCCGACGCCTGGCCAGCGTTGACCGGGGGAGCAATTTTCGCTGTTGTCACAAAACATCGGTGGGTCGTACTTGCCGTCCTTCATGAAGTTGTTGCCTTTGGCAGCTTGGTTGTTGTTGGCAGCCCCGCCCGCGGCTCCGGATTTCCAGGTCGCCTCTACCGCGGTTTCGACTTTGGACATGTCAAACATGTCTGCGGACTTGGTTTTCGCGTCCGCCTTGTCGTCACCGGCTTTTTCGGTGTGGTGGTGGTGCTTACCCAACGCCGCCATGAGCTCTTCCTCCGTCGGCGCCGCCATGCCAAGCTGCGCGTGCTTGGAAGAGTGATGTTTCTTCGTCTTCACCGCCTCCTCTTCGAGTTCGAAGAGCATCTTTTGCTCCTTTGGATTTTTCAACTTCTTCACGACAATCTTCGTCTTCGCTGCCGGTACGATGGTGTCGTCACCATCTTCGCCGCCTTCGATATCGCTGCCGCCCTCAACGCCGTCAACCGGCGACGGGTTGGTCATTTGTAAAACTCTCGCGTTGACGTAATCGTCCAACTCGGAGACCATGATGGACTTCGGAGTGCCGTCTTCCAAGATGACGTTGACCAAAGCTGTCGGGTTGGATCGATCAATTCGACTCGCTCCCCACTCCGGGCGCCAATCCTCGGCGTCTTTGCAACAGCCAATACCCGGAATCGGCACGCCTGGCATGCACGAATCCGCCGGGTTGCACGACGTTCGGTCGCAACACCCTTGGCCTGGGCACGGGATGCCGCCGACGCACTGCAACGCCGGGTTGCAAAAGAGATCTTTAAAAGACTCCGTGCACGTGGACTGATCGCCGACCAAATCAGCGTTCGGGTCGACAACAGGAGTCGCAATTACTCCATCTTCAAAACCAGTCGAAGCCGCCTCTTCGCCGGCTTCGATGACTTCTGGTTGCGGCGTTTCGTTGAACGCCACGGCGTCTTCGACAATTTCTTCAGATTGGTGTTGTTCTTTTTGTTGCAACAACAACGTCTTCGCCGCGGCTTCTTGCGCGGCCTCGATCGCCGACTTAGCGGCAAGTTGTTGCGCGGAAATCATAGCCTCGTTTTCAGCTTCTTGCTTCGCGATGGCCGCTTGAGCCTCTTCTTCCTCTTTACGCAAAGCCAACTTTTGTTGGTCGACGACCGTTTTCACTTGCACGCCGTAATCGCCCATCTTGGCTTCTTCGCGCATCAAGCCGTGCTCCGAACCGAATGAATGCCCTTCCCACATTTGTCTTTGATTGGACAAAGACGTGGAAAAGTAATTCGTCCTCGACGCGTTGTCGTTTTCGGCGTCCTCGGGTAAAGCGTACACCGTCGTCGACGCGCAAAAGTGTCTCGTCAACGTCGTGTACGCGAGAAATCCAGACGACCACAACTTGTTCTCGGCGCCAGATAACGGCTTGAACAACTCTGTCGCTTCGTTGGAGATGACTTCCGGCGTGACCACCCACCCCGGGTTGGCGTCCAAAAATCGATACACGTCCTCCGGCTTGGCCGATCCCGGATCTTGGTACGGAATTTCCGCGCTGACGGTCGACGAACCCAGTGCAGTCTTTTTCTCCTCCAACGCTCTCAAAACCAAAATCTTATGTTTCACGTTCTTATCGATCATCGAGTGATCGCCTCTGTTCAACTCGTCCAAGGTGTGCGGAACGACGTTGGCGAACACGAAATCAGTCTTGCTCCCGAAATCTTCGCGAAACTTCGCGTTCTTCTCGTCCGCGGCATCCAAGTAGTGCGTGTTGATTCTCGCGACGCAATCGTGCGAATCAATTTCTTTGCCAAACGACTGGCCGTTCATATCCGGCGACGGAAGTACGAGCGCGCACGATTGACATTCCATCGGGACCCCGAGATCCGCCGTTTTCGCCGGTCTCTTTTCCTCTCCTTGCGCCTCCGCCAATTGCGCTTCATCCTTCGAAAAGGAGTCCTCTGGTTCTTCACCAATCGTCTCCGTTAAAGTTTCTTCTTCTTCTCTGCGGTGTTCTTCTGCGAATCGCTCTCGCATTCTCGCAAAACCGGCGTTCACTTTCGGCAGCGAAGATGATGATGATGTCACCATCGAGGACGCGGCCCCCCGGGAAAACCCGCGCGAGCTAACCGGCTTCTTCGCGCGTCTCACGCCTCCCCCTAACTCCGCCTCGTTCGCGATGGGAAGAGCAAAAGAAGGGTGGTCGATGTTGGCGACACTTCCACCTCTCGTTTTCGAGGACGCGACGACGGCGAGCGTCACCGCTGCCGCGCTGAACGCCAACATTGCGATTTTCTTCCCCGTGCTCGAAGTGTCACTCGACGATAAAATCATCGATCGATTCT
>JGI20158J14315_10002684_pt1 | contig 12242 bp, 7 predicted proteins | sample COG_08_FD_14315 | JGI IMG/M metagenome (IMG submission 14315)
ACCAAGCGTCCCATCTCGAGTAAACACACTCACGACGGTTCGACTCGTACCAATATCGCGGTCGCTTGCGCCGTATTCGAGATGTACCGATCCGGATTAGAGCGTTGTCGCTTTCGAAAACGTTCGATTTTATAGGGGGAGGCGAAAACAGGCATATCAGATACCCCAGTTGGAGTTACTCGTTGACGCCAAAACTTTCTAGAATTTGCACAGCTTATGTTTAGACGAGAACGATCGCGTTAGATTGTCAAAAGCTTGCATTCGCACGCGTCTGTGATCGTGTGAATTTTTGCCACATTTTCTCCTCTTTTCTCTCTTGCGGCCAAAAACAGTCTCTACGCGCGCGAGGTGAGCCGCGTATTCGCGTCTCGTCGTTTTGTTGACCGCCGTGCGGACCATGGCATAGCCAATGTATTGTCCAGAATATACTCGAGTTTCAGCTCGAACCGCGGCGGGCGCCGTCGTCCATGGTCTCGAGAGTGTCAGCTTTTTTTCCATTTTTCCCCGTGTATTTTGTTGTGGGGTCGTGCGAGGCCAGAGGGGAAATTACAAAAAAAAGCCGAAAATGCTTCATCCCGAGGCAAAATTTGATAAAAAACAAAACCCGATTTTGCTTCATTTTTAGAGAAAAATACCGCCCAAAACGGTAACTGTTTCATTCTGACGCGAAACAGCTCAACAAGACAACCAGTCTCGAAAAAAAAGGATATATATGGATGACCCGTGAAGGGATTGAACCTCTATTATTTGAGCGTAGTTTAGTTTCACGCTTTTATATATTCAATATTTGTGTCACTCACCCGACTAAAGAGCACTTTATGTGAGAAACAAACACTTTGCAGTAGAAAATAGGTGCCGTACCCGTTGGATTTGGAATCCAATGCTCTACCAGCTGAGCTAACAAGCCTTAACCCTAATTTTCGACGAAAATAAGATACTTATTCTGTTGTATGCTGTGCAATTTTTCCTCGGACAAGAGAGGCAACCAACCGCTGGATTTATCATCACTTTAACGCACACATTTGAATATCATTCACCTACACCCACATAGAGTACGTTTCTTTTTCTTTTTCGTCTGGCATCGCGGACGCGCTTTCCTCTGCCGCGCGAATTCGTGCTCGCGTTCGCGATGGCACGTTCGCGTTGATGTTGTTTGAGCAGCGGCGTTTCGGATTTTTTTTTCTTCGTTTTCCGAGAATAAAATTTGCGGCAGAGAGACGATGATAGAAATTTTATACCGAGAAGAGAGAAGAGCGTCCAGATCAGATGATGTAGTTATAAACTTTTACTAATCGACTCGGAAACGGACGATTGGATGTTTGTTTAGCATGAATTGAACGCTTTATGGACGAAAGATCGGTCGCATAAACGCGTCTTCTTTGACTTTTGTTTTTAGATTACGAATTTGCCGCTGACTCACTCGTCTCTCTCCTCTCTTCTTTCAAACAAATAATACTAAAACAGAAAGAAAACCTTCAGCAAAAATGAGCTCTTCAACCGCGATGTATGCATCGCTCTCTATCCTTTCCCTCTGCGCGTTGACCGGTACCGGCGTCGCGATTGGCTCTGGCGTCGGCATGATGTCGATGGCAGCCTTGGAGGCGGAAAAGAAACAAACCAACGTCGCGGCGCACTCCGTCAAGGAGAAGTCTTGGGTGGAATCGAAACAAGTTTCGGGCTCCTCCGCGCAAAGAGGCTTCGCGGCGGCTGGACGTCAATAATTTCATCGATGATTATATAAAAGTCTATTCATCAGATTGTATCATTCATCCATGTTTTGTTGTCCCCACCCACCCGTGTGTTTTTAAAAAGAAAGAAAGAAAGAAAAGAGAGATTACCGATGCGTCGCGGCGATGAGTTTCGACAAGATTTGTTGTTTTAAATCGAACGAAAAGCCTCGCTTGAGAAAAGATGTGTCAGTATATTTTTACGTTTGTTGTAATATTATAATGTCGGGTACCGAGAGAGAAGTTTCTCTTGGGGCTACTGTCGAAAGGAGCCTCACGAAAACGCTGAAGATAATTTTAAATTTAGTATTATTAGTATTATAACTTGTGCAACTCTAATCGCGCGGATTCCGCGAAGTTTTCACCGGAAGAAGAACTTATTTTACAGAACGTTCCGGCGTTCACGCCTCGGCAAACTTTCCCCGGGTTGACAAACATCGTCTTGTTTCCGCTCAACGCGTTTTTCCATCCGCCGGCGGCTAAATCCGAAGTCAAAACGATTAAATCCGGAACGCGTTCGTCCATGCCCACTCTCAGCGGTACCGTCGCGTCGTGCGATTCAAACTTTGCGTCTGGGTGCGGCGGAAATAACGGGTACATGGACATTTGACCAACCATGTGCGAACACAAACGCGTCATGCGATCGGTTTGTTGTTGTTGTTGTTGTTGTTCAGTAGTCGTTTTACCTTTCCCGCCGCGTTCGAAACCGGACAAGTGCTTCAAAATGTCGCACGTGGACACCGCCACGCGAATACCGTTGACTTCAAACGCCGACGGGTTCGCTACAAAGTGAACGTTCTTGCATTTCGACGTTTCAAAAAACGGCGGTTGCGGAAACGCGCAGTATCTATGAAAGGCGTCCTTGACGCTTGGCACTAAAACGACGTGTTTGTTCGGGTATTGCTTTGCAAACGCTTCAACCTTCTTCATCACGATCTGCTCAAACGCTTGCTTATACGTGATGTTGCTCGTCAACGCGTGATTGATATTCTCGTCGGAGACAAACGGACCCATGAGAAGAACGATGGATGGATTTTTTGACGACGCTTCGTGCAAGACGTCGTCTAAAGGTTCGTACATCAAGTCGTCGTTGGCAGTGAACGGACCAGAGAAGAGTAACATTTCAGTTTTTTGAATTTGTTGTTGTTGTTCTTGTTTTATTTGTTTGAAATAATAGCAATCAATCTCCTTCGCGACGAAGCAGTACCCGGTTGGATTCGCGCCGACGCACTTGACAATCTGTCCAGGAAACAAAGAGTACTCGTTTTCGACGGAGCGTAACTCCAACTTCACGCGCGAACCGTCCGAGGATTCGAGTTGTAATTCTTGCCTGTCCGAGGAGTCGCAGCATACGCGACCTATTATTTGTCCTTTTTGTTCTTCTTCTTCTTCTTGCTCTTCTTCTTCTTTTAATTCTTTAAACTTGTTCTTCAATAAAGCCACTTTATCTTCGATGCGGTCTCTCATGAATAATGTTGAATGAGGAGAAGAAGAAGAAGTTTGAATTTTCAAAGTAATCTCTTTTTCTTCTGCGTTTGACGACGACGACGACTTAAAAGAAGAACCTTCGAATATCGTCTTCACCAATTCAGACGACGATGTTTTCTTTTTCGCTTTGCGATACGACCCGGGCGTTTTCATTTCCACAGAAAACGCCGACGGTAAGTTCATACTGTTGTTGTTCTCCGTCGTCTCCTTGAACGGCGTCTTAAGAAGAGGTTCTTCTTCCGCCGCCGAAACTTCTTTTACTTCCATCTTCCCGTCGACGTCTTCGTCGTGCATCTCCAAGTGTTCCCCCATCGTCATCAATCTCGCTTTCTTTTGCGCCTGCTTTTCGAATTTGCTCAGCTTTTTCTTCTTTTGATTCTTTGATTTCGAACCGACGACGCCTGCGCGCGTAATCTCATCCTTTTGCACCAAAATCACATCCTTCAAAATATACTCTCGAAAGCTTTCGATGTTCTCCGCGTTCGGTATCGATTTCACGTCGTCTTTGATGTTCGCGTTGTTCGACGCGAACGCTTCCCACGCGATGACAAATTTCGACGGATTTGTTGAAGTATCATCGTCCTCCTTATCAGAAGAAGCGAGTCGTCGGTAGAGAGAAAGGAGCTCTTCTCGTATCGCGCCGTTCACGTTTGAAAGATTGGGAAATCCATCCTCCCGAAAGGCGGAGACGATGTCGTTCCATAGTTTTGTTGAATCTTTGTCATTCTTTTCATCATCATTAGGAGGAGGAGATAATAAAGCGTTTGAACTCGTCGTCATCACGGATCGTCTTTATTATTACGTTTCTTAAAAGTTGCGCGTTTATGCGGACACTACCGAGCGCGACTGCGCGACTCTTCAAAGCGATGAAAAACGAACGAAAATTTTCAAAATTCAAAAACGAAAAAAAGACCCTAAACAAAGAAACTGTATAAGTCTTAATACCGAGAAAAAATCGTAACACACGCGAGGAAACTCGCGTCGTACCATTTCCGAATGGGTTCGCTGTGGTGTAGGTGGTTATCATGTCCGGCTTTCAAGTGAAAGTAATGACCCCGGTCGACCAGGGTTCGAGTCCCTGCGGCGAAACGTCGTCCTTTTTTTTTGCGCATTGCACGCGTCAACGCGTGAGAGCGCGCTTTTGTGTCGTAGTCGCGTCGTGCACGTAATGATACATGGCGGAAAAACTTTTTTTTTTTGCTCCTTTTTGACAAGACACGAGAACAACCAAACCGAATGTTTACGATACCTCCTCGACAAGAACTGTCCATTACCATCGGGTTGGCGATACGAACACGGGGAGTTACGCGTGCCAGAATCAGAAACAGAATCAGAAACAGAATCAGAATCAGAGTAATCATTTGTACGCGGATGGATTTTTGTTTTATTACAACAACAAAGAGAGACAAGACAACAAACAAAAGCTTGACGTATAAAATCTACTACGAGTAGAAATAAAGGTAATTGTAAATAAATACGCCGCATCACATACACTCAACAATCACCCCCCTCCGCTGCACTCCGCAGGCATTGCCACTTTCGGATGTTTGCTCTCGAAATGTTCCTTCATCTGCTTCGCGTTCTTCATCAACGCCATGCACACGTGACACTTCAAAACTAAAGACTCGTTCGATTTCCCGAGCGAAGATTTCGCGCTCGTTTTCTCCGCCTGTTTCTTCGCGTTCTTTTCCTGAGCTTTCGCTTTCGCGTTGCCTCTCACCATTTTCTATGTGTTATTCGTATCGTATCACGTGAAAACGTTTCGTTTCGGTCTGAATGTATCACATATATGAATACACAAACAAACAAACAAACAAACGTGTGCTGAAAAGTGCAGATTTTTTCCCGCCAAAATTGTTCTCCATTGTAATGGAGCACAAAAGAGTTGTGTTTATTAAATGAATAACAACAACACAAAAAACAAAAGGTTCGCTCGGAAACCGAGACGAACGAGTGCTGCTGCGACTGCGACTGCTGCGCCTGTTTCCTCTGAAGGTGGTGTCGTTCTCGAAGAAGAGAAGGAGGAGAAGAATGATGTTGACGATGATGATGAAATCATCATCATCGAAGAATCTTTAAAGAATAATAAGAAGAAGAAGCATTCAAAGACACCGTCAAAAACGACAACGACAACATCAACGAAAAGGAAGAAGAACGATACTACCGATAATAAGAAAAGCAGTGATAAAAATGATCCGTATTCGTTCGAAAACGCGAAAGAGTTGTTCGGAAAAGTGGACGAGGAAATTTTGGTCGAGGATGATGATGATGAAGAAGAAGAAGACGTGGATGCGCAAGCGGAGAAGTATTTCGTGGCGAATAGAGTCGCGCTGTTCGGGAAAGCGCTGATGATACAAAAGAGTAACATTAATAAGAAGAGTAAAGAAGAAGAAGTAAAAGAAGTAAAAGAAGTAAAAGAAGAAGAAGACTCCATAAAAGAACCGACGACGAAACTCGTCAACAACAAAAACCGCCGAGTATCGTTCGCGATGGACCAAGAAGAAGTTAAAGAAGTAAAAGAAGAACAATTAAAAGAAGAAGAAGATAAAAATGAAGTCTTATTCGACGATGCGTTAGCGACGGAGATTAAACTCACTCCAGAGAAACCGATTCAATTCAAGAGGCAGAAAACGCCCTCGCCGGTGAAGCAAATTATTATTACCAAAGCGGTGCAATCGAGCGACCCACAAACGCATTTGCAGGTGTTGGAAAAGTACGGCGGCGGCAACGGAATCAACAACATAATAAAAAACAACTTTCAAGAGGAAGAGCACAGAACGTTAGCGTCGACGTTATGGCTTTTGAAAAAAATCGCCTCAAACACGCAATACAGACGAAGGCTTTCGCGAGAACGACCGCACTTTGCGACGTCCATGTTTACGGCGGCTTTGAAAATAGCCGGAAAATCCGCCACGGACGCCAAGTTACGATTAGCCGCCATCGCTTTGGCGTATCTCTTTTCTTTGGAAATCAAAACGTTTTCGAGAGTGTTGGACTCGATGGATATCGCGTTGGGCGTCGCCGCGTGCGTAGACGAGGCAAACTTTTTTACAGAAGAAGAAGAAGAAAAGAAAGAAGAAATAATGGTAGTAATAGAAGACGACACCAACGATATCGATGGTGATGTCGAGAAAGCGGTGGAAACGTCGTTGAGCGCTTTAAAATTTCTCCCAAGCGAAAAGAGCGCGTGCACAAAAAACATAGCTTTATTATTAGCGTTCAGGGCGTTGCAATGGGGAAGCGAAGAGGAAGAAGAAAAAGAACGAAGAGAAGGTGGTAAACAACCACCAACCACCACCAACAACAACGACACGACATCTCGCGCGTTACGGACGCGCCTTTCTAGATCCGGGTTCATAACTTCTGTCGCGAAACTCGCCAACGAAAGTTGCAAAGACTTGGTTCAAAGCTTGCATTCGAGCAAAATAAAGAGTAAAAAAGGTGAAGATAAAGAAGAAGGAGAAGAGATGAAAGTAAAGGCGAGAAAAGCGTGCGCGAGACTGTTTCGATGCGCTCGAGTCATCGAGGCGGCGACGTATACGAGCCCAGAGACGGTGACGACGCTAGCGTCTTCAAATTTACCGGTTTGGGAATCTTTCTCTTCTTCTTCTTTCATCAGCGATGAAGATAAAAGTAAAGATGTTGAAGACGACGCGTTCGGAGAGCCTTCTCCAACGATCAACAACGCCTCCTCGTCCACTTCTTCTTTTTCTGTGCTGAAACTCGCTGATGTTTCTTTGCTCGCGATAGAAGAAGAAGAAGAAGAAGAAGAGGATGATGTTGACAATGGTAGAAAAATGGTCACCGCTACTGCGACGAATCCAACAACAACAACAGCAGCAATTTCGACGCCGCCGAGACCTATCCCAGGAAGTAACAGATTCGAAGATAACGACGACGACAACAACACGAACAACAATAGTTTCCTTCAGATTGGTTCTCCGGCGACGGTTGGCGCGTCGCCGGTTTTCGGTCAAATGGCGAAATCTCCCGGAGCAGCCTTGGATTCTTGGCTCGCAAAGTCTCCCAAAGACGGAGACGTGGACATGTCTCCGAAACCAAGAGGAGGAGGAGGAGGAGAAAAAGGTATAAAAAACAACCACAACGATAACAACATCAACAACAACAGCAAAAAGAACAACTGGTCTTTAGCGAGGTGTTTGATCGAAACGCTCCCCGCGCTGACGCTTTTAACCAGTCGATCGATGCGTCCACGAGCAAAGGCTTTACACGGCATTCAAACCTCCGAGTATTTAAACCCAAATATCGACGCGCGACTATCCTTGGCTACGTTAAAAGCGTGCGTGTTCGCACTGACAAACTCGACGAACGAAAACACGGTCGGAGCAAAAGCGGCGGCTTCGCGAGACGGATTACACGGCATCATCGCCGCAGTCGCGTACTTTTCAGCCATGCGCGGGTGCGCTTTATACGGTGAATTTGCCGGATTCGTTCCTAAAAAGGACAACATGGAAGGTACCGTTCCAGACGCGTATAAAGAAGCCGCGACAGAGTTGCTTCACGCGTGCATGTGTTTGTTGGTGAACATCACGGAGGCGAACCCTCGAGTGAAGCAAGAACTGTTACAACTCCAACTCGATTGCTCGCCGTTCGGTACCGGAAAAGCCGAAGACTTTAAGAAGAAGAAGAAGAAGAAGAAGACGAGTAACAACGGAAAGAAGGTTTTGGACGACGACGACGAGAAATCGGCATCGCCGCTCGTCCCGTTTCCAACTGTCCTCGCGCGCATTTTCACGCACGCCGGCGGCGCCAAGATGCACCGGGTAGAAGACGACGACGACGAGGATGATGGAGATGATGATGATCAAAACCAAGACGACGACGGCGACGACGAAGACGAAGAAGTCACCGTGGAAATGCTCGACGACGACGACGACGCCACCGCGAACGCCGCCGTCGACCCGTCCTACGGCGAAGACCTCATCACTCAAGCGTACTCCTCGCTCCTCCTCGCCTTCCTGGTCGAAAACGACCGAGAGGCGTTGCGTCGAACCGCCGACCAAGCCTTACCAAAAGGAGGAGGGAAAAGAAAGAGAAACGGAAACACTCGCGTCGGCGGCGCAAACGGCGAAAGCGTTGGTGGTACAAAAAACGGCGTCCAAGCGATGGTGGATACGTTGGAAAGGTTCCACGCTTTTCACGATACGCTGGACGCCATGTCCGCGAGCAGTTCCGAGAGCTTAAAACGCGTCGTCGAGTGGTTAAAGTCCACCCTCGTTTGAGAATGCGTGCGTATTCTGAACGAATCGCATCAGCTCGAGATAGATAGATAGATAGAGAAAGAGTTTTTAGAATACATACTACGCGCGGCGCGTACGCAACGCAACTTAAATACAGCGCAAATTTGCACCTCTCCTTTTCGTATCTTTTTTGCTTTTTTGCTCCAAAAAGGATAGACATTTCACTCCACTCTTTCGTTGGATATTCTCAATTGACGTAATCAATTGCCTTTGAAACATCATGCGCGAACAGTAAGAAAACGCTCACACATAAACGCTTCGATGAGCGGGAACATGAACCACCCGCGCGAGGACAAAGGAAGTGGAAGTGGCGCCGCTGGTTCTGGTTCTGGTTCCTCTTCGAATAATCGGAATTGGACGAACGAAGCGTTGCATTTCTCCAAAGGCTCCGTCAGGCTCCACGAGTTTCGGAACGCGTGGGAACGGACCATTCAAGACGCCAAGGCGAAGTTTATCGTCGTCGGGAACGAGAACAACAACGCGACAAAAAGTTCATCTTCTTCTAATTACGAGAGGAATCAACACACTTCCCCCGTTTGGGGTGGATTGCAAACGGCGTTCAGTTCGAGTTTTGAAAACGCCGCTCTCGACCGAGCGATATCGATGGAATCCATTCGAGAGTTGGCGAAGAGGACGGTACAGAAACCAATCAACGAAGGGTTGTTGAAAGTTGGAGATTCGCAGTTCATGGAAAAGTTTAAGCAACGAGCGGCGTCGTCGAATGTTGGGAATACCGCGGACGCGAGCGCGGTGACCGGCGGGTTGCGAAGGAGCGCGTCAAAGGCGGACGATTTGAACACGGACGCGAATAAGACGATGTGGCCGTCGTCGTCNTCGTCTGCTTCGAGTGGAAGGTTGAAAAGAAGTGATTCCAAGAATGGCGGTGGCGAAGAAGATGCGAATACTCAGAGTTTAAGTGGGAGGAGCTCGCCGTTTTCGTCGTCGCAAGATTTGAGCGCGATTATCGAGAAGAACGTCATGCCGAAAGTGAAGGATATCACGGAGAACATCACGAAGAATTTGCAAAGGCCGCCAGAAGGATGGGACGTGTTTAAAGCGGTGAGCAGTAGTAAACCGAAATCATCATCGGGAGGCGCCTCGACGCCCCATAACAGCAGTAGTAACAACAGTAGTAAAAATAAAAAGTTCACCTTTTCGGGATTGAGCTCGCGAAGGAGTTCGCAAGAGTCGTTGCGTTCGCTTTCCGATAACGAAACAGATAACGACGGAGGAGGAGGTGATTTACAAGAAACGACGGGGGAATTTGACGACGTCGAATTGCGCGAAAAGTTCGGGAAGGTGACGTTACAAACCACCAGAAGATTGTTACGCAAAGCGTCCTCGGAGGCGTTGGATACGTTGAAATCCAAATTTACGAACCCGAGCAGCAGCGGCACCGAAACGAAAGGGGAAACGAACAACGAAATGGTCGCGACGACAATAACGACGCCATTGAAAACAAAAGAAGGTGAAAGAGAACAGTTTTCTATCGTTGGCGGTAGTTCTGGTGGTAAAAAACAAGACGTCTCTACGCAAACGACATCTCCGCACGCGCCGCGATCGATCAAAGAACCCGGGAGAAAAGTCGCCATCGTCACCACCGCGACGCTGCCTTGGATGACGGGAACTGCGGTTAACCCGCTCTTACGCGCGGCGTATTTAGCCCGGCGCGGATTACACGAAGTCACCCTCGTTGTTCCGTTCATCCCCGTCGACGAGCAGAAAACGTTGCATCCGAACAACGTCTTTGAGTCGCCGGAGCAACAAGAAACGTTCGTTCGAAACTGGGTAAAAGAACGATGCGGATTTGACGTTCCAAACTTAAAGTTGAACTTTTACCCGGGAAGATACGCGACGGATAAGATGAGCATTATCCCGGTAGGAGACGTTTCCTCTCACATTAAAAACTCCAACGACGTCGCCGTTTTGGAGGAACCGGAACATTTGAACTGGTTCCACACCGGTCCGCGATGGAGCGATACGTTTGAACACGTCGTCGGGATTATTCACACGAACTATTTGGATTACGTTCGTTTGGAAAATCACGGAAAAGTAAAAGAAAAGGCGTTAGGATTCGTAAATTCAGTCGTTTCGAGAGTGCACTGTCACAAAGTCATCAAACTTTCGGACGCCGTGCAAGAGTTTCCGAGGAGTTGCACGATGAACGTGCACGGGGTGAGTCCGGTGTTTTTAGACGTTGGCGCGTCGAAGGCGGCGGCAAAGAGAGTGCAGTTGATGCGCGAAGACGACGAGCTTCTCGATAACGTTGGTTTAACCAACAGTGAACCACAGTTTGCATCGATCACGTCGACAACGAAAGCCTCCTCGTCCTCGTCCTCTTTGTCCGCGGCGAAACGGAAAAAGAAGAAGGATATCAACAACAACAACAACGAAACGAACGAGAACGAACGATCGGTTTTTACCAAAGGCGCGTACTTCCTCGGCAAAGTTGTTTGGGGTAAAGGCTACCACGAACTCCTCGATTGCGTCGAAAAACACAACGCGAACGCGGAATACGGCCAAACCTGCCCCATCTCCATGGACGTGTACGGCAACGGCGAAGACTTGGAATCGGTCGCGCGAACCGCGATGGATAAAAAGTTACCTTTGAATTTCAAAGGACGCTTGGACCACGCGAATCCAACCGTCCACGATTATAAAATTTTCGTCAATCCTTCTTTGTCCGACGTGGTGGCAACTACCACGGCGGAAGCGTTAGCCATGGGTAAATTCGTCGTCTGCGCGAAGCACCCGAGCAACGAATTCTTCTCCTCCTTTCCAAACTGTTTGACGTACGGCAATCAGGAGGAGTTTTCGCAGTGCATGAAGAAAGCGTTCGACACGGAACCGAAACCGCTCTCGGCGGAAGACGCGTACCGATTAAGTTGGGAAGCGGCGACGGACCGGTTCTTAGACGCCGCGGAGCTCGGGCCGGAGCACAAGGAGAAGCAGCCGGGACTCTCGAAAGTTTCCGAGTCGGTGGCGGCTTCCGCGTTTTACGCCTTGAACAACATCGAAGGCGTTCGACAAGCTTTGGGTGCGGGAAAAAACACGCACTCGATAGATGCGCCGGAAAAGTTAGATTCCAATTGGAAACCGGAAAAGTGGGAAGTCGCCGGATTAGCCTCCTCGACGAAGAAAAAGTAAATCACGTTTTGGAGAAGAGAAAAGATAAACGCAAAAGGCGCATCGCCAGCGCTTTGCGCTGGCTGTTTATTATCAAAGTAAACTGTTGTAAAATTATACACGCACGAGACGCTCTCAATATTATTATCATTATTAAACTACGTTACACGCTAAACCCCGCTATCATCACAAACCACTCATCGCGTTATCCTCCTCGTTCTTCTCCGAGCACTTCTTACATTCCTCCTCGTACTTCGGGTACGTCTTCTTACACGACTCGCACTGCACCAACGTCAACAAAGCCGGATCTTTCGCGAACCTCTTCATCCTCCGCCAGTGCTCTTCCACTTTCGGCCGTTCTGCCAAGTATTTCCTCATCGAATTTCGTTTCCTCTCGCCGTTGTTTTCCATGATGAACATTTGTTTCTGCATCGCTCGTTTGTACTTATTTTTGTTCCTCTGCGGTTGGAAAGACCTTCCACCACATTTGCTCGAACTTTCTTTCGCTTTCACTTCCCGGTCCCATTTCTCTTTTCGGTGGAGTAAGAGAAACTTCCTGTCCGGGTCGTTTTTCTTCACGTCCTCGAGCTCTTCCACTCTGTCGTCGTACGGGTGTTCGTCCTTCGAGAGCATCGGCGGG
>JGI20158J14315_10002687_pt1 | contig 12227 bp, 13 predicted proteins | sample COG_08_FD_14315 | JGI IMG/M metagenome (IMG submission 14315)
TCCTAAATATGGAGGCGAATTATTTGAAAAAAGAGTGGACTCTTGGATGAGAGTTAAAAACCGTTTAAGGGCAACATCGCGTAAATGGTCATATCGGCACTCTAACTTTCCAACTTGGAATTCGCTAAAAGGTATTTTATGGCGTTCGCTGCATTCATATTGATGATTTGCTTTAATGTTTTTTTAATCTCATTCGGTTGCCAGATGGAGCCATCAGGAATTTCCTGTATTTTTCTGGATCGCGTCTCAAAGGATCAGGAAATGAGTCATCGATTTCCAAGGCTACATAGCATTTTTCAGGGTCCTGAAAATCTTTGTTAGATTTTATTATTTCTTCTAAATATTTTTTATCTTTGAAGCGTGGGTCATCAAAAGTATGAGCAGTACTATCCATTTTTTTAATAATGTCCTCTAGTGTTAGGACCCACGTAAAGTGCCATCCTCCATCCGGTATATTTTGAACTCGCCACATGTTAAACCAAGATCTTTTTAAGGATCTTAACGGCCCATGAGATTTGTAACTTCTGACGCTTGATGCGTTGGCACGAAAAAATGTATTGAAATGATCGATGGTTGTTATTTTCGATCCCTTCCAATTAACTCCTGCAGCATGCCTGGTGCTCGCGTCTTTCACCCACATATTGTTAAGGTAATAACTGTAGTAGTTTTGGATAAAATCACCACGAAGGAAACGGGGATTGTACAAGTTTATTGTGCTTGGCTTCGGTATTTCATCAAGGTCAGATATTAGTATAAGGTCCTCTGGTTCCGAGTCGAACAGCCCGGTAGTGATATTATTGCGGATAAAGTTTTCGTTTTTCCAAAAATCATTTTCACCAGATGGGCGCATTTCTAGCCTCTGATAACGAATTTTCGATCTATACTTTTCAAATTTATTAATGTCGAAGACGGTTTTTCTTGAGAGTCCTTTATGGGTATAAGTAGCTTCAGAAATGACAAAATAATCAACGTAATCCCAGAGTGTGTCCATGCGCAGTTGCAGCAACATTTCTTCGTTGAAGAAACAAAAACAATCGTAAACTTTAGGTTTAGGCACGCTTTAGGACTCAGACTTTATAACCAAATGTGTTCTTTAAACGAACTTTACTCTATAAGATGCCCTTACAAAAGGTTGGTGTAAAGATATGTATGATTATTCAATTACTTTTGCGTGCTACAACTCCGTTGAGTACACAAAAAAGTGCGTTAATAGTTTAATTGCTTCAGGAACGCCTATGAGCCGAGTAATTGTCGTGGACAATGACAGTCATGATGGGACTCAAAACTATTTAAAAACACAGCCGTTTGGGGAAGTTATATTCAACAGATCTAACCTAGGATGCGGTACAGCTTGGAATCAAGGGGCTTTGGCGCAGCAGGCGGAGTGGACCATCATCATGAATAATGATGTGTTAGTTACCGAGGGGTGGGCAGAGCGGTTGATCGCATCCGCGTGCGAACTTGATGTCAAAGTCATCAGCCCGGCGATGATTGAGGGCCCCTTAGATTATGATTTTCAAGAATTTGCGGAAGAGGCCAAACGACGTATGTCCGCGGTATCGCGTTTAGGGGCGAGGCATGCGGTCTGCCTAGCCGTTCACAAGAGTGTTTGGGAAGATGTAGGTTACTTCACGGCCAAGCCTAGATTACTGGGCTATGAGGATACAATTTTTTTTAATGAGCTAGAAAAGGCGGGAATAAAGACCGCGATAACCGGGGCGGTTTGGTTTCATCATTTTGGTTCTGTTACTCAAGATCAAATGAAAAAAGAGAAAGGTCTAGCAAAGTCCCAGGCACTGGGCGACCGAAAGAACTTCAAGATGTTAGGTTTGAATTGGCTTGAGAGGAAGATAAGGCGTTTTAGACGTAAAAAAAGTGAGTCCTTGTGGAAGAAGACTGAAACACAGAGTTTCAACATGACCCTCCATGGGTTAAGACAAAGTGGTAAGTTTGTGTGGCGATGACCGAAGATGAATCAATGGATGGCGCGAGTAAAAATCAGCTATTTGCGCCGGAAACTGTTTCTGCTGTCATTATTACAAAAAACGCTGATCGGACGCTCGAGGCTTGCCTTGATACTTTGGAGTGGGCTTCAGAAATTATCATATTGGATAGTGGTAGTAACGATCAGACTTCGCAGATAGCGCGTAGAAAAGGAGTAAAATTTCATTCCGCTGAATGGCATGGTTTTGGTCCACAAAAAAACTTAGCGATTGGGCTTGCGAAGTCAGACTGGATTTTATCGATTGATTCGGACGAATACGTAAGTGCGGAGCTCGCGTCCTCTATATTGAGCATAACTAGTACATCACCCGCAGAGGATATGTTCGAGTTATCCAGAATTTTAATATACTGCGGAAAGCAAATGCGTCGCTCTGGCTGGTCTCCGGAATTCGTGCCAAGGTTGTTTCGCAATGGAACGGCTCGGTTTAGCGACAGTATCGTGCACGAGCGACTAATTTACAAAGGCAAATCTAAAAGATTAGCTGGATACTTGCTCCACGATTCATTTCACTCTCCGGATGATGTGCTTGAAAAAATGAATCGGTATTCGACGTTGGGCGCTCAACAGCTTTGGAATCAAGGGAGACGGGTAGGTTTACTCGGGGCAGTCATCCACGGGCTTGGTGCTTTTTTTAAGACTTACATAGTAAAAGCTGGTTTTCTAGATGGCCCCGAGGGTTTTTTACTTGCTGTCTCTAATGCGGAGGGCGCTTATTACAAATATGTCAAACTCTATCACTTAAATAAACAAAAACGTTGAAAACGACTGTTACTTCCACCACCTATAATTGCCCCGATGCTTGATTCTTCAGCGGCTATAGTGTGAGGCTCATTTTTGTAGGGAGATCTTGACAAGCCACGCCGACGCGGCGCCTTTGGAATACTGAAAATGATAGAAGCAGTTTGGAGAGAGTAAGGAGAGGCTTAGTGCCATAATGAGCTCGAAACGCATCGAGGCGCACATTGATCTCGAGCAAATAGAGCTTTATTAGTCTGAGGTGTTCTTTTTTGGAGAAATTTGATTGAAAATCTTAGTTATCTGTACTCGAAGAGTGGGCGATGTTTTTTTATCGACATCGGCAATTCACGCACTAAGAGTCCGTTACCCTAATGCTCAACTGGATGCGTTGGTGTTTCAAGGTACTGAGTCTGGATTGTTATCTAATCCAGAATTGGATCATGTAATTTCTATCGGCGAGCGGATTGGCGCAAGAGAGCACTTCAGATTTATATATCAACACTTTCAACGTTATGATGTTGCTATATCGCTACTGCCAGGAGATAGACCTACGTTATATGCTTGGTTAATGGGTAAAAAACGTTATGGGACTATCATCAGCCGCAAGCAATCGGCGTGGAAGAGGTGGGTGCTCCATGATTTAGTGGAGTTTGATGGATTTGGCCGTCATACACTAGTAATGTACCACGACATTGTTGCGAATTTATTGGGTAAACACAAAATCGCACCACAGATACCTGAGCGGTTAAGCGAAGGCAGTAGCTATGTGTCTGAATTTAATAGTTGGCGATTTAAAGATCGCTATGTGGTGATGCATTTAACTCCAAAGTTCCGTTATAAAGAATGGCCAATTACGCGGTGGAGAGAATTAATTCAGAAATGTCTTGACCATGACATTGGGGTCATACTGTCGGGTCTTTTAAATGAAACAGAATCTGACGTTTTGAAACAGTTACACGCTAATGATACAAGGGTTCTGAACCTGTTAAATCGCCTCAAAATTGATGAATTAGTTCGGTTGATTTATCCGGCAGGTTGTTACGTCGGTACAGATACTGCTGTAACCCATATGGCTGCAGCAACCGGCAACCCTACCGTAGCTATTTTTGGTCCCTCAAGCCCTTTGGTGTGGGGACCGTGGCCTGCAGGACATACAAGTGACGCCGCGCCCTGGGCGCAGTTGGGGTCTCAGTCTTCCGGTAACGTAACTTTAATTCAAGGCTCTGGATCCTGTGTTCCTTGTCTTCAAGAGGGTTGTGACCGACACGTGAACAGCGAAAGTGATTGTTTAACTCAATTAGGTTCAGAGCAGGTTTCGCAAGCCATACTCAGGAATTTTCAGTAAGACTTGCTCCAGCCTGTTCATCTGCGTGATAAGACGATCGAACTAATGGTCCTGATGCGACATGTTTAAATCCAATAGCGAGCCCTATTTCCTCGAATCGTTGAAATTGATCAGGATGCACGTAGCGATGGACAGGTAGGTGACCTTTTGTAGGTTGTAAATATTGTCCAATCGTAACCATGTCTACCTCATGTCTCTTCAAGTCGCGCATGACCTCCTCAATTTCTGAATCAGATTCACCTAACCCCACCATGACGCCAGATTTGGTAATCACCCGAGGATTTATTTTTTTAAAGTTATGAAGTAAGTCTAAAGAATGTTGATAGTCTGCTCCGGGTCTGGCTTTTTTATATAAACGAGGGACTGTCTCGAGGTTGTGGTTCATAACATCCGGTAGTTGCGAGCTTAATAAGGTAATAGCCGTGTCAAGTCTGCCTCTAAAATCGGGGGTAAGAACTTCAACTTTAATATTAGGTGAAGCTGAACGTATCGCTTTGATGCAGTTGGCGAAGTGAGCAGCGCCACCGTCTCTAAGATCATCTCGATCAACACTCGTAATGACAACATACTTAAGATTCATGTCCTTTATTGTGCTCGCTAGTCTTTCAGGCTCAGCTTCATCAACCCCGTTGGGTCGACCGTGCGCTACATCACAGAATGGACATCTCCGCGTGCATAGATCGCCAAGAATCATGAATGTCGCTGTACCTTTTGAAAAACATTCGCCAATGTTCGGGCAAGTAGCTTCTTCGCAAACAGTGTGCAGTGAGCTTTTACGAAGTTTTGCTTTTACATCTTGAAATTTCGCACTCGTATGGAGTTTGATACGAATCCAATCAGGTTTTTTGATTGGTTCGACGGGTTTTATTTTGATGGGGTTCTTTGCGGTTTTCTCAACCCCAGTCTCCCTGATAAGTTTGGTATTCATAATGTTTTCTTCATAAAACTAGTTACTAAAGGACAATATAAATTGATTGGCCCACAACTGACGTACCTCATCAATGGAGAGGTTAACATCCAATTCTTTGAGTTGCGTCACATTTAAATCGGGATATCCGCAGGGATTGATGTTATCAAAGGGCTTCAGATCCATGTCAACGTTCAGAGCTACTCCATGATACGAGTATCCGTTTCTAATTTTAAGCCCTAATGAAGCTATTTTTTTACTATTAACATAAACCCCTGGTCGAGCGTCGTTTCCACAGGCTGCAATACCTAAAGATGATAACAAGTTAATCGTAGTTTGCTCTAATAATCTCACGGCTTTCCTAACGGTTAAGTTTAGTCTCCTTAGGTCAAACAGCGTGTATGCAACGATTTGACCAGGGCCATGGTAAGTAATTTGGCCGCCTCGGTCAGATTGAATGAGCGGTATTTTATGGTCGTGATTGAGAATATGTTCTGGTTTTGTTTTTAATCCTAGGGTGTATGTTGGCGGATGCTCCACCAACCATAATTCATCTTCGGTCGATTTAGAGCGTTCACGAGTGAATTTCCTCATTTTTTCGAGCGATTCGTCATAAGGCAATAAGCCAAGTGATTTAATAATCACAACTTGATTCTTTCGGTCTGACGTTAATTTTACGCATTGCTATATCACGATTGATACCAGTCGGGCTGGCCTTCAATGCACTGTAAATTTCCTCTAAATGCTCACGAGATTGAGCAGAAAAGGTACAGGTTAGGCTTGTATATTTTTTTGTTTTACTCTCGCTTGAAACCACTTTATGGTCATCTACATCGGGCGCATGTTTCCTGAGTATTTCAAGAACGTTTTTTTCATAACTGGATGTTGACGCGCCGATCACTTTAATCGGAAACAACATCGGGTACTCAATGCCTTCAGTTTTTTTATTATTTTCTGTGTTCATTACAGATTTTCAAAAATTTGGGTAGACAAGACTAATTATTTTCCTCGAATTCAAGAATTTGTAATATCCATGATTTTAACCTTTTCCACCCTCGAACCATTATGCCTGCCCGCCCGACTCCCTTTAGTGCGACTAAATCTGAAGTTAGAATCGTGTCTTTTTCTAGTTTGACTGAAAGTTTGCCAACAACATCTCCAGATTTAATTGGAGCTATCAGTGGTTCTATGCTCTCGATCGTAACTTCAAGCTCTCGCTCACTTTTTCTCGGAATGGTGACGGATACCTTCTCTTGCGACCCGATTTCAAGGGACTCACTGAAGCCATGGGCAACGGCGAGTTGAGCAATCGGCACCCAAGGCTGCAACAAATGGATGGTCGTGAACTTTTTAAACGCCTGATTAATGAGGTTTTGTGCTTTTGAGTCGAATGTCGCTTCGGTGCTTTCATCACCTATTACCAAAAGTATTCGTCTCTCATTTCTTACGCTCGAAATGATCCCAATAGTCCCCAATGAGGGTATTGAGCTTACTACGAGTCCGTCGTTGTGCGCGTCTCTACCTAGTAAGCTGTTCGCATTATATTGAGTGATACCTTGCCATTCGTATTCGTTTAATTTGAAGAGTTGATAATAAGATGGATGGTCCAAGATGATTGCAACGGCAAGCTGATATAGATCTGATGCTGATGTGGACTGTGGATTGGTTGGTTCGAAGATGTCATCGGTAAATGACGATTTTGATAGTCCTAATACTTTTGCTTTTTGACTCATGGCAGCAATACATTGTGCTTCCGTCCCCCATATTTCTTCAATGAGTGCTAGGGCCGCATCATTGGCTCCATAAATCACTAAGCCTTTGAGTAGATCTTCGATCTTTACGATGTCCCCCTCATTAAGAAACATACGGACCCCTTTGGCCATAGCAGCTGTCTTTGAAATTTTTACTTTATCTCGAATGTTAAGCGTGCCGTCCTCTAGTGCATCGAAAATAAGGTAAAGCGCCATTAGTTTCGGTAAAGACGCCGACTTGATNTTTTTTGATGCGTTTTTTTCTGCGATGACTAGTCNGCTCGATAGGTCACCTAGAACGTAGATTGAGGCCATGGACTCTATGGAGTCCACCGCCTTTGNAAAGGCTATAGCAGGTGCAAGCAAGCAAGTTAACACTAAAAAAATTNTACTTTTCATTGACGGCTGTTANGTGNAGTAAAAACGCGTTATTTTAAACGGTTAGTGGCGTAATATTTAGCACTAACGTTTAAAGGACCAAGTCGGTTAAAATTGGGTTTAAATTTGTAAGTCATGTGAATAGGGCTCAATCAATGTCGCTAAACAACGAAGAAGCACACAAGAAGGCGCAAATTCTGGCAGAAGCCCTGCCATATATTAAACGTTTTCATGGCAAAACCATCGTCATTAAATACGGTGGTAATGCGATGATCGATGACGGTTTGAAACAATCTTTCGCTCGCGACGTGGTGTTGTTAAAACTCGTTGGTATGCATCCGGTTATTGTTCACGGTGGTGGCCCACAAATAAATGACATGCTAAGCCGGCTAGGGAAAGATGGAACGTTTGTACAGGGCATGAGGGTTACTGATAAAGATACGATGGATGTAGTCGAGATGGTACTCGGTGCGCATGTAAATAAGGATATCGTCAGTCTGATTAACAAAGCAGGCGGATCAGCGGTGGGTCTAACCGGGCGCGACGGAGGGTTGTTGAGAGCGAAAAAGTTGCATATGGAGTCGGACGGGGAGCGATTCGATTTAGGCCAGGTCGGAGACGTTGAATCAGTTGACCCCAGTGTTATTTCTACCCTTGAAACGCAGGGTTTTATTCCCGTGGTAGCACCAATTGGTTATGGCGAGGACAGCGAAGCGTACAACATCAATGCTGATCTCGTGGCGGGTAAACTCGCTACGGTACTGAGTGCAGAGAAATTGATTTTGATGACAAATACGGCAGGTATTCTCGATAAAAATGAACAATTATTAACTGGAGTTACTCCGGGTGATATCGACCGTCTTATTGAGGATGGAACAGTGTTTGGCGGTATGCTGCCTAAAATCACCTCCGCGCTGGATGCTGCGCGGAGCGGTGTCAATAGCGTCCATATTATTGATGGTAGAGTGGAAAACGCGGTGTTATTGGAAGTGTTAACTGACCAAGGTGTCGGCACATTAATAGAAGCCGTTAAAGTGAGGTTTTTAGCTGACGCTTGCTTTGCGATTCAAAAATCAAAAGTAAGACCAGTGGCGTGGATTTTTGATTTTGATAATACTCTGTTTGCGTCAGGGAGAGAAATTTTCCCACTGATTAACGAAAAGATGACTCGGTACATTGAGCAACACTTATGTGTTGATCGAGATGAGGCCAACCGTCTTCGTAAACTTTACTGGGATCAGTATGGCGCCACAATGACAGGTCTTGTGCGGCATCACGATATAGATGCCGAGCATTTTTTGGAGAAGACACATGATATTGGAGATTTAAGTGGATTTGTTTATCGGTCTTCGAGACTTATGCAATTATTGAGGAATATCTCGGGTAAAAAATTTATATTTTCTAATTCTCCTGCGGCCTACCTGAAGGAAATGTTAAAGCTCTTAGGCATTGGTCGTTATATGACGGACGCTTTTTCTATAGAGTCGACTAATATGAATCCCAAGCCTTCTGCGATTGGTTTTCGTAAGTTACTGAAAAACCATAATCTGAACGCCTCGCAATGTGTGATGGTTGAAGATTCGTTAGTTAATCTTGTGACGGCAAAAAGATTGGGGATGAAGACGGTTTGGGTGGCGCGCAACTCAAAACGAATGAGTTGGATAGACGCTAGAGCTAGCCATCTCTACTAGGTGTTGGGTTATTCCGAGATGCTTTAATTTGGCAGAATCGCATTGGCTCAGTATTGTTGGTATATTGCTTGTTAAGATTCATTAAAAATTTAGTTAACAAACTATAGTTTCTAACAATGCCTAGAGTCGCCGATAGAAAATTGCAAATACTTCAGCAATTAGCGCAAATGCTGGAAGATCCTAATTGTAAAAAGGTAACTACAGCGTTGTTGGCATCGAGACTGGAGGTTTCTGAGGCTGCTTTATATAGACACTTCGCAAGTAAAGCCCAGATGTATGAAGGGTTAATTGAGTTTATTGAGCAAACAATTTTTAGTTTGATCAATAAAATATCTGAATCTGAAAAGAGTGGTTTAAAGCAGATCTCTGCGATAGTTAATGTGTTGCTAAGCTTTGCAAAAAAAAACCCGGGGATGACGAGAGTGTTAATTGGCGATGCTCTTGTCCATGAAAATGATCGATTACAGGATCGAATTAACCGTTTGCACGATAGGTTAGAGTCTTCATTGAAACAGTCATTGAGATTCGCCATTAATCAAGGTGAGATGAACTCGGCACTCGAAATTGAGCCGAAAGGTAATCAGCTGATGGCTTATGTAATCGGTCGTTGGCATCAATTCGCCAAGAGTCGGTATACCAAGGATCCCACGATGTACAGCGAAATTCAGATGAGGATGTTCTTATCTGATATTTAGAGCACTTGCGAGTGCGGATGAGTCTTAATTAGAGGGAGGCGCTGCAGACCGCACACTTGGGGTCTTTGTTTAATTTGATTGACGCCAGTCCATTGCAAGAGCATCAAAGAGCATTAGCTTTCCAACCGCAGGCCGACCGATATTGCCCATTAATTTAAGAGCTTCGGCAGCCTGAGCTGTACCTATGATACCCACTAATGGAGCAAAAACGCCCATGACTGCGCATCGAGTCTCCTCGAATTCGTTTTCTTCAGGAAATAGGCATTGGTAGCAAGGGCTATCCGGATTTTTCGCGTCAAAAACAGCCAGTTGCCCGTCAAATTTTATAGCTGCACCGGATACTAGGGGTTTTTTAAACTCGAAACATGCCTTGTTAACGGCATGACGTGTTTTAAAATTATCAGAACAATCGAGAATAATCGATGATTCAGACACTAAATTTTTAAGCAACTGTCCTTCGGCCCGACGGTTAATGGTTTTGATTTGAACGTGCGGATTGATTGCTTCCATCGAACGTTGCGCAGATTCGACTTTCAGCGATCCAATGGAATCTGTTGTGTGAATGATTTGGCGTTGTAAATTCGTCAGGTCGACTGTGTCTTCATCGCAAATTGTAATTGAACCCACACCACTAGATGCTAAAAAAAGAGCCGCTGGAGACCCTAAGCCTCCAGCACCGATGATCAGCACATCACCTTTTTGGAACGATTCTTGTCCTTCTACGCCGATTTCGGGTAAAAGGATATGGCGACTGTATCTTAAGAGTTGATCATCGTTCATATCGCCGCTTTGCGTATTCTTATGTACTTCACCTATCCGAGCCTTCTGAACCAGGATAGGGGTTTATTTTTTTAAAATCAACGATTCGATAAGATTTGTAGACCCTTCAATAGGTTTAACGCTTGGCCTAACTGGTAGTCTGCAGGCTCGTCTGAAGACGCACTTGCATCAGTGGTTTCGACCTCCTGTGCCTCACTGCCATCACCACCCTGAGGGTTGTCTAATCTATTCTTTAGATCGGCCTCTTTACGCATGAGAGGAGAGCTTTGTTTGGTCTCGATCGTAGCATCCTCAACGATAATATCGGGGGTTATACCTTTTGCCTGAATCGATTGGCCGCTCGGAGTGAAATATCGGGCTGTTGTAAGTTTGATGGCTGTGCCGTTGCCAAGAGGTAGTATCGTCTGCACGGAGCCTTTACCAAAAGTTTGCGTGCCCATGATCACTGCGCGTCTGTGATCTTGCAGAGCTCCAGCTACAATTTCCGATGCAGAAGCAGAGCCGCCGTTGACCAACACGACCATTGGGACTGTCTTCGCCGCTTCCGGCACGTTAGCTAGGTAGTCTCCTTTCGGCCCTCGGGCGTAGAATTCAGGGCGAGCATACATGCGCATCCTCGCGTCATTAGTTCTGCCCTCAGTGTAAACAACAAGTTTGTCTTTTTGAAGGAAGGCCGCGGATACTCCGATTGACGCAGTCAATAAACCACCAGGATCGTTTCTAAGATCCAGAATCATGCCTTTCATCGGTCCTTCGTTCTCAGCAAAAAGTTTCTCAATTGCTTGACCTAATTTTTCTCCGGTATGTTCTTGGAATTGTGTGACTCTGAAGTAAGCGTAATCCTCTTCAAGCATCCGGTATTTGACACTTTGGATTTGGATTATGTCTCTAGTCACCGGTGATTGTTTGAGGCTGAGGTTCCCCCTTACGAACAATCGTAAGAATAATATCCGTGCCTGGCTTGCCTCGCATTAGCTTAACAGCATCGTTCAGCGTCATGCCCTTCACGTTGGACTCGTCAAGTTTGATGATCAGGTCGCCCGATTTCAACCCCGCATTCCAAGCTGGCGTATCCTCAATCGGCGCAACTACTTTGACGAAGCCATCTTCCATGCTAACTTCAATGCCGAGCCCGCCAAATTCCCCTTGCGTTCCCACCTTCATTTCTTTGAAGGCCTCTTCGTTCAAGTAGGCTGAGTGGGGATCGAGGCCAGAAAGCATGCCATTGATGGCTTCTTCGATGAGCTCTTTATCATCTACGGCTTCTACGTAATCATTTTTAACTCTACCGTAGACCTCTGTGAATGACCGCAATTCATCTATGGGTAACGGTGCCGCACTGCGTTCCGCTACCGCGGATAGTTGAAGACTGATCAAAATGCCACCGACAAGACCCAGCGATACCAACCCTGCTTTGCTTAACTTGCTTTTCATATAGAACCCCTTAAATGCTTGTCGCGATTGTATTCAGCGAACGTTTCCCTAATACCTGCCATCATGTTCTAGTTAGTAATGGTAACCCATTCCATTGGATTTAAAGGTTTACTTTCGTGTCTCACCTCAAAATAAACACCTGGCCCGGTATGACCTCCACTGTTACCAACAGTTCCCAGTTGGTCGCCGGCTTTTAGTTGATCACCTTCACGCACCCATATTGACTCGTTATTACCGTAAAGACTGTAGAAGCCTTTCCCATGGTCGACGATGACTAAATTTCCAAATCCGCGTAACCAGTCCGAATATACAACTGCTCCGCCTGCGATTAATTTCACGCTATTACCCTGCTTTGACGAGATAAAAATTCCTTCCCACGCCACCTCACTGCCCTTCCTTTTTTGGCCAAATTTAGCCGTCACATTACCAATTACAGGTAACTTGAGTTTTCCTTTAAGTGATCGGAAAGGTTTGCCATCTGCACTTTTGTCCGGTAAATGCTT
>JGI20158J14315_10002697_pt1 | contig 12197 bp, 11 predicted proteins | sample COG_08_FD_14315 | JGI IMG/M metagenome (IMG submission 14315)
GCTTTATATCCCGATGCTGTTTTGTTTGCAATTTTAGCAATTGCATTTAAATCTACAACTTCATGAACAGAAAAATCTGTTACAGCTCCACTAGAAACGGCAATCATACCAGATGCTGAAGCCTGCTCAAACGTTCCTTCTACCTCTACCATAAAATCATATTCTCCTCTTAAGCCTGCGTATCCTGTAAGTTTTGCACCTACCGACTCACTAAGAGCAGTTGTTGCAGCTTTTCTATCTGTATCAGGATTGCTCACAAATCCACCAAGACCTTTTGCAGTATATTTTCCCATTATTATAAATTTAGCCATTAGTATCTCCTTTATTAATTTGTAAGATTTAAACATATTTGTTAAAAACTTGTAAATATTTTTAATTCAATCAACTCTTTAGTTATAAAATTATGTACGAAAAATTTGGACAATTCATTGATGGTAAATGGTCACCCTCAGAAAATAAAGAAACCTATGAAGTAATAAATCCTGCAACAGAGGAAGTTATTGGAAAAGCATCAAAAGCATCATCTGTTGAAGTTCAAAAAGCACTTAAATCTGCTGAAAAAGGATTAGAAATTTGGAAGAATACCACTCCTTGGGAGCGATCTTACAAACTTAGAAAAGTAGCAGATTTAATGAGAGAAAAAAAAGATGTAATTGCTAAATGGTTAACTTTAGAAGTTGGAAAACCTCTAGCAGAGGGTGTTGGCGAAGTTGGTGGAGCAGCTGATATATTTGAATGGAACGCAGAAGAAACTAAAAGAATTTTTGGACAAACTGTTCAAACAAGATTTCCAGATACTAGAGCTCACATTTATTATCAACCTGTTGGAGTAGTAGCAGCGTTAGTTCCATGGAATTTTCCAATTGTTTTGGCTGCTAGAAAAATATCAACAGCACTAGCTGCGGGTTGCTCGGTAATTTGTAAGCCAGATGTAATTACACCAGGTGCAGTTATGGAGTTAGTAGATATATGTAGAGAAGCAGGAATACCAGATGGTGTTGTGAATCTTTTATCAGGTGATCCAGCCGAAATCTCAAATGAATTATTAGACTCTGATATAATTAAAAAAGTATCTATTACTGGATCAACAAGAGTTGGTAAGTTAATTTTAAAAAAAGCAGCTGACAAAGTTCAAAGAGTAACTATGGAATTAAGTGGTCACTCTCCTTTTATAGTATGTGATGATGTGGACATGAATAAAGTAGCAGATATAGCAATTACGGCTAAGTTTAGAAATAATGGACAAGTTTGTATCTCACCTAATAGATTTTATATTCAAGAGAATAGAAAAGAAGAGTTTTTAGGTGCATTTATGGAAAGAGCAAAAAAATTAAAAATTGGCAATGGAATGGATGAAGGGGTTGAGTTAGGACCTTTGACTACAGCTAAAAGATTAGAAGAAATTGAAAAATTAGTTGAAACTACCAAAAAAGAAGGTGCAAAAGTTTTAATGGGAGGACAAAGACCATCTGATTTTAACAAAGGTTATTTTTATGAACCAACTGTATTTGATGAAGTGAAAGATAATTTTACAATAATGAAAGAAGAACCTTTTGGACCATTAGTACCTGTCTTGACATTTAAAACATTTGATGAGGTAATTAAAAGAGCAAATGATAATGATCTTGGATTATGTAGTTATCTGTATACAAATTCAATGGATCAAGCGAACAGAGGATCCGAATTATTAGAGTCAGGCTGCGTAGCAGTAAATACAGGCGCAGTTGCAGTTGCGGAAGCTCCTTTTGGAGGAATTAAACAAACAGGTTATGGAAGAGAAGGTGGATCAGGGGCCATCAAAGATTATTTAAATGTTAAATACACACATATGGGATTGAAAATATAAATTGTGAGACCCAATAAAATCAAACAAATGATGAAAGATGGTAAGCCAGTAATTAATGGCTGGTGTTCTATACCTAGTACTGTAACGGTTGAAGCGATGGCGCATCAAGGTTGGGATTCTTTAACTATAGATATGCAGCATGGACTAATAGATTATAGTAATGCTCTTCCAATGTTACAAACTATCTCCTCTACCGAGGTTACACCACTTGCAAGAGTAAATTGGAATGAACCAGGTCAAATAATGAAGATATTAGATGCTGGCTGCTATGGAGTAATTTGTCCTATGGTCAGTAATAGAGTGGAAGCAGAAAAATTTGTCCAAGCCTGCATGTATCCTCCAAAAGGTTATAGAAGTTTTGGACCAATAAGAGGAATGATTTATGGTGGTTCAGATTATGCTGATCATGCTAATGATGAAATTTTAAAAATTGCAATGATTGAGACTGAAGAGTCTTTAGTTAAATTAGATGAAATAATGTCTACACCAGGATTAGATGGAATTTATATAGGTCCAGCTGATTTAAGTTTAGCAATTGGAGAAAAACCAGGATTTGATAGACCTGAAAATTCGAGGGCTTTCTCAGAAATTTTAAGAATTCTTGAATATGCAAAAAAAAATAATATTTTTGCTGGAATTCATAATGGTACTCCAGAGTATGCTACAAAGATGATTGAAAAAGGATTTAATTTTGTAACAGTAAGTTCTGATTTAAGAGAATTAAGTAATGGAGCAAAATTGGCCGTTGATAAGATGAAGGGTTCCATATCTAAAAAAGAACAATCTAATACTTATTAATTAGATTCTAAAAAAACATGAAAAAAATTTTAGTGATACAGCCTATTCATGATGCAGGAATTGAGCTTCTTAAAAATAATTCAGATTATGAATTTGAAATTGTTGAAAATGTAGATCCAGAATTTCTTAAATCTAAAATTAAAGATTGTGATGGTATTTCAATTAGAACTGCAAAATTAACTTCTGATGTAATTGAAGTAGCAGAAAAACTAAAGATTATTTCAAGACATGGAGTTGGTTATGACAACATTGACTTAAAATCTTCAAAACAAAAAAATTTAACTCTTGCAATCACCGCAACAGCAAATGCAGTTGCAGTTGCAGAACATGTTATGTTTATGTTGCTGAATATATCTAAAAGAAAAAACATGTACGATAGTACAGTTAAGGAAGGAAAGTTTAACGATAGAAATAAATTACCTAAAACAGTTGAATTATGGAATAAAAATATTTTAATAGCAGGATTTGGTAGAATTGGTCAGGCTTTAATTAAAAGATGTCTTGGATTTGAAATGAAAGTTTTTGTTTATGACCCCTTTGTATCAAAAGATATTATAGAAAAATTGGGAGGTATAAAGGTTGATAGCATGGAAGAGGTATGCAAAGATATGGATGCTATATCACTTCATATTCCTTTAAATGATAAAACAAAAAATATTATAAATTATGATTTACTTAAAAATATGAAAAGAAATTGTATTATAATTAACGCAGCTAGAGGCGGGATAGTCAATGAGATGGATTTGGACAAAGCTTTAAAAGAGAATTTGATTTTTGGAGCGGGCTTAGATGTTTTTGAAATTGAACCGCCGGAAGCTAATAATCCATTACTTAAAAATGATAAAGTTTTTTTAAGTCCTCACACAGCAGCTTTTACAGAAGAGTGTATGACTAGAATGGGCAAAGAAACAGTTCAAAATATCATTGATTTTTTTGATGAAAAGTTAGAAAAATCTAAAATTATAAAACTATAGTATGAAAATTAATTTTAAAAATTTTGGTTTTTTGGAAGTTTTAGTTTCTTTATCTGCAATTTTTGTTTTTGGTATGTTAATTTGGACAGTAAGCACTAGACCAGCTGTAGAAGCTAGAGCAAACCTTGTAAAAGAAAATCATAATAAAGTTGTTAATTTGATTAATGATGAAATTAATAATTGTGGAAATAATGAAGAGGGAAAATCTACAATTTGGGGAGATCCATGTAATGGTGAATGGATTGCAGATAAAGTAGTAACTTATATCAACAAAAATCTAAATATTGAAAACCCTTTTTCAAAAGACACGACAGTAAGAACAGACCCTGATCCAAGAATTAAAGCAGAAGGTAAAGCGGGTCAAGCAGTAGAAATGGGAGTTATTTTTGTAATGTCGTCTAATTTTTTACCCGACCCAGGATTTTTTACCCGACCCAGGATCTGAATGGATTGTTGGAACATGTTTTAAATCTCCATGTGTTGCCGCTGGTAATAACGAATTAACTTCTATTTATAGATAATTAATTCTTAAAGATTTCAATATTACTTTTGTTTAATGTTTCGGTTAGATATTTATAACCAATTTTTGCATATTCAAAAGGATTTGCTTTAGCTGGATCTTGTTCAGCTTCAACTACCAACCAACCTGAATAATTTTTGGCTTTCAAGGTGTCAAATAAAGGTTTGTAGTCAATACAACCATCACCAGGAACTGTAAAAGCTCCATCTAAAAAAGCTCCTCTAAAACTTAAATCTTTTTCTAAAGAATTGTCTAAAACACTTTTTCTAATGTCTTTACAATGAATATGAATAGTTCGACTACTAAAGTCTTCTAATATTTTTTTTGAATTACCTTGTGCAAACAACATATGACCAGTGTCTAAAGTTAATTTTACACTATCATCAGTGCTTTCTAATAGCTGTATAGTATCTTTTTCAGTTTCAATAACTGTCCCCATGTGATGATGGTAAGCTAAAGGCATGCCCTGATCTTGAAGGTATTTAGCTATTTCAGAAATTTTTTTATAAAATGCTTTGCTTTCCTCTAAATTCATCTTAGGTCTTTCAGACAATCTTTTATTAGGATCACCTTGAACTGAATCACTTACTTCAGCAAAAACCATACAAGGAGAGTTACAATCTTTAAAAAGTTTCAATTGATTTTGAATTAGTTCAATTTCCTCTTTAACAGAATTGGTTCTTAAATTTGCTCCATACCAACCTGAACATAAATTTAGTTTGTGTTTTTCTAGTAATGGTAAAAGTTCATGAGAATATTTTGGAAATTTTCCACCTGACTCAATACCAATAAAACCTGCTAAACTTGCTTCTCCTAAACATTGTTCTAAAGAGGTTTCTCCACCAAGTTCTGGCATGTCATCGTTACTCCATGCTATCGGCGCTATTCCTAATTTTACTGACATAATAAAAATTTTTGTTATGATATATAAAACAATAATAATAATGAAAACAAAAAAATTAAATCTTGGAATAGTTGGGGGTGGTCCTAAATCATGGATAGGTCATGTTCATAGAATTGCAGCTAGATATGACGATCAATATGAAATTGTTGCAGGTGTTTTTTCAAGAAATGTAAAATCATCAATAGAATTTGGAAGAAAAATTGGTATTTCAAAAGACAGGTGCTACTCAAACTATAGGCAAATGGCTAATGAAGAGGCAAAAAGAAAAGATGGAATAAATGTTGTTGCCATAATGACACCACCATCTAGTCATCAAATAATTGCCGAAATATTTATAGATAAAAATATTCATATAATTTCAGACAAACCTTTTGCGGGGAATTTAGAACAAGCAAAAAAACTTTATAAAAAAATAAAATCAAATAAGAAAATTAAATATGCTTTAACACACAACTATTCTGCATACCCAATGGTTAGAGAAGCTAAAGTTCTGATTGAAAAAGGTAAAATAGGAAAAATTGAGTATGTAAATGTTGAGTATATACAAGATTGGTCGGATGGAACTAAAATAACAAGTAAAAATGCAAAAAAAAATTTAAAATGGAAGCTTGATAATAAAATAGTTGGTGCATCCGCTGTGCTTAACGAAATAGGAACTCACGCTTATCACTTAGCTTCATATATATCTGGTCTTAAAGGAAAAACAATTTTTGCTGATATTAAACAGATTTCTAAAAAAATTAAAATGGATGACAACGCTCAAGTCATGATTAATTTTACTAATGGTGCTAAAGGAATGTTTTGGACAAGTGTAATGGCAAAAGGCGGTGTATACGGCTTGAGAATTAGAATATTTGGTTCAAAAGGAAGTATCGAATGGGTTCAAAATGATCCTGGATATTTAAAACTTAACCCAGCAAAAGGTGCTGTTAGATTACTTGAAAGAGGATTTCATAATGCTGAACTATCAAAAAAATTCTCAAGAATTAAATTTGGCCACCCTGAAGGTTATCTAGATGCTTTTGCAAATATTTATAGAGAGTTTGCAGCTTCTTTAAAAAGTAAAACAAAAAATAGAAATTTCTACCCAAATGAAGAAGAAGGTTTTGAAACTGCTAAATTTATTGCAGCATGTAAAATTTCATCAAGAAAAAAAAGATGGGTTAAAATTTGATTAATATAGCATTAATTGGTTTAGGTAGAATTGGTCAAATGCATGGTGAAAATCTTCTGCTACATAATGATTTTAAACTTAAATATGTTTTTGATTTAGATAAAAAATTAACAAATAGAATTGCAAAAAAATTTTCATCTATCAGTATTAATAATCCTAAAATAGCATTTAATGACAAAGAAATTGATGCAATATTTATTGCATCAAGTACTTCTACTCATATTAAATTAATTGAGGAGGCTGTAAAATATAAAAAAGTAATATTTTGTGAAAAGCCTTTAGATTTAAGTATTGAAAAAATAAATAATTGTAAAAAAAAAATTAAAAACTTAAAACCAAAAATACAATTAGGATTTAATAGAAGGTATGATCCTGGTCATTATTCATTAAAAAAAGATCTTAATAAAGGGATTATAGGTAGGTTAGAAAAAATAATTATCACCAGTAGAGACCCTTCACCTCCATCAATAAAATATTTGAAAGTTTCTGGAGGAATTTTTAAAGACATGATGATTCATGATTTTGATTTATTAAGATTTTATCTTGATAAAGATGAGTTAGACTCAATTTTCTCTACAGCAACAAATATGTCTGATAAACGATTTGATAAAATTAATGATTACGAGCTTGCATCTTGTATTTTAAATTCAAAAAGTGGAGTACAATGCATTATTACCAATTCAAGACATTGCAGCTTTGGTTATGACCAAAGAGTAGAGCTATTTGGAAGTAAAGGTATGTTAATTTCTGGAAATAAAAATTTAAATGAAACTGAGGTTTATACCAAATCAAATACTGCTCAAAAAAAACCATTGCAGTATTTTTTCATTGAAAGATATAAAGAAGCTTACAAAATGCAGTTGAACGATTTATCAAAGTTCATTAAGAAAAATGTTAATCCTCTATCAACTTTTGAAGATGGAAGAAGAGCTTTAATTTTAGCTATAGCTGCAAAGCAATCTCTCAAAACAAAAAAACAAATTAAAATTAAGTTTTAAATACAACTTTTACTTGTAATTTAAATCTAAAATAAATGATATATAGTTCTTATACTTATTTATTCTACGATCTTTGACAATTTTGTTTTTTTTATGTTAGTTTCGCCGCATAAAAAGTTAACTTTTATTAACAAGAGGGAAAATAAATGAAAACATTATATAAATCTATTTTAGCTTTTGCTGCTTGGGTTATGCTTTCAGTGTCTGCTTTTGCAGTAGACGTGATTGTTGTATCTCACGGACAAGCTAATGACCCGTTTTGGTCTGTTGCCAAGAATGGTGTAGACAAAGGATGTGCTGATATGGGAATATCTTGCAAGTACACTGCGCCAGCTACTTTCGACATGGTTGAAATGGCTAAATTAATTGACAACGCAGTTTCACAAAAACCAAAAGGTATTGTGATTACTCTTCCTGATGCTGCTGCTTTAGGTAAATCAGTTAAAGCTGCTATCGCCGCTGGAATTCCAGTAATTTCAATGAACTCTGGTTCTGATGATTTTGCATCACTAGGTATCTCAGCTCACGTTGGACAAACTGAGTTTGAAGCTGGTGTTGGTGGTGGACAAAAAATGAAAGCTGCTGGTGGAAAAAAAGCACTATGTGTTAACCATGAAGTTGGAAACGTTGCACTAGATAGAAGATGTGCTGGATTCAAAAAAGGTTTTGGTGGTTCAGTTGACATTTTAGGAACTTCTAATGACCCAACAGAAATTCAAAAAGCTGTTGCTGCTAAATTAGGTGGTGGATATGATACTATCCTTACTTTAGGTGCTGGTCTTGCAGGTGAAGCTGCTCTTAAAGCTTTAGAATCTGCTGGAAAAGTTGGTAGTGTTAAACTTGGTACATTTGATATGTCACCAGGAATGTTAAAAGCTGCTGCTGCAGGTAAAGTAGAGTTTTTAATTGACCAACAACAATACCTACAAGGTTACTTGCCAATAGCAATCTTTGGTCAGTACATGAGATATGGAACAATGCCAGCTGGTGTAGTAATGACTGGTCCTGGTTTCGTAACTCCTGACAATGCTGCTAAAGTAATTAAGTGGGCAGCTCAAGGTTATAGATAAGAAATAATTTAAAAGGCCTAACTAATTTTTTAGTTAGGCCTTTTTTTTATAACAATTCAAAAAAAAATAATGTCAGATAAAGCAAAAAGTATAGCTTCAAAAAAAGATTTCAATCAAGATGAAAGACTTCAAAAANTCTCTAAACTAAAACTACTTTTAAATAGACCAGAATTAGGCGCCCTTGGTGGTGCAATATTAGTTTTTATATTTTTTGGAATAGTTGCAGGTGATACTGGAATGTTTAGTGCGTACGGTATGCTAAACTTTTTTGATGTATCTGCAAATTTAGGAATTATTGCAATTGCTGCAGCAATGTTAATGATTGGTGGTGAGTTTGATTTATCAATTGGATCTATGATTGGTTTTGCGGGGATATGTATTGCAATTCCAGCTATTTATTGGGGATGGCCATTATGGATAAGTATTATTTTTGCTTTTGCAATGGCAGTACTTGTTGGATATTTTAATGGTGTTCTTGTTGTAAAAACTGGTCTTCCCTCATTTATAGTGACACTCGCTATGCTTTTCATTTTAAGAGGAGCAACATTAGCGATCACAAGATTAATTACTGGAAGAACTCAAGTTCCAGGCTTAAGAGTTTTAATTGAAAACGATCCAATAGCTTGGATTTTTGCAACAGATACATTTAAGTGGCTTTTTGTTTGGTTAGGTTCCATGAATTTAATTACACTTAGAACTGATGGCACACCTTTAGCAACTGGAATACCTATATCTGTTATTTGGTTTATTGCCGCAACGTTGTTTGCAACATGGGTTTTAATGAAAACAAGATATGGAAATTGGATATTTGCATCTGGAGGTGACAAAAATGGAGCAACTAATGTTGGAGTTCCTGTTGGAAGAGTTAAGATAAGTTTATTTATAGGGACAGCGGTAGCAGCTACTGTTTTTGCAACGATCCAAGTCTTGGATGCAGGCTCTGCAGATACAATGAGAGGAAATTTAAAAGAGCTAGAGGCAATAGCCGCAGCAGTTGTTGGAGGGTGTTTGTTAACTGGAGGTTATGGATCTGCAATAGGTGCTGCCTTTGGTGCTTTAATTTTTGGAACAGTTTCAATGGGAATATTTTATACCGATGTTGATACTGATTGGTTTAAAGTATTTTTAGGTGCAATGATGTTGATTGCGGTTGTATTTAATAATTATGTTAGAAAAAGAGTTACAGAGAGCAAATAATGTCAGAAAATTTAATTGAATTTAATAATATCAGTAAGTTTTTTGGTAAGGTGATTGCTCTTAAAGATGTCACTATGAAACTTAAAAAAGGTGAGATTATGTGTTTGCTTGGGGATAATGGTGCTGGAAAATCTACATTAATTAAAACTCTAGCAGGCGTACATAGACCTGATGAAGGAGAGATTATTATTGAAGGTAAAAAAACTGTGTTTGACTCTCCAAAGGATGCTTTAGATATTGGTATTGGAACTGTTTATCAAGATCTTGCTTTAGTTTCTTTAATGAGTGTTACTAGAAATTTTTTTATGGGCAGAGAACCTTTAAAGGGACTACCATTCTTTAAAACATTTGATATTGAAAAAGCTAATAAAATTGCTGCAGAAAGAATGGGTCAGATAGGGATAGATGTAAGAGATCCATCTCAGGCGGTTGGAACAATGTCTGGAGGTGAAAGACAGTGTTTAGCAATTTCAAGAGCTATTTATTTTGGAGCAAAAGTTTTAGTTTTAGACGAACCCACTTCTGCTTTAGGTGTACATCAAGCGTCAATGGTTTTAAAATATGTTGTAAAAGCTGCATCAGAAGGATTAGCTGTTATTTTAATTACACACAATGTTCACCATGCTTATCCAGTTGGAAATAGTTTTACAGTTCTTAATAGAGGTAGAAGTTTAGGAACTTTTAATAAAAAAGATATTAGCAGAGAAGAGTTGCTTAGCATGATGGCAGGTGGTGAAGAACTTGACAAGTTAGAAGTTGAACTAAAAGAAATGGGTCGACTAAATAGTTAAATAAAATTTATGAAAAAAATTACTCTTACATGTGCTCATGCCGTAGTAAAATATTTAATTTCTCAAAAAATATTAATTAATGGTAAAAAGGAACCACTATTTCCAGGTGTGTTTGGAATATTTGGTCATGGAAATGTAGCTTGTTTAGGACAAGCTTTAGAAGAAAATCAAAAAGAACTACCAACTTACAGAGGGCATCACGAGCAAAACATGGCTCTTACTGGTATTGGATACGCAAGAGCAAAAAGAAGACAACAAATTTTTGTAGCAACTAGCTCTGTTGGTCCAGGTGCAACCAATATGATAACAGCTGCTGGTGTTGCAATGAGTAANCGACTTCCAATTTTATTTTTACCTGGGGATACTTATGCAAATAGAATGCCAGATCCGGTATTGCAGCAAGTAGAACATTTTAATAATCCAGGAATTACAGCTAATGATGCTTTTAAACCAGTAACTAGATATTTTGATAGAATAACAAGACCTGAACAAATAATTCAATCATTCCCTGCTGCTGTTCAAACTATGTTGGATCCAGCTGATTGTGGACCAGCGTGTATTGCATTGTGTCAAGATATTCAGGGACAAACATATGATTATCCTGAAGAGTTTTTTAAGGAAAAGGTTCATAAAATTAGAAGACCAAGACCAGATGAATTTCAAATTAAAGAGGCTGCAGAAAAAATAAAATCTTCAAAAAACCCAATTATTATATCTGGAGGAGGGGTTTTTTATTCTGATGCGATGGAAGACTTAAGTTCGTTTGCAATAAAGCATAATATTCCTGTTACACAAACAGTTATGGGATACTCTACAATGAAAAGAGATCATTCTCATTATGCTGGTCAAATAGGTGGCTTAGGAGGAAGAAATACAAACACTTTAGCAAAACAAACTGATCTTGCAATTGCTGTTGGAACTAAGCTTGCGGACTTTACTACTGGTTCCTGGGCAAACTTTGAAAATGAAAATTTTAAACTTGTATCAATAAATGTATCAAGATTTGATGCAAACAAACATTTAGCACAAGCTGTGATAGGAGATGCAAAAGTTTCATTAAACGAATTATCTTTAGCATTAGGTGATTGGAAAGCTGGAGAAGAATGGAATAAAAAGTCTCAAACCGAATTAAAATCTTGGAATGAAGAAGTCGATAAAGCAAGCGCTCCTTCAAATCAAGAAATACCAAGTTACGTTCAGGTAATCGGTGCTGTTTATAAAAATTCTGATCCATCAGATATTGCAGTGACGGCTGCAGGTGGACTTGTTGGAGAAGTTGTACAAGTTTGGAGACCAAGAGAACTGAACACTCACGAAACTGAATGGGGTTTTAGTTGTATGAGTTATGAAATTTCTGGTGCTCTTGGAATTAAAATGGCAAATCCTGACAAAGAAGTTATTTCATTTATTGGAGATGGATCATACTTAATGAATAACACTGACATCTATTCTTCAGTTATCACTAATAACAAACTTATAATTGTTGTTTGTGATAATGGAGGTTTTGCTGTTATTAATAGATTACAATTATTTAAGGGTGGAAAAGAATATAATAATCTACTTAAAAGCTCTAAAACACCTGGGCTTGTTGACGTTGATTTTGCAAAACATGCTGAAAGTATGGGGGCTAAATCTGAAAACGTAAATTCTATATCTGAACTTGAAGAAGCATTTAAAAGAGCAAAAAAATCTGATGTTACATATGTAATTTCTATTAAGACACATGCGTATCAGTGGTTAGAGGGTTCTGCTTTTTGGGACAGTCCAACACTAGAAATCCCAACAACAGAAGAAAATAAAGAAGCAATAAAACTTTATAAAGAGGGAAAGAGCAAACAAAGACAAGGCGTATAACTCTTTATGAATAAAATATTTAAAGTTGGCCTTATTGGCTGCGGTCACATTTCAGAAACTTATTTTAGAGC
>JGI20158J14315_10002707_pt1 | contig 12179 bp, 10 predicted proteins | sample COG_08_FD_14315 | JGI IMG/M metagenome (IMG submission 14315)
CTGTTTCGCTTTTTCTAGTTTTGCAGAAGTCTATGAGGACTATGCGCCTAGCGAAGAGCATGTTCAGTTAACTGTTGTGTCAGTAGAACCAAACTATTTAGACGATTATTTAGTAAAGCTAAAAAGAACTTGGGTTCGTGGTATGGAGATACAGAAGGAGCTTGGTTATATCGTTGATTACTCGGTTTACACCTCTGACAGTGCCAACAGTCCTAATGTTTGGTTAACTATTACGTATAAAAATATGGCGGCTATGCAGCCAAGCGAAGAAAAATATAAGGCTGTAAATAAAGAATGGATGAAGCGACACGGCGATGAGAATGAAGAGATCGACGAAATCTCAAAGGGCTATGAAGACATTCGAAAGATGGTAGATAGCCAGATTATTAACAAAGTTAATTTCAAATAGCAGATTCACCAAAATGCCCCATGAAGTATCATGGGGTTGTGACCATACTGATGGTCTTCAAAAGTATACAGACCTTAATTATCTGATTTTGCATTCTCGATTTTCGATTATAAATTTTCGCGACAGTCTTTATTGTCGGTTCTGATCCTTTTCTGAGATCAATTGATTAGTCGTTTTAATGATCTTAAAACGCCTTATATCTAGTATTAATAATAAACGTAGAGTAAATCTCATCGCTCGCGCAATCTTTATTTGCAATATAAGGTCTAAAATTATCATGGCAGAAAAGAGTTTGCTTTTAATACTGGGCAACCAATTATTTCCTGTGGAAAGTATTCAAAGGCCCGGGACCAACTTTGTTTTTATGGCAGAGGACCTTGGCCTTTGCACCTATGAGAAACATCACAAGCTAAAAATACTTATGTTTTTAGCTGCAATGCGTGAAAAGCGGGACGAGCTTCTTGCAGCAGATTGTATGGTGGAGTACCTAGAAATTGAGCATGAGACTTTTGGTCAAACCTATGAAGAAAAGTTAGCGACCTGTGTTGCAGAGAATGGCATCACATCCCTGAAAGTGTTTGAAATCGAAGATAAAGACTTTGAGACGAGAATACATAACTTTGCACAGCAACAAAATTTACCCTTAACTGTTTTGCCTTCACCGATGTTTTTATTAGACCGTGAGGAATTCCTGAGGTTTACAGGTAAGTCTAAGGTGTTGCGCATGGGTAACTTTTATAAAGAGGTGCGCAAAAAGCTGGACTTGCTGATGGACGAAGACCAAAAACCACTTGGGGGTAAGTGGTCGTTTGATGAAGATAATCGCAAGAAAATCCCAAAAGGCCTCACGTTACCTGATTCTTACAAGCCCACTAAATCTCAATATGTCGAACCGTTAAAACTCATCATTGAGCAAACATTCCCTGACCATCCCGGCCAAATAGATGATGTGTGGATGCCGCTGACTCGTGCTGATGCCCTCAATAATATCGATTACTTTTTNCAGGTTAAGTTTGAAAATTTTGGTATTTATGAAGATGCTATTTTGCAGAATGATACCTTTATGTTTCACAGTGCAATTAGCCCTGGTTTAAATATGGGGTTAATTACCCCTCGAGACATTATTGACAAGGTGCTGGCATACACTGAGAAAAATGACGTTCCCCTTAACTCGGTTGAAGGGTTTTTGCGGCAAATCGTTGGCTGGCGGGAGTTTATTCGAGGGGTCTACCAACATCATGGCGAGACACAATTACAGAGCAACTTCTTTAACTTTTCGAATGCATTGAATCCAAGCTGGTATTCTGGTGAGACAGGGATTCCACCCTTGGATGATGCGATTAACTTCTCCGACCGCTATGGTTATACCCACCACATAAATCGGTTGATGGTCATATCCAATTTAATGACCCTTTGTGAAGTTCACCCTAAGAATGTTTACCGTTGGTTCATGGAGATGTACGTAGATTCCTCTGAGTGGGTAATGACGCCAAATGTCTTTGGAATGGGTACCTTCGCTGATGGGGGTATATTTGCTACCAAGCCATACATCTGTGGGTCAAACTATATTATAAAAATGAGCGATTATAAAAAGGGTGACTGGTGCAATGTTGTCGACGGTTTATATTGGCGATTTGTTAGCCGGCACATGGGGGTGCTAAAGAACAATCCAAGATTGTCTTTTATGCGCAAAACCCTTGAAAATATGAATAAAGAGCGCAAACAACGTATTTTTGCTTGCGCAGAAACTTTTATTTCGGGACATTGCCGCTGATTGGGTCAAAAAAGTTATTCGGTCACGCTATAAAAGTTTGAAATTCTCAGAAAATAATCTATAGTCTCAAATCTGCATATGCCTAACGGTGTTTTTAAGGGTTTCAGTTGTGTTAGATTCCAAACTCAATAAGTACTCTGCGCTGCTACTTCTGGTTGCAGTTCTGTTTGTGGGCAATAATTTAGCTCACGATGCTACCCATACCGTTTCAGCCCAAACGTCAGCTCAAGTTGAGTGTGACACCTGTCATGTGTTCAAAGGCACTTTAGTTTCTCAGGTCAGGGCTTTATTTTCTGTTCTGCCTTCTGTAGAACATTTATCCATGTCGCACATCTCTGCGGCTTTAAGTTCCCGATTCTCTGACTACCTCTCTCGAGCTCCGCCTAAACTTTAGATTTAATTTCAACTAATTACATTAAATTTAAATTTTTTCAGGAGGTTCTATGAACCCGCGTATTTGTGCTGCCGTAATGGCGAGCACCCTACTAAGTGTTAATACAATTGCAAATGAGATAGAAGAAGTGATCATCACGTCTTCTTTAATTGATCAAACCTTGAGTGATATCGAAAATCCACTTCATGTTGTAACTGGCGAGGATATTGAAACGACAGCTACTCAGAGTTTAGGGGAGTCCTTGGACGGCTTGCTAGGGGTTTCCTCGGCAGATTACGGTTCAGGTGTTGGCCAGCCAATTATTCGTGGTATGTCTGGAAATCGTGTAAAAGTCCTCAATAATGGCATGGTTGTGCGGGATGTTGCCGGAATTGGCGCTGACCATGTAAATGATGTTGACTTGAATAACATCCAGCAGATTGAGGTCGTGAGAGGTCCATCATCTCTACTTTATGCTAACGGCACCATCGGTGGCATTATCAATGTGGTTGATAACACTATTGCTCGAGACGATTTTTCTGACTCGGCACTAAAGATTGGCCTTGAAGCGCAATCTGTTAATGATGGCGACGGGCATAATTTGTCCTATCAAAATAATATCGGTGGTTTAAATATCAGTCTTGGATATAAAAATTCTCAGTTTGATAATTTTGATATTCCAAGCGGGGCTATTCTCCATGAAGAGGATCACGATGAGGATCATGACGAAGATCATGACGAAGATCACGATGACCATGAAGAGGATGAAGGCTTCCTAGCTAACTCTGATTTTGAAAATAAAGCTTTGAAATTTGGAGTATCGAAGACAGGCGATTGGGGCTACTTTGGAGTGTCGGTCAATAGTGTTGAAAGTATTTATGGCATCCCTTTTCATGGTGAGCATGGAGATGAGCATGGAGATGAGCATGGAGATGAGCATGGAGATGAGCATGGAGATGAGCATGGAGATGAGCATGGAGATGAGCATGAGGGTGAAAGAATCTTCTCAACGACCGATTCAGACGTAGTCAATTTAGAAGGTTCTTATGTCGTTAATAATAGCTGGTTGAAACAGGTCGACTATTTCCTTCGAGACACAGACTACTCATTAACCGAGCAACACGCGGAAGAAGAGCACGAAGGAGAAGAGCATGAGGGAGAAGAGCATCATGAAGAGGGACCTACAGTGTTCTCCAATGACGCTCGTGAGTATGGTGCTATTTTTGATTTATCAAATAGCGAAATTCTACAAAAAATTGCAGTTAATTTTGTAGAGGAAGATACGGCCATCGTGGGTGAAGAGGCGTTCATGAATCCAACAGCCTCTGAAGAAATGACACTAGGGTACTACGTGAGTAAAGAAGTTGATTTATTTCATTTAGACTTTGGTATTAGACACGACAGGACTCGCCGGAAAGGCTCAGTTAGCCATGACGACCATGACGACCATGATGACCATGACGATCACGATGATCACGACGATGATGAAGAACCAACCGCTTTTACAAAGGACTTCAATAGTACAAGTCTTGCGGTAAGCTTGGGCAAAGAGATCAATGACAAGTTTGAGCTAAATGTCACCAGCGGTATTGTTCAACGAGCCCCTTCAGCAGTTGAGCTGTTCATGAATGGACCGCATCTGGCTACTGGAAGGTTTGAGGTGGGTAACCCTGATTTAGAGGCTGAGCGGGCAACAAACTTTGACATAACCTTAGGCTATGAATATGCAGGAGTTTTTGGCGCTTTCACTCTATTTCAAAATCATGTCAGCAATTACATTTACCTTGAGGACGAAACTGAAGAAGAGCATGAAGACCATGAAGAAGAACATGATCATGGTGGTTTAATCCTAGCGAATTATCTGCAGCAGGATGCTGACTTCATTGGCTATGAATTTGAACTGGGTACCGTTTTTGAGTTGGGTAATGGTGACCTTACTCTGACATTTGGCCGTGATTCAGTCACTGGAGATTTTCGAGATGAGAGCAACATTCCACGCATGACTCCTGATCGCAACATTTATGGGATTTCTTATGCCGCAAATGATTTTGAGCTAAATCTTGATTTAAAGGACGTCGAATCTCAGACAGATATTGGTACCAATGAAACTGTTACCAGTGCTTTTACAATGTTGGATTTCAACGCAGTAAAAACATTTGATATCGGTGGACAACGAACAGCGAGACTTTCTTTCTTTGCAAAGAATCTACTTGATGAAGTAGCTAGAAACCACTCTTCATTCGTCAAGAAAGAAGTGCCTCTGCCAGGGCGAAACATAGGAGTGAGGGTTCAACTAACCTTGTAAAAGGTTGCCACACTGCTAACGGTCTCGGGTTTTTGTTGTTACTTCAAAAACTCGAGACTGTCCTCTATCGCGCGGATCTGAGGCTGCGATCCAAGAGTCACCACTTCTCATAATTATTTGAACATCCCCATACTCAAATGAGTGAGGTTCCGACCGATATCCCCTCTCTAAAAGACCTGCAACAGTCGCTTTTGGAAGATACTGGCCAATGGTGAACCCGCTGTATGTGATGAGATCTGGTGGCACTAACTGATGATGAAACCGAGCAATGCCAATTGCTTCTTCAACAGACATGCCAAAATGTACGATGTTGGTAATCACCTGAAATACAGTGGTAAAAATAGTTGAACCGCCAGGGGTACCAAGAACCATCTCAACCTCTCCACCTTTCAGAACGATAGTTGGAGACATTGATGACAGCATACGTTTTCCTGGCTGAATTTCATTAGCTACGCTGCCCACTACACCGTAAATATTTGGTGTTCCGGGTTTGGCACTAAAGTCATCCATTTCATTATTGAGTAAAAAACCTGCACCACCGACCACCACGCCACTGCCATAATCCCAATTAATAGTATAGGTGTTAGAAACAGCATTGCCCCACTGATCAACAATGGAGTAATGGGTTGTATTGGGCGATTCTAATCCTGGGTTAACACTATCTAAGACCGAGATGGCTTTTGGGTTTACCTCTGCGGCTCTCCTAGCTAAATAATCATCATCAATCAGAGCATCAATATCAATATCAAAAAAATCAGGATCACCAAGATATTCAGCACGATCTGCAAATACTCTCTTTTCCATCTCAGCGACAAGATGAATATATTGAGCTGAGTTGTGCTCAACACCCTCAAAGAGCTCGGAGAGATAATCCTTCATCTTCAACAACTGAACGATTGCAAAGCCTCCGGAGCTGGGAGGCGGGGCAGATATGATTTCATAATCACGCCACCCAGCTCGCACGGGGGCACGCCATACGGCGGCATATGCGTCCAAATCTTCTAAAGAAATAAGACCGTTGCTCTTTTCCATTTGCTGGACAATAAGCGCAGCAGTTTCTCCGCGATAAAAATCATCAGCACCGAATTCAGCTATACGCCGAAGTGTGTTAGCAAGCTCTGGTTGCCTAAATAAGCTATCAGAACTGATGGAGTTAAAGTAGTCATTGAAGTTTGTTCTACCCTCAAAACGCTGCTCCATACTAAGAATACTTTCCACAAGTATTGGCGCAGGCATAAAACCTTTGTCAGCCAGCTCTATGGCTGGTTGAATGAGGTCCTTCCATGGCAACTGACCAAATCTTTGGTGAGCTTCCCAAAAGCCTGCCACCGTTCCGGGTACTCCGGCTGCTTGGCCCCCGATCAAGGTTATATTGTCGATAACATCGCCTTGATCATTAAGATACATATTCTTGTGAGCGGTTAGTGGCGCTTTTTCGCGATAATCAAGAAATGCAACTTCCTGATCTATCTTGATAGTCATGAAGCCACCGCCACCAATGTTCCCTGCATCAATAAATGTGACTGCCAGAGCAAAGCCAGCAGCTACAGCCGCATCAACCGCATTGCCTCCTGAGTTAAGAATATTTTCAGCAATTTCTGCACCATAGCTGTCAGATATCGCAACAGCCGCGGTACTAAAGGACTTCTTTGGTGTGGTATTTAAGTCTGTCGGACTTGGATTAAAAGAAGGCTGGCAACCTAGTAGGGCAGGGACAGTAATGAGGATGCCCATTAAATGAGATAGTTTGTTTACCATAGGAAAAGCTCTACAAAATGTACACGGAGTCGTTAGGGTGATTTATTGATGTACTGCTTAAACACAGTCTTCCGATAAGGTAACATTTTAAAGTCTGATTGCGCACGTATTTTTGCGCTAAAAAATCTATCAAATCTGGTAGCCACTGTTATGGTGTCACCTTAAAGATATGCATTTAGAGCTTGCATAGTAGACTATATGTTAATTTTCAGAGTACCAACAGAGTGATAAGTAAATGGGTAAAAATAGCGAGGTTTGCAAATGGAGAGTAACTGGTCGTTTATCCTAGGTTATGAAATAACTTTGTAGGCAATCAAGCAAGAAACCTTATTTCTTAAAATCTGGCTGCTTCTTTATTGCTTGCTTGATTAGTAATTGGTGCGTTAGGCTTGAATTCAGTTAATCTATTCGTATTGAAGGATGTGAGACGTGACAAGTTATCTATTTTTGATGGGAGCTATTATTTTAGAGGTCGCGGGAACACTCATGCTCCCGCTGAGTCAGAACTTTTCAAAACCTATTCCGACTGTTACTTTAGCCATTCTTTTGGCGTCCTCCTTTTATCTTTTAACACACGCGGTGAAGGTTATACCCCTGTCGGTGGTTTATGCTACGTGGAGTGGAGTAGGCGTGTTCTTAGTAGCCATCATGTCGTACGTCCTTTATGGAGACTTACTCAAGTGGCCAGCAATTCTTGGTTTATTTCTAATTGTTGGCGGTGTGGTATTGGTCAACACCTTTAGCGTCCCTCACTCCTGAGAACAAAGATTATTCAGCTCGCTGGAGGCTTTCACATTTATGTCAGATAAAACAACTTCAAAGGGATGGTTTAGGTCGGCCTTGAGCAAGCTCAATAGAGTAGTGTCAGAGGATATGTCTGAGTATGACGAAGACGCTGATTATGATACTCGAGTAAAGTTGCCAGAATGGCAGCTAGCCGCTTTAAAGAAGCGCAAAAGAGACCAGAAATGCCAACAAAAATAGTTAGTCAGAGTTGAAAATGACGACGTGCCGCAGATCAAATTGCACGGGAAGTTCATCACCAACTGCAATATCAACGTGACTGTGAGTTAAGCAGGGTACAAGTTGACCATCGTTCAGAGCTAATTCATAAAGGTAGTTAGGTCCGAGGAAAGATTTAGAAACAATTTCTAGCTTCGTATCGGACGTATCGTCATATGCAATATCATCAGGTCGTACTAGTAATTTAACGGTGTTGCCGAAGTCTTCAGGGAGCGTGTTAAGAGACAGGCTACCCAGGTTATTTCCCAATAAGCCTGCTGCATCAATACCCACGTTGATAACGGCACCTTTTCCAATAAAGTCCGCTGCAAATAGACTACCTGGTTTGTGGTACAACTTGTATGGGGTATCTACTTGCACAACATTCCCAGCATTGAGCAGTGCAATCTTATCCGCCATAGCGAAGGCCTCATCTTGGTCATGGGTGACCATGAGCGCAGTGACCTTGTTTTTCTTTAACAGCGATCTCACTTCAGCCGCTAACTGAGTTCGAAGTTCCGCATCTAGGTTAGAAAACGGCTCATCGAGCAACAAAATTTGTGGATTTGGAGCTAATGCTCTTGCCAGAGCAATTCGCTGTCGTTGTCCGCCGGATAACTCATGAGGGAAGCGTTCTGCGACACTTGCTAGACCAACAAGCTCCAACATTTCAGTAATACGTAGGTTTTTTTCTTTACCTGAAAGATTGTTGAGGCCAAAACCAATGTTCTTATTAACATTTAGGTGCGGGAAGAGAGCAAAATCTTGAAATACCATACCCACAGCTCTATCTTCCGGAGCTTTGGTGTGTTTTGGTGTGCTGATAAATTCTCCATGCAGACTGATACTACCTGTCGACACAGACTCGAACCCGGCAATGGCTCTTAGCAAGGTAGTTTTACCGCATCCAGAGGGTCCTAGTAGACAGCCAATTTCACCCTCTGCTAAAGAAAAAGTAGCATCAGAAACCGCGGCCATGGCTCCATACTTGACGGTTACTTGATCTAAGATTAATTGGTTATTCATTGGTCGAGCGCTCATTAAGAATACTTTTAGTGATTAGTAGTACCGGCAACAGTCCAATTATAACAATTGCGAGCGCGGGAAGTGCTGCATCAATTAAGCGCTCATCAGAGGCGAGCTCATAAGTTCGAACCGCCAGCGTATTAAAATTGAATGGTCTCAAGATTAGCGTGGTCGGTAGTTCTTTTAACACCTCTACGAAGACTAATAAAAGCGCGGTAAGCAGGCTAGTTCGCAGTATCGGCAAATGGACACGGCTGAGGACCCTGGCGGGTGTTGCGCCCAAAGAACGAGCCGACTCGTCGATACTGGGCTTGATGGCGGTCAACCCAGAATCTACGGTATTGAGAGCAACAGACAAGAATCTAATGACATAGGCAAACACTAGGATTCCTATGGTGCTGCTTAACAAAAGCCCGGTGGGGTAGTTAAACCATGCTTTACTGAGAAAATCGATTTGATTATCGAGCCAAGCGATTGGGATTAGCACACCAACCGCAATGACCGTACCCGGAACTGCATATCCAAGGCTGGCAACTCCTACAGCGCCAAGCTCCAATCGTGAATTGAAGACTCTTTTTGTGTAGGCTAAAAATATTGCGATTATTAAGCAACAAAGAGATGCCAGCGATGCGAGAGCAAAACTATTAAAGAGTAGGCTTAAAAAGTCTCCGTTGAAGTTTTCCTGCAAACGGGTTGCTGCCCAAAGAGCCAACTGCCCTGCAGGGATAATGAACCCGAGAGAAACAATTAGAATCCCAATCGATAACGCCAGTGTTGCGCGCCAACCCTTAAGTTGCATACGAGCCATTTTTTTTTGTGCGGAATCATGATGGAATCGAAGTCGTTGCCGAGACCATCGCTCCGCCAGAATAAGAGCAAATACAAATAACATTAAGAATGCACATAATTGAGCGGCGGTAGTCAGATCTCCGAGGCCATACCAAGTTCTAAAAATGCCTGTGGTAAAGGCATTAACACCGAAATAAGCGACTGTTCCATAGTCGGCGAGGGTTTCCATCAGCGCCAGGCTAACCCCAGCGACAATGGCTGGGCGGGCCATTGGGATAGCTACTTGAAAGAGAGTTTCCCAAGGTCTCTTTCCTAGATTACGACTGACCTCGAGAACTGCGGTTGACTGTTCAATAAAGGCGACTCTGACTAGCATGTAGACGTAAGGATAAAGTACTAATGAAAGCATGCAAATAGCGCCGCTGAGAGACCTTACTTGAGGAAAATAGTAGTCTCCATACTGCCAATCAAAGATTCCCCTCAGAAGACTCTGAATGGGCCCAGAGAAGTCTAATATCCCTGTGTAAGTGTAAGCAATAATGTAGGCTGGCATAGCCATGGGTAGTAAAAAAGCCCATGAGAGAATCTTACGCCCTGGAAAATCACACATTCCCGTGAGCCAAGCGGCACTTACGCCTAGCAGTAAAGTGCCAACGCCAACACCAATCATTAGAATCAGAGAATTTGTTACATAGTCCGTTAGCACGGTTTCGAAAAGGTGTTGCCAGGCGGTTGAAAACGGTAGTAACAGGCTGGCAAATATAACTAACATCGGCAATGCAATAATTGCTGTGACAATCAATAAACTTGTGCGCCAACCGTGACCTGAAGGCTGTCTAGTGGAGTTCAAGGATGGCATTCGAGAGTTTATTTCCAACCCGCACGATCCATGGCTTTAATAGCCTCAGCATTGTTACGTCCTAATTCAGTGACGTTAATGGTGTCTGCCTTAAACGAACCCCACGATTCCAGAGTACTACTGACTTGTACAGCATCTCGTACCGGAAACTCATTGTTGCGATCCGCGTACCATTGTTGACTCTCATCAGATGCCAAGAAACTGATAAGCTGTTTCGCTGACTCGATATTCTTTGCGGCTCGGGTGACCCCGATACCAGAGATATTGATATGAGTACCGCGACCTTTTTGATTGGGCCAGAATAGAGCTACCTTACTTGCCGCATCTTGTTGAGTTTTGTCACTGGATGAGATCATTGCTCCCAGATAGTAGCTATTGACGATTGCCACATCACATTGTCCGGCAGCAACGGCTTTGATTTGATCTCTATCCCCACCCGCTGGCGGGCGGGCGAAGTTACTCACTAATCCCGCAAGCCAAGTCTCAGTATCTGCCATCCCTTGAGAGGCGATCATGCCGGCTACCAGTGATTGATTGTAAATATTACTGGACGAACGAATACAAACTCTGCCTTTCCAAGTTGGTTCTGAAAGTGCCTCGTAGCTACTAAGTTCACTAGGTTGTACTCGATCTTTGGCATAAACCAAAACCCTTGCACGAACGCTCAGTCCGTACCACTGACCATCTAAGCTACGAAGATGAATCGGAATTTTATTATTCAGATCAAAAGATTCGACTGCTTGAAGTACCCCAGCTTCTTGGGCTCGATAAAGTCGCCCGGCATCAACGGTTAATAGTAAATCTGCTGGAGAGTTCATTCCTTCGCTTCTTAATCTTGTAAGTAGGGCGTCACCTTTACTTGTAACCATATTTACGTTGATGCCAGTCTTCTGAGTAAACCGGTCTAAAAGAGGTTTTATCAATGACTCTTGCCGAGCCGAATAAATGTTTACTTCATCTGCAATTATTGACTCTATTGGCGCAATACCTACTAGGCTAACAACTATTGTGGTAATAATGGTATGAAATAACGAGGTAGAACGTTGCATGAAAGAGTCCTTTTTGGAGCACATCTATATGAGAACGGTTATTATTATCATTTACGCGAAAAAAGCAAGTCAGGTTTGTATCTTTGCTGAATAATCTACAACCCTCTGTTAGTCTAAACAGCTTGTAACTAGGAGTTAACTTGATGAATAATTTTTGGCCAGTGCGAGTTTTACGCTTTGTCTCAGTGTTTTTTATACTCTCAGTTTGTCTGGGAATGTATTTTTATCCTGGAGGTAACATACATAACCCAGCTCAGGCAGGCTATTCTTTTACTCACAATTTTTTAAGTGATCTTGGGGGATATCATTCACATTCAGACGAGGTGAATTTTATTTCAGGATTTTTCTTCAATATGTCGATGTTTTTTTTCTCGGCGGTGGGAGTAGCTTTTCTTTATATACGTGCTTTATTTCGCGATGACCATATTAATACACGGCTTTCGTTTGTCGGTTCTTTGTTCTTTTTTGTAGGAACTGTTTTTTTTGCGGGTGTTGGTTTGACACCCTATGACCTCTACCTTGATTTACATGTGTTTTTTGCTGTCAACGCATTTAGATTATTAGTGCCCGCTGCGTTGCTGTATTTGATCGTTTTACTACGAAGCGAAGTAGATAACCGCTTCGCTTGGGTCACAGCTGGATACTTGCTCTGTGTTGTTGCCTATGTTGGTTACCAGTTATTAGCTGGAAATCCTTTTGACAGTTTAGATGAAATGGTCAGGCAGGCTACAATTCAGAAGCTCATAGTGATAGCTAGTGTAGTTAGTATATTCTCATTGAGTTTTGCCTTTCAAAAGCAGTTAGACATCATTGCTGCAAGATCTAAGATCTAAGA
>JGI20158J14315_10002711_pt1 | contig 12175 bp, 11 predicted proteins | sample COG_08_FD_14315 | JGI IMG/M metagenome (IMG submission 14315)
TTATAGATACTTTTACATTTCAATTTTTAAATCCCAAAGGTGTTATGGCAGCTATTACATTGATTTCAAAATTTGTAATAGAAGATGATTACTTAAATAGTTCTTTAACAGTTATAGTGGTTTGCTCTTTGACAGCGCTTACTAGTATTACTACTTGGGCTTTTTTTGGTAAATTTTTAAGGAATTTTGCGACAAATAATAATTTCATTAAACGATTTAATTATGCTATGTCATTGCTACTTATCGTTTGTATAATAGGGTTCTACATCTAAAACTAAATGAAACCAGGAAATAAAAATTCATATAACTCTTTAAAGTCTATTAATATTAATAATAATGAATATAAATATTATTCATTATCAGAAGCTGAAAAAAATGGTTTAGATGGAATTTCAAAGCTTCCAAAATCACTTAAAGTTTTATTAGAAAACCTATTAAGATACGAAGATGATTTATCTGTTACAAAAAACCAAATTGATGCAATTAAAGATTGGCTTAAGACAAAAAAATCTTCAACTGAAATTGCCTACAGGCCAGCTAGAGTTTTATTGCAGGATTATACTGGAATTCCAGCGGTCGCAGACCTAGCAGCAATGAGAGAAGCTGTTAAAGAAAAAAATAAAGATCCAAATACAATAAATCCACTTTCAGCAGTAGATCTTGTTATAGATCATTCTGTACAGGTTGATAAATCAGCCAAGTCAGATTCATTTGAAAAAAATGTTGATATTGAGTTTCAAAGAAATGGAGAGAGATATTCCTTCTTAAAATGGGGTCAACAGGCTTTTAATAACTTTAGGATAGTTCCTCCAGGAACAGGAATTTGTCATCAAGTTAATTTAGAATATTTGTCTAAAGTAGTTTGGTCAGAAAAATTTAAAAATGAAAATTATTTATTTCCAGATACTCTGGTTGGAACAGATAGTCATACTACTATGGTTAATGGCCTATCTGTACTTGGTTGGGGTGTAGGTGGAATTGAGGCTGAAGCTGGAATGCTGGGACAACCAATTTCAATGTTAATTCCTGAAGTAATAGGGTTTGAGGTAACTAATAAAATGCCAGAGGGAACAACGGCTACAGATCTAGTTTTAACAGTTGTAAAAATGTTAAGAGACAAAGGTGTAGTTGGAAAATTTGTTGAGTTTTATGGCGAAGGATTAAAAAATTTAACTCTCGCAGATAGAGCAACAATAGCAAATATGGCCCCTGAATATGGTGCTACGTGTGGATTTTTTCCAATTGATGAAGAGTCACTAAAATATTTAAGGTTCTCAGGTAGAGATGAGAGTACAGTAAATATCGTTGAAGAATATGCAAAAGACCAAGGTTTGTGGGCAAGTGAAGAAATAGAATTTACAGATACGCTTTCTTTGGATATGTCAACAATTGTTCCAACAATTTCTGGCCCTAAGAGACCACAAGATAAAGTTTTATTAACAGAGGCATCAACAGGATTTAAAAAAGTTTTTGAACAAGCAACAGAGAGAAAAAAACAGAATATTTCTAAAGTTGAAGAAACTAACTACGAGATTAAAGATGGATCAATACTAATTGCTGCAATTACTTCTTGCACAAATACTTCAAATCCAAATGTTTTAATTGGAGCAGGTTTATTAGCTAAAAAGGCAGTTGAACTTGGCTTAAAAACAAAACCATGGGTAAAAACATCTTTAGCTCCTGGATCACAAGTAGTAACTGATTATTTGGAAAAAGCTGGTTTAAATGTATTCTTAGACAAGCTTGGATTTAATTTGGTTGGCTATGGATGTACTACTTGCATAGGAAATTCTGGACCATTACCTGATAATATTGTTAATGCAATACAAAAAGAAAATATTTATGCAGTATCAGTTTTATCTGGTAATAGAAATTTTGAAGGAAGAATATCACCACACATTAAAGCAAACTATTTAGCTTCACCACCACTTGTTGTTGCCTATGCACTTGCAGGCCATATGGAGTTTGATCTTTACAAAGAACCTTTGGGTAAATCTGAAGAGGGTAAAGATATTTACTTAAAAGATATTTGGCCAACCAATAAAGAAATAGAAGATACTTTAAGTTTAGCACTCAACGCAGACATGTTCATAAAAAGATATTCAAATGTTTCAGAAGGACCAAAGCAATGGCAAGAAATTAAGACTGAAAACACAAGCATATACAATTGGGATCCTGGTTCAACCTATGTAAAAAAACCACCTTTTTTTGATAACCTTTCTGATGAACCCGAAGGATTCAAAGAGATAAAAGATGCAAGACCTCTATTAATTCTAGGAGATATGGTTACTACTGATCATATTTCTCCAGCAGGAAATATTCAAAAAGATAGCCCAACAGGAAAATATTTCATGAATCATCAAATTTTACAAAAAGATTATAATTCTTATGGAGCTAGAAGAGGGAATCATGAAGTCATGATGAGAGGTACATTTGCAAATATTAGAATAAAAAATGAAATGGCACCAGGTACCGAAGGGGGTTTTACAAAACTATATCCTCAAGAAAAAGTTATGCCTATTTACGATGCTGTAAAGGAATATAAAAAAAGAGGAACAGATTTGGTTGTAATAGGAGGAAAAGAATATGGCACTGGCTCTTCAAGAGACTGGGCAGCGAAAGGAACAAAATTATTAGGAGTAAAAGTAGTTATTGCAGAAAGTTTTGAGAGGATTCATAGATCAAATTTAATTGGAATGGGTGTTCTTCCACTTCAATTTAAGGACGCAATGAATAGAACAAATTTGAATTTAATTGGATCAGAATTAATTACTATTTTAAAAATAGAAAATGGAATTAAACCATCAGATGAAGTAACAGTTGAAATAAAATATGCCTCAGGTGATATTAGAAAGATCAAAACTTTGTGCAGAATTGATACCAAGAATGAATTGGAGTATTATAAAAATGGAGGTATTCTCCAATATGTATTAAGGAATATGATTTAATTATGGACGAAGAAATTTCAATTATAGATACAAAGACTAGAAATGAAAAAATTAAAAGTTTTTTTATAGAAAATAAAAAAATACTAATTTCAATATCTGTGTTTTTAATATTAATTTTATTTATTTTTTATTCTTATCAAATATATAAAAATGGACAGAGAGAATTATTGGCGACCAAATATAATAGCGCTATAATTGAATTTGAAAATGGAGATAAATCTAAAATCATTTCATCAATGAAAGAAGTTATTGAAAATAAAAACGCAACATATTCACCCTTAGCATTGTATTTTTTGATAGATAATAATTTGATTAACAATAAAGAGGAAATTAATAAATTATTTGATACTTTAATACAAAAAACAAAATTAGATTTAAATATAAAAGATTTGATAATCTATAAAAAAGCACTCTATAACTCAGATAATTTAAGAGAAAATGAATTAATTAATATTTTGAACCCTGTCATTAATTCAAAAAGTATATGGAAATCTCATGCCCTTTATATTTTAGCAGAATACTTCGACTCAAAGAATGAAAAAAATAAAGCTAAAGAATTTTTTCAAAAAATTATATCCTTAGACAATGCAAATACAGAAATAAAGATAAAAGCAGTAAAAAGAATAAAAAGAGATTTTGGTGAATAATTTTATTGTTTTTATTTTATTAATTTTTTTAGCAAATTGTTCATTAGATACAAAGTCAGGAATATGGACGAAAAATCAAAAAATCATAGAAGAAGAAGAGAAAAATATTAAAAGATTATTCAACGAAGATGTTGTTTTAGAAAATGAACTCAATCCTGATTTAATTATAAAATTATCATCAAGATTATCTAGTAATAGTTTTGTTAAAAATGCATCAAATAATAATGGAAGACTAGATTATGATGGTAATTTAAAATCTATTTCAAAGTTTAAATTTTCTAAAATAAAAAATTTTGAATTTTTAGAACCAGAAATACTAGCAGATAAAAATAATTTAATTTTTTATGACAACAAAGGAACGTTAATTAAATTTGATACAACATCTAAAATTATATGGAAAAAAAACTATTATAATAAGCAAGAAAAAAAAACAAAACCACTTATATTTTTTAACAATAACAAAGATACATTGATTGTTGCGGATAGTATTTCAAAATATTATGCAATTGATTTGCAAAATGGTAAATTATTATGGTCAAAAAGTAATCAGTCACCATTTAATTCGCAGATAAAAATTTATAAAGATAAATTTTTTGTAATTGATTTTGACAATATATTAAGATGTTACTCTATAAATGATGGAGAAGAATTATGGAAAATAAAAACTGAAGACACATTTATCAAATCTGAAAAAAAACTATCAATTATAATAGCAAATAAATCAGTATACTTTAATAATTCCCTTGGAGACGTTACTGCAGTAGATATAGAAAATGGTAATTTGTTGTGGCAAACACCAACCCAAGATAGTAGCATTTTACAAGACTCTTTTTTTCTTAAGACATCAGATTTAGTTACCAATAGTGAATCCATTGTATTTTCTAATAATAAAAATGAATTTTACTCACTTGATGCAAAAAAAGGTTTTGTGCAATGGACACAAAAAATTAACTCAAGTTTAAAATCTACAATAATTAATGAATTAATTTTTTCTATATCTAATGAAGGTTATTTAATTATTATAGATGAAAAGAATGGCAATATTATTAGAGTTACTGATATTTTTAGATCATTTTCTGAAAAAAAAAGACATAAAATCAAGCCTGTTGGTTTTTTTGTAGGTAAACAAAATATTTATTTAACAACTGATCATGGTAGATTATTAGTAATTGATATTAGTACAGGAAAAACAAAGTCAATATTAAAAATTCATAGTAAAAAAATTTCTAGACCATTTGTATTAAATAAAAATTTATTTATAATTAAAGAAAATTCTATTATTAAATTAAATTAGTAATGCTTCTAAAACTCCTTGATAGACTTGGAAGAAAAAAAGTAGTACTTGATAGGGGTATTTCCCACCCAAATTACACTGAAGCAAAACCATGGTTGAATCGGTACTATGTTTTGTTTAGATATAGACCTAAGTGGTTTCCATTTAATATCTTAATCCATGAAATGTTAGCAGATGATCATGGAGTAGGTGTTCATACACATTTGTGTCCATATATAACAATTATTCTAAGAGGCGGGTATTGGGAGACAATAAAATCTGGAAAATTTTGGAGACCACCTGGATATATTGGATTTAGATCGGCTAACAACCTTCATAGAGTTGACCTAAAACCAAACACAAAACCTTTAACATTATTTATACCAGGTCCTTTTGGTTTAAGAAAATATCCAAGATCAGAATATGGCATAGATTTTAAAAAAAAATGAACCTAAAGAAATTATTTTTAGAACATTGTGAAAAGAAAATATTTGAAATAAATCAAAACCAAATAGACATAATAAATAACCTTAAAAATTATTATACACAAAACTTTAAGGTATCTTTTTTTAAAAAATTTTTTAAAAAAAAAGATACTAAACTTGGGTTTTATTTGGTAGGCGATGTAGGAGTTGGTAAAACAATGATTTTGAATTTTTTTTATGAAGAATTAAAAGAAAAAAAACTAAGACTCCATTTCAATGAATTTATGATTAATTTTCATGATTTTGTTTTCCAAAATAAAGACAACTATGAAGAAAATGGAATTACATATTTTGTAAAAAATTTAAAAACAAAAACAGATATAATCTATTTTGATGAATTTCAGGTAACAAATATTGTTGATGCAATGATTTTGGGAAAATTATTTAAAAAGATATTTGAAGAAAATATAAAAGTTATTTTTTCTTCTAATACTAAAATCAATAATCTCTATAAAGATGGATTACAAAGGGACCAGTTTATACCCTTTATTAAGTGCTTAAAAAATAATTGTTATGAAAAAGATTTGTTAATTGAAGAAGATTATCGAACTTCCAAAAAAATAGATTTAGAAAGATTTTTGTCACCTATAAATGAGTCAACAAATTTTGTTTTCAACAAATTTTTTAGAAAAGTTACTAAGAACAAGATAAAAAATTCAGAAGTAATTAATGTAAAAGGTCGTGAATTAATATTGGAGAATTTTTATAATGGAGTTGCAAAATTTGATTTTAAAGAATTATGTGATAGAAACCTTGGATCAGAAGATTATTTAAAAATCGCTAATATTTGTAATTTAATTTTTATTAAAGATTTACCAAGATTTAAAGAAGGAAACTCAAATCAACAGCAAAGATTTATAACTTTGATTGATATTTTATATGAAAAAAAAATTCCATTAACAATTATTTCAGAAGTAGATTTGGCTTCATTTGAGACATCAAGAAGTTTGTCAGATCCATTCAAAAGAACAATTAGTCGTTTACATGAACTAACATCTTTAAAATATAATTATCTATAAGGATCATAGGCCCATTGCAATATTGCCTGTCTCTGTCTTTTTCTACATCCAAGATCACCCTTTTCACAATTTTTTTCTATTGCTAAAACATGTCTCCTAAAATTTTTCCATCTTTTAATTTGAATTTTATCCATATGAGCAATTCTCCTCCCATTACAAAATCTACAATACCATTGAAACCAACCCAAAGGATCTTCTTTAAAAATCCAACCTTTTTCTATCCAATGTTCTCTTGATAATCCTGAGACAACTTTAAATCTATTTAAGTTAACATCGAAGGTCTTACTTATCTTTGCATTTTTAAACCATGATTTAGGGTATTCTTTTAAGTCTAATCCAAAATATGCACCTCCAAAAACTCCTAATTCCATCATTCTTTTTGGAGTCAACTCTGGTCTAAAAATTTTATAAAAATCTAGATTATCAATTTCTTTTTTAAAAATTTTTTTCATTTGTATAGTTATTTTATCGACTTATAAGTTTTTGATACATTTCTTCATCTGTATCACCCTCACATCCAATAACTAAAATATTAGATTTTGAGTTTAGCTTTAATTTTTCTTTAATTTTAATATTAACACAAGAGCCTATTAAACTAATTACTCCTGGGACAGAATTTTCTCCTGCTACTATTTTTTCATCACTTAAGCTAGAGTTTCCAAGTAACTTCATTGTTTTTGCTATATCATCATCAGGTAAACTAATACAAAACTTAACAGAATTCTTTAGAATTTCCCAAGGTACTAAAGATACCTCACCACAAGACATTCCACCCATTAAGCTTTCTCTCTTAATATCTATCTTTTCAATTTTTCCGGATTTTATACTCTCCATTAAACAGGCCGCACTATCAGGTTCCACAACTATAGTTTCGGGTATATTTTGTAAATATCTTGCTATACCAGCAACCATAGCACTAGCCATGCCACCAACACCAACCTGTAATATCATATGAGTAATTTGATTATCTTTTATTTGATTAATAATTTCTTTCATCATCACAGTGTAGCCTGCCATTGTGTATTTGGGCACTAACATATAGTCTTTCCAAGCAACATCTTGAACAATTTGCCAATTATTTTCCTTAGATTGTTTAATACACTCAATTAAAGATTTTTCATAATTACCTTTAACTTTAATTACATCTGCCCCAAGGTTAGCCATAGCTTGACCTCTAGCCTCACTAACAAACTCACTTATAAAAATTTTACATTTAAGACCTAATCTTCTAGCACCCCAAGCAACAGATCTTCCATGATTTCCAGCAGTTGCAGTTGCGACAACAATATCTTTGTTTCCTTTAGCAATTTTTTCTACAGCATAAGCTCCACCTAAAGCTTTAAATGATTTAAGATCAAATCTTTTACTTTCATCCTTATAAAAAATTTTATTTAAATTTAATTCTTCTGAGAGTTTATTTAATTCTATTAAAGGTGTTGAAGAATAACCTGTCCAATTTGAAATGCTAGAATAGGCTTCATCAATATCACTTTTTGATAAAGAGTTTAAAATTTGATTTTTATCAAATGAAAAGTTATTATTTTCTACAAAAGAAGAAATTGACCAAATACTATTTTGAATAATTTTATTCATTTTTTATATGTACAATTTAAAGGACAATACGATTAAGACAATGAAATAGTGGCTTCTACTGTGAAGAATTTGACAACAATTTTTTATTGCTTTTATTAAAAGTTCGTAATCAAATAGATAAAATATAAAAATAGGAGATAAAATGAAAATATTAAATAAAATTTCAGCAGTAATCTGTATGTTATTATTAAGCACTAACGTAGCGCTGACTGCAGAAAAATGGGACATGGCATTAGCTTATGGTGCTTCTAACTTTCATTCTGCAAATGCAACAGAGTTTGCTAAAAATGTTTCAGATAAAAGTGGTGGAAAATTAACAATAGTTACTCATCCAGGTGGCTCACTTTACAAAGGTGGAGAAATCTTTAGAGCAGTACGAACTGGACAGGCTCAAATAGGAGAAAGATTTATGTCAGCCTTGGGTAAAGAAGATCCATTGTTAGAGATAGATTCTCAACCCTTTTTAGCATCATCATATGGTGACGCTATGAAATTATACAAAGCTTCAAAACCTGAGATAGTTAAGGGTTTAGATGCTAAAGGTTTAATATTTTTATACGCTGTACCATGGCCAGCACAAGGGCTTTATAGTAAGAAAGAAATAAACTCTAAAGAAGATTTAAAAGGTTTAAAATTTAGAGCATATAATTCATCTTTAATTAGATTAGCCGAACTTACTGGAATGGCACCAACTAAAATTGAAGCAGCTGAAATAAGTCAGGCTTTTTCAACAGGAGCAGTTGAAAGTATGATTACTTCGCCAACTACTGGTAAGAACAGTAAAATTTGGGAAAATGGTGTAAAATATTTTTATGATATCGCAGCATGGTACCCAAAAAATATGATCATTGTTAATAAAGATGCGTGGAATAAATTAGATTCTGCAACTCAAAAATTAGTAATGTCAGAAGCTGCCAAAGCAGAAAAAAAAGGTTGGGCATTATCTAAAAAAGGAAACAAGGCAGATAAAAAAGCTTTAGCTGATGCTGGTATGAAAGTTGGCAAAGTAAATTCAGCTTTAAATAAACACTTTAAAGAAGTTGGAGCAACCATGTCTAAAGAATGGGCTAGTAGAGCTGGTTCTAGAGGGCAAGCTGTTTTAGCTGCATATTAATAATATTTAAAGTAAAAAAGGCCGTTATTAACTAACGGCCTTTTTATTATGATTTATAAAGTAAACAATTTCTTAAAATTAGTTTATAAATTTTCAGGATATTTAGCATCAATATTTTTAATACTTGTTGCAGTATTTATTTTAACTGGAATTAGTTCCAGAATTTTTGGTTTTTACATAAGAGGTTTAGCTGAATATTCAGGGTATAGTATGGCAGCAGCATCTTTTTTTGCGCTAGCTTTCACTTTTTATAATAATGGTCATATTAGAATAACTTTATTTCTAGAAAAATTTAAAAATAAAAAGAGAAGATTGGCTGAAATATGGTGTTTATCAGTGGCAAGTTTCTTTTCTGGTTTTATGGCATATTATTTTATCAAAATGGTAATCATTTCAATAAAATTTGAAGAAAGAAGTGAAGGTGCAGATGAAATTCTTATATGGATACCTCAAACTAGTTTAGCAATTGGTTCTTTTGTATTTTTTATTTGTGTATTTCATCATTTAGTTTTTTCAATCTTAGATAAGAAAATAAATTAATTATGACTGAAGTATATTTAACGATATTTTTTATTTCTTTATTACTATTCCTATTAGGCTCAGGTATTTGGGTTGCTTTAAGTATGATAGCTGTCTCTGCAGTTGGCATGCTATTATTTACAACTAGACCTGTGGGAGATGCAATGGCAACAACAATATGGGGAACTAGTTCATCCTGGACATTAACCGCATTACCACTTTTCGTTTGGATGGGAGAAATTTTATTTAGAACAAAATTATCAGAAAATTTATTTAAAGGCCTGTCACCATGGTTGTCAAAACTTCCTGGTGGACTAGTTCATGTAAATGTTGTGGGTTGTGCATTATTTGCAGCAATATCAGGGTCTTCAGCAGCAACAGTAGCTACTGTAGGAAAAATGTCTATCCCAGAATTAAGAAAAAGAAAATATCCTGAAAAATTGCTATTAGGAAGCTTAGCTGGATCAGGAACTTTGGGATTATTAATTCCCCCATCAATTATATTAATCATTTATGGAGTAACAATAGAGGACTCTATAGCTAAACTATTTATGGCAGGAATTTTACCTGGAATAATGATTGCGTTAATGTTTATGTTGTATGTAATTTTTTGGTCTATTCTAAATAAAAAATTGATGCCAAAATCAGTCGAAAGCTTTTCTTTTTTAGAAAAAGTTCAGGGATCGAAACAATTACTTCCTGTAATATTACTTATTACTTCTGTAATTGGTTCAATTTATACAGGTATAGCGACTGCTACTGAAGCTGCATCTTTGGGTGTTGTGGGTGCATTGATCTTATCTTTTTTTCAAGGGACACTGAATAAAAATACATTTAATCTATCCTTATTAGGAGCAACTAAAACTTCATGCATGATTGCTTTTATTTTAGCAGGTTCAACTTTTTTATCATTAGCGATGGGCTTCACAGGTTTACCCAGAAATTTAGCAATTTGGATTGATGGAATGAACCTATCTCCATACACATTGTTATTTGTATTAACTATATTTTATATTATTTTAGGTATGTTTTTAGATGGAATATCAGCAGTTGTTTTAACTATGGCTATTATAGAGCCAATGATAAGACAGGCTGGTTTTGACATGATTTGGTTTGGTATATATTTAGTAATAGTTGTCGAGATGGCTCAAATTACTCCACCAGTGGGATTTAATTTATTTGTACTTCAAGGCATGGCAAACAAAGATATGGGATTTATTGCAAGAAGTGCATTTCCACTTTTTTTACTTATGATACTAGCAGTTATTATTGTAATAATTTTTCCTGAGATTGCATTATGGTTGCCAAATAAAATGGCAGCAAATATTAATTAAAATTTAGTACTTAGATTTTTTAGTTCCTTCAATTATTTCTTTAAGTTCATCATATTCTTCACAGTTACAAGTTTTTAATACTTCTAATCTTTCTTTAGCCATATCCATTCTACCAGTAACAACATAAAGTTCTCCAAGGTACTCATTTATTCCTCTATGATTAGGTTCAATTTGTAAACCTTGTAAATAAAATTCTTCACCTTTTTCATAATCACCAAGTTTTCTAGTAGTAAAACCTAAGTAATTTAAAGTATCAGCTTGAAGTGGTTTTTTTTCATTAGATTTTAAAAGAAGCTTTTGTGCTTTTGTATATCTTTTTACTGCTTTTTCGGTTTTACCTTTTTTTTCATATTTCTTAGCAGCTTTAATTAAATTTTTGGCTTTTGTATAATTTGTGGAGCCATCAGAGGAATCACTAGACGTTCCAGCTGAAAATGAATTATTAGTAAGAGCTATAATTATTAGTAAAGTAAAAATAAATTTTTTCATATTTTAATTAAATTTTTTCATTTTATTTAAAGGTTTAAGTATTAGGCCATTATTGACTAAGTTATTTTTGATAGATTCTGCAGTCGCTAATGAATTTTCATTATCACCATGTATACAAATTGAGTCAATCTCACAAGGTATCTGTTTACCACTGAGACAATTTATAGCCTGATTTTTAACCATATTTAACACATGTTTTTTAGCCTGTTCTGGATTGGTAATTAATGCATTGGGTTTTTTTCTAGAAACTAAATTTCCGTCATCTTCATAGTTTCTATCAGCAAATATTTCACAAGCAATTTTCATATTTAATTTTTTAGCGGCAATTTCCATTTTGGAACCAGTTGGAACTAAATAAATAATATCTTTATTTATTTCATTAATTGCTTTTGCAAGTGTTTTGGCGAGTTCTAAATCTTCACACGCCATATTATTAAGTGCCCCATGAGGTTTAATATGTGTAACATTTTCATTATTTTTTTGAGCTATCTTTTGCAACACTTCATATTGTGCAAAAATTAATTTCTTAATTTCTAAAGAATTCAAATTCATTCTTTTTCTTCCAAAATTTTCTGGGTCGTTAAAAGATGGATGTGCACCTATGCTTACTCCGTTCTGTTTAGAAATTTTAATAACCATTTCCATAGTGGCTTCATCACCTGCATGATAACCACAAGCAACATTAGCTGAATTTACAATATTTAGTAATTTTGGATCATTCTCTACTGAATGAAACTTTGATTTTTCACCTAAA
>JGI20158J14315_10002718_pt1 | contig 12163 bp, 10 predicted proteins | sample COG_08_FD_14315 | JGI IMG/M metagenome (IMG submission 14315)
GGTCTTCACCTTTTTGATTTCTCACAGCCACTTGTTTAGTTTCTTTTTCTCTATCGCCCACAACTATTATGTAAGGAACTCTCTGAATGCTGTGTTCGCGTATTTTATAGGTAATCTTCTCATTTCTCAAGTCTGAATTACATCTGATATTATTCTGTTTTAATGCGTTGGTTACTTCTTTTGCATATGAGCCATGAGCATCTGCAATGTTTAACACTATTACTTGTGTTGGCGCCAACCATAATGGCATAAACCCAGCGTAATGTTCAATTAAAATACCAATAAATCTCTCCATTGACCCAACAATTGCTCTATGAAGCATCACTGGATTTTTTCGGCTATTATCTTCGGCAATATATTCAGCACCCAATCTCTCGGGTAGGTTAAAATCCAATTGAATTGTTCCGCATTGCCAAATCCTCCCTAAACTATCTTTTAGAGAGTATTCTATTTTTGGCCCATAAAATGCTCCTTCACCCACTTGAACCGTATATTTTATTCCTGTCTCTTTAAGCGCTCCTTCTAATGCTAATTCTGCCTTTTCCCAAATATCATCAGTTCCTACCCTTTTTTCCGGTCTAGTTGATAACATCACTAACACATCATCAAACCCAAAGTCTGCATAGACTTCATACAACATCTTACTAAAGTCTTTTACCTCGCTTTTAATCTGATCTTCGGTACAAAAAATATGAGCATCATCTTGTGTAAAACCCCTAACTCTCAATAATCCATGAAGAGCACCAGACGGCTCATTTCGATGGCATGAGCCAAATTCTGCTAGCCTGAGAGGGAGATCTCTGTAACTATGAAGATTGCTATTAAAGATTTGGACATGCCCTGGGCAATTCATTGGCTTAACTGCATATTCTCTATTCTCAGATGCTGTAGTAAACATATTTTCATGATAATTATCCCAATGCCCTGAGCTTTTCCATAGTTCTTTATCAAGAACAGTAGGCGTTTTTATTTCATCGTAACCATAATCTAAAAACTTTTGACGAAGATAGTTTTCAATCTCAAGCCATATTGACCACCCTTTTGCATGCCAGAAAACCATACCAGGTGAAGTATCTTGCATATGAAAAAGATTTAATAGTTTTCCAAGCTTCCGATGATCCCTTTTCTCAGCTTCCTCTAACCTTGTTAAATAATCTTTTAATTCGTCTTTATTATTCCAAGCCGTACCATAAATTCTTTGTAACATCTCATTTTTTGAATCTCCACGCCAATATGCACCAGCGAGCTTCATTAACTTAAAAACCTTTATCTTTCCTGTAGATGGAACATGAGGACCTCTGCATAAATCAGTAAAATCTCCTTGCTCATATAAAGAAACTTCTTCTCCTTCGGGTATCGATGAAATAATTTCAGATTTATATTTCTCACCTATAGAGCTAAAGTAATCAATTGCTGCTTTTCTTTTCATGACCTTTCTGTTTATTTCTAAATTTTGCTTTGAAAGTTCATTCATTTTCTTTTCAATTAGAGCAATATCATCAGGAGTAAATGGTCGTTTATAAGAAAAGTCGTAATAAAATCCATCTTCGATTACAGGACCGATAGTAACTTGAGCATCAGGAAAAATAATTTTTACAGCTTGAGCTAATAAATGAGCAGCTGAGTGCCTTATTACATCTAAACTCTCAGGACTTTTTGAAGTTATGATGGATAGATTTGTATCTTCAACAATTTCATGACTTAAATCAACAAGTTGATCTTGAATTTTACCTGCTAGAGCTGCCCTGGCTAAGCCTTCACCAATATCTTTTGCTACATTAGCAATAGTGACAGCTTTATTGTACTTTTTTACTGAACCATCAGGAAGGGTAATATTTGGCATATTTTAAAACTTAAATAATAAATATTTTATAAGGTTTTTCTTAATCAAGATAGCATTTATATATTAAATGGTAGGCACGATTGGATTCGAACCAACGACCCCCACAATGTCAATGTGGTGCTCTAACCAGCTGAGCTACGCGCCTATAATTTATGCGCCATTCTATACTAGGCAGAAGACTGAATCAAATAAGCATTCTGCCTTATTAGTTTTTCTTTGCCTCTTGGATTAACTCTTTATAACCTTGCTTGTAAGTCGGATATTTATATTCAAATTTAAGTGATGGAATGATTGAAGATCTTAAGCGTTTTCCCAAGATAGGATCTGAAGTAATATTAATTTTATTTTTTAAATTTAGGTTCTGTCTTATCCAATTTAAAAGTCTAAAAAGTGTAACTGGTTCTTTATCGGTCAAAAGGTATAATTTTTCTGGTATTTCACCTTGAAGGCATTGATTGAGTAAAAAAATAATAAAATTAGCAGCATCGTCCTCATTAATTCTATTTGTCCATCTATCAACTTTGGGCCAACTCTCTGCATCTTGTGATAGCTTGATCATATAATTTCTTCCCGATCCATAGATACCTGAAAGACGAAGAATAGTGCTATTAAATTTTACAGTGTTCAATAAATTCTCAGCCTCCAGCAAAATGGTACCGCGAAAATTTTTTGGGGACGTTTCTGAAAATTCATCTATAAATTGATCATTGTTATCTCCATAAACACTAGTGCTAGAAACAAAGAAAAGATGCTGAAAATTATTTATATATTTAATTGACTTGATGACTTGCTTCAAACCCTCAACATAATTTCTCCGATAACTTTTTTCTGATTGCTCATCTGCAGAAAGGGAATATAAAATAAAGTCTGGTGAATGTATTTTTACTTTATCAAAAAATGATTTATCAAAAATATCTTGCTGTTCTATTCTAATGTTTGTTGATGTTATTTTTTTTCGTTTAAAACCTAACAGATCTAAAGGTGTTTTTTTAGCGAGAAGCCCAAGTTTTTGTCCGAGCTTACCGCACCCAATAACCAATAGTTTTTTATTTTTTATTTCCAAATGACTTTATAAATAAAACCAGGAAATGAACAGACTAAAAAAAGAAAGAAAGTGACAACATAAAATTCCCAATCTTGTGGGTGCACATTACCTATAGATTTATGCTCAACAATCAAAAATAACAGGCCAAGTAAAAAATACATGCAAATTATCTCAATCAAAACAATTGGTAAGGTTTTTTCCTTTTTTAAAGACTTAAAAATTAAAAAAGATTTACTAAACCATGGTAAATTTGCTGCAAAAATAGAAATAAAGAGTAATAGCCAAATTAACATTACAAACTCCCTCCAACTGCAAGTGCGCTAATACTCATGAGCGTTTTGGGGAAAATACCTAAAACTAATAAACCACCTGCATTGATCGTTAAGATAGATAGCATGGGAACATGTGTTTTGATATTAATTTTTTTAGTTGGTTTCTCAAAATACATATATCTTATTATTCTTAAATAATAATACATTCCAATTAATGCAGAAATTACAGCTACTATCGCTGGCCAAACAACTTCTTTATCAACCACCACTTGAAGGATAGAAAATTTTGCATAAAATCCAATCGTCGGAGGAATCCCTGCTAAGCTGAACATCACTATCATCATTAAAAAGGCTTCCCATGGATGGGTTTGACTTAGTCCTTTAAGGTCATCAATAAGCTCTATTGATTTTCTTGAGCTTGATAGAAGAATAACTAATCCAAAGACAGCAAGGGTCATAATAATATATGTTGATAGATAAAAAATTGAAGCTTGGACCCCGCTGATCGTACCTACATAAAATCCAAGCAAAACAAATCCAATATGAGATATTGTTGAATAGGCCAACATTCTTTTAATTTTTTTCTGAGCTATCGCAGTGATGTTTCCGATAACCATTGATAGAATGGCCATGATTAATAACATTTGTTGCCAATCAACGATAAGAGATTCTAAGCCTTGGAAAAGGAGCCTGATTAACATTGCTACAGCAGCAAATTTAGGAATCGTACTTATCATCATTGTAATTGGTGTAACAGATCCCTCATAAACATCAGGGACCCACATCTGAAATGGGACTGCCCCTAACTTAAAAGCTATGCCGACAACAATGAACACCAATCCAAATACGAGTATTTCTGAGTTTATATTTTGTGTTTGAATAACATTGCCAATTGTATAAAGATCTAAAGAGCCTGAGAATCCGTACAACATTGACATTCCGTACAAGAGAAGACCTGAAGCTAAGGCGCCAAGAACAAAGTATTTAATAGCTGCTTCATTTGATTTTTTATCATCTCTATTTAATGCAATAAGAGCATAAAGACTTAAAGAAGTAACTCTAAACCCATGTACATAAGTAATAGATTCTTACTTGAAATCATTAACATTACCCCAAGAAGCGCAAAAAAAGACAAGCTAAAGTACTCACCATTTAGTAAATTTTTATCAAATAAATATTTCTTGCTGTAAATAAACACAATAGATAACGTGATATAGCTCATCATTTTTAAAAATAAGGCTAAGCTATCAAATATAAACATATCATTAAAGGCAAATTGCGGTTGACTAAAGCCAATTGAAGCCGTAATTAAGCCTGCACATAGAAGTGTGAATTGTGATAAACCATAACTTATGTGCTTATTCTTATCATCAATAAACAACCTACTAGTAAAATAAACATTGCCATAATGGCAATAAATATTTCGGGTAATAATAAATTTAATTGTGGAATCAAGTCAGTCATAAGATCGCTGCCTTAGAAAAGCTAATTAACTCAATAAATTGCAAAACTGATGAATTCGTAATATCTGAAATAATTTTTGGATATACACCGACAAATAAAATTAATGAAGCTAAAGTTCCAAGCACTATAAAATCTTTTGATTTTATATCAGACAAATTCGCTACTTTTGCATTTCCAATATCGCCATAAAATACTCGCTTTATTAGCCATAATGAATAAGCTGCGCCTAAAATTAGTGTAGTTGCTGCAATAAAAGCTATCCAAAAGTTTTCTTTCATAGCTCCAAGAATAACCATAAACTCGCCCACAAAACCAGAGGTACCCGGTAGACCTGCATTTGCCATTGCAAAGAAAACGGCAAAGGCAGTAAAAATAGGCATCTTATTTATGACCCCCCCATAATTTTTTATCTCCCTGGAGTGAGTCTGATCATAAAGAATACCAACACAAATAAACATCGCTGCAGAAATAAAACCATGGGATATCATCTGAATATAGGCGCCTTCAACAGCTAATGGTGACATTAAAAACAAACCTAAAGTTACAAATCCCATATGGGATATTGACGAATATGCAATCAATTTTTTCATATCCTTTTGAATAAGCGCTACAAATGCTATATAAACTATCGCAATTAAGGATAATGAAATCATAAAAGGTTTGAGAAACAAAGATGCATCTGGGGCGATTGGCATTGCAAAACGAATAAAGCTATACCCACCAAGCTTTAACATAATAGCGGCTAGAATTACTGATCCTCCCGTTGGTGCTTGAACATGCGCATCAGGAAGCCATGTATGTAGAGGCCACATTGGAATTTTAACTGCAAAAGCCATAAAAAAAGCTAGGAAAATGAAGATCTGAACCTCCAGGGAAATGGGTAAGTAGTAGTAATCAATAATTGAAAAGGTTCCGCTTTTAAAATATAGGTATAGGAATGCTATTAACATTAATAATGAACCCAGCACTGTATATAAGAAAAATTTTATAGTGGCATAAATTCTATTTGAGCCACCCCAAATGCCTATAATTAAAAACATAGGAATGAGCATTGCTTCCCAAAAAATATAATACAAAATAGCATCAAGAGAACAGAAAACGCCTATCATTAAACCGGACATAATCAAAAAAGCACTGTAATAACCTGCTTTTTTAAAAATTCCTGATTGATATGAAATCAAGACAACTAGCACAGTCATAAAGCTTGTTAGTAAAATTAATGGTACCGAGAATCCATCAACACCTAAATGATAGTTAATATTAAAAGGAATAATCCAGTGATGAAACTCTTGAAATTGAAATGTGCTGAGCGCTGTATTAAAGTTTTTATAAATGGGGATAGTCACAATAAAAGAGACAAGAGACCCGAATAAGGCAACATAATTTATTTTTCTAGTGCTTAATCTATTATTTAATATAAGAATTAACACGCCAAAGAATATTGGAGACCAGATGGCAATAGATAAGATATGGTTTGCTATCAAGCTAAGTACTCACAAAAAAAGTAATTAACAAAAATAATCCAATGATCATAAAGAATGCGTAATGGTAGATATATCCGCTTTGAATTAATCTTAGTTTAGTTGAAAAATAAGAAACTAACCTTCCTGCACCATTAACAAGGGTGTGATCAATAATTTTTATATCAACCTTGGTTGATAAAAAATTACCGAATTTTAAAATGCCATTAGCAATAAACTTTTCATTAAAATCGTCAAAACCATAATTATTCTTTAAGATATTATTAATTGGTGATAAGAACTTAAAATCAATTTTTACTTTCTTGATGAATAATAGCCATGCTAGAAAAATTCCACCTACCATCATCCATAAAGGTAAAGTAAATAAACTATGTGTTGCCATTGACCACACACCATGAAAGTGACTTGCAAGTAAGCTTATATTTGTATGGTTTTCATGATCTACGAAGATGTTGCCATCAAAGAAGCTCCCGTAAACCAAAGGCTCAATCAAAACTAAACCAATTAGGACAGATGGTACTGCTAGAATTATCAAGGGTAGCGTAATAATTTTTGAACTCTCTTGCGGGTATTGTTTATTTCTTAGCCCATGATCATTTTTCTTCCTTTTCACCTTATGCCACTTTTCTTCTCCACAAAAAACTAAAAAATAAAGTCTAAAAGAATAAAAGGCTGTAAAAAAAACACCAATCAACAATGCATAATAAGCAAAATTTGCTCCCCAAACTGTGCTTAGGTTTACCGCTTCAATAATAGTTTCTTTTGAATAGAAACCAGAGAAAAAGGGAGTGCCTATGAGAGATAACGAACCAATTAAAAAAGTAAAAGCGGTAATAGGCATGTATTTTTTTAATCCCCCCATTTGAGTAATATCTTGATCGTGATGCATCCCAATGATTACCGAGCCTGCACCTAAAAAAAGTAAGGCTTTGAAAAAAGCATGAGTAAGTAAATGAAAGATGGCAACAGAATAAGCCGAAACCCCAAGTGCAACAGTCATATAGCCAAGTTGTGATAATGTTGAATAAGCAATAATCTTCTTTATATCATTTTGAATTACTCCCAAAATACCCATTGAAATTGCTGTGATCGCTCCAATAACGATTACCACAGAGAGCAAAACATCAGATTGCTCGAATAATGGTGACATTCGTGCCACTAAAAAAATACCTGCTGTCACCATAGTGGCAGCATGAATTAAAGCGGAAATTGGAGTGGGTCCTTCCATTGAATCTGGAAGCCATACGTGAAGTGGTACTTGCGCGGACTTACCCATTGCCCCAATGAACAAACAAAATCCTATTAATGTAATTAATGAAATTGACGTATTAAATAAAATTACATGTTGTGATAAAAGTGCGGGTAATCTATTAAATACCTCTTCATAATCTAAAGTCCCAAACCAGAACATGATCAGAGCAACACCTAAAATTAAACCAAAATCACCTACTCTATTGACTAAAAAAGCCTTTAAATTTGCATGAATTGCTCTTGGTTTTTTGTACCAGAATCCTATTAGTAAATAGGAGACCAGACCAACAGCCTCCCAACCAAAGAATAGTTGTAAAAAATTATTACTCATCACAAGCATTAGCATGGCAAAGGTAAATAGGGAAATATAACTAAAGAAACGGCTAAAACCTTTGTCATCTTTCATGTAATTGATCGTGTAAATATGGACCATCAATGATATAAAAGTCACAATAACCATCATTACTGCAGATAAAGTATCAACTAAAAAACCAATCTCAAATGTATAGCCTCCCGAAGTCAGCCAGGTATAGACAGTTTCATTTAATTTAAAGCCATACAAGGTTAGGTATAAAGCATATCCTGATAGGATAAATGCTATGGTTACACCAAAAATAGGGACTAGATAAGAAAAATATTTTGGTAATTTTTTACCAAATAAACCTACAAAACAAGCTGCGATCAATGGAGACAAGGGGATAACAGTTAGAATATTTAACATAATTGCTTTATCCCTTTAATTGATTGATATCTTCAACGTCAATCGTCCGATTATTTCTAAAAACAATAATTATAATTGCTAATCCAATAGCAGCTTCTGCTGCTGCAACTGTCAAGATAAAGAAAACAAAAATTTGACCTGCCAAGTCACCTAAATAATAGCTAAATGCAATGAAATTCATATTTACGGCGAGCAACATTAATTCAATTGCCATCAGAAGGATGATGATATTTTTTCTGTTAAGAAATATACCAACAACCCCTATCATAAATAGTAATGCTGCTAAGATTAGAAAATGAGATAGATCAATCATTTTCTTTTCGTGCGCTTTTTAATTTTTACCTTTTCACTTTTCATTTCTATCATTTTGATTCGGTCAGACTTTTGAACGCCAATTTGTAATGCAGGGTCAATGCCTTTATGCATTTTTTTTCCTCTTAATGTAAGGGAAATTGCTGCGATAATTGCGACCAATAGGATAATTGCTGCTACTTCAAAAGGTAATACATAATCACTATATAAAACCTCACCTATAGCATCGGTATTACTCTTTTTTGGTGCCTCAAATAAAGCCGGTGCTTTAAAAAAAGGTTGATTCAGGACAAGAATAATCTCAGTCAACATGACAATGGAAACAAAAGCTATGGCAGGAAAATAATTCCAAAATCCTTTCTTCATGACTTCAACATTAATGTCGATCATCATGATTACAAATAAAAATAAAACCATCACAGCACCCACATAAACAAGTACAAGAGCTATAGCTAAAAATTCAGCTTGCAATAACAACCATAGCCCCGCTGCACTAAAGAAGGAGAGTACAAGAAATAAAGCTGAAAAGATTGGGTTTCTAGATGTAATGACCTTGATTGCTGAAAAAAGCAAAATAAACGAGAAAAAATAAAAAACTGCTGATGAATAATCCATTACCTGTAGTTTTCCTCTTCTTTACGATCCTTTGCAATTTGATCCTCGTATTGATCACCGACTTTTAATAACATTTCTTTTGTGTAAATTAAATCTCCTCTTTCCTCTCCGTGGTAGTCTAAAATTCTTGTCTCAACAATTGAATCAACTGGGCAAGATTCCTCACAAAATCCACAAAATATACATTTGGTAAGATCAATATCATATTGGGTTGTCCGCCTTGTATTGTCCTCTCTCATTTCTGATTTAATAGTAATTGCCATTGCTGGACAAACAGCCTCACAGAGCTTGCATGCTATGCAACGTTCTTCCCCATTAGGGTATCTTCGAAGTGCATGTAAACCCCTAAATCTAGGTGACTGTGGTGTTCTTTCCTCTGGGTATTGAATCGTAATTTTTTTTGAAAAAAAATACCTTCCAGTCAGAGCTAAACCGATAATTAGCTCATAAAGTGTCAGGCTTTTTATAAAATGTTTTATTTTTTTTAGCATAGTTTTTTAGTGAAACATCTCCCCATAAGAAGTTTGCATCATAAGCCCAACAAAGATTATCCAGATTAAGGTAATTGGAATAAATATTTTCCAGCCTAATCTCATAATTTGATCATAACGGTATCTTGGAAATGTTGCTCTAAACCATAAGAAAAAGAAAAGTAAAAAAATTACCTTCAATAATAACCATAAAATTCCATCAGGAATAAATTCAACGGGTGATAACCATCCTCCCAAAAACATCAATGCAGCCAACATCGATACAAGAATCATGTTCGCATACTCCGCTAGAAAAAATACTGCAAAAGCCATTCCTGAATATTCAACATGAAATCCAGCCACAATCTCAGATTCTCCTTCAGCTACATCAAAAGGTGCTCTATTTGTTTCTGCAACAGCGCTAATAAAATAGATAATAAATAATGGAAAAAGTGGCCAAACATACCATTGAGAGATACCGCCTGATTGTCCTAAAACAATCTCACCTAAATTCAAACTGTTTGCACACATTAGGACGCCGACCAGAGTAAAACCCATAGCAATCTCATAAGATACAATCTGGGCGGCTGAACGTAAACTCCCTAAAAATGCATACTTAGAGTTTGAAGCCCAACCCGCAATAATGACACCATAAACAGCAATTGATGTCATTGCCAAAACATAAAGAAGTCCTGCATTGATATCCGATAAAACAAGTTCTGCGTCAAAAGGTATAACTGCCCAAGCAGCAAATGCTGGTGCAATAGTTAGTATAGGAGCCAAAAGAAATAAAAAATTATTTGATTTTGTAGGGCTAATTATTTCTTTAAACATTAACTTAAAGGCGTCTGCTATGGGTTGTAAAAGTCCGAAATATCCAACTCTATTTGGGCCTATTCTTCCCTGCATAAAACCAATAACTTTTCTTTCAAAATAAGTTAAGTAAGCAACAGAAATCATCAATGGAAAAACAATGGCTACTATCTTCAAAATGGTCCAAATTGTTGTACTGATGACTTCGGGAAATTGTTGAAAAATATTATCCATATTTATGAGCTTCTTTTAATTTTCAATTTATGATTCATACCTAGTGAAGCTGTTGCAAGTTGTTTTCCGAAAATTAAAATAGAGTTTAAACTGACTTTTTCATCACTTTTTATTTTGATTGTAATTTCTGCTTCCTCTGAAGATACTTTAATTTTTTGATCATCGATTAAATTTTCTTTCAACATAGTTTTGGGATTTATGTAAGCAAAAGCTTGGTCTATGTTTTCATTTTGATGGAGTGCAGAAGCACGCCTTACAATCATATCTGAATCTATTGCCCTAATAGGACTAATCAATTCCAAGCCCTGTGGTATTTTATTTTTCTTTGAGCTCTCAAAATCTTTTATGTTGTGACTATAATTTTTATTAATCTCCTCTATTGCTTCAACCTTTATCTCATCAGAAGAATCATAGGAAAAGTCTTCAAGCTCTAAAAAATTAGCCAACACACGAAGTATTTTCCAGCCCGGTCGGGACTTTCCATGAGGGGGTGTGACTGCAGCAAAAGATTGCAATCGCTTTTCCATATTCATGTATGTGCCTGATGTTTCAGTGGGTGGGGTCATCGGTAAAACAATATCAAATTCTTTTAAAGAGTCCGATACAAATGGAGAGATAGCAATATTAAATTTTGCACTCTTGAGTGCTTTTGTTATTTTTTTAGGAGAGTGATAATCAAAATATGGATCAAAATTTATCATAATGAATGATTCTTTTTTTTGATTTATAACTTCATCAGTATTAACCTCATCCAAACTAAGATTAAGTTCACTTAGTCCAACACTATTTGCATAACCGGGTATCACACCAAAAGTAGCCCCAATTGCTTTAGCAATATGCATTGCAATTATTTTGATATTATCCCCCTCAATTTGAGCTAAAACTTGATGGCCAATAAATATCGCATTTTTACTTTTATCCCTAGTAAGGGATTCCGAAATTTTTTTTGTTTCCTTGCTAACTTTTATTTGTTTCAGCGCATTCTTAATAGATTCTGAATTGATTTTATACTTGGTAACTGACTGAACCTCTTTAAGTATTTCTAGTAAATAATTTAAATATGTTGATGGGTTTACAATAATTTTTCCTAAACATGGGGTTGAATTAAAGTCGTCATAAGAGGTAATAATTGAGAAACTATTGTTCTTCATTGCGAATCTTCTAAACCGATGTGCAAGTAATGGTTGATCATTTTTTAAATTTGAGCCAACAACCAAAATTGAGTCATGAGATTCTATTTCTTCAATCTTGCACCCAAGCCAATTATTATTTTTTGAAAAACTTTTTTCTAATAACCTATGATCGATATGCGTTGTATTTAGTTGTTTTGAAATCTTCTTCAATAAAAACCCTTCTTCAATAGTGGTTTGAGGTGAGCATAGAATGCCCAGTTGATTAGGTTTTTTTGTATTGATAGTATTAATTTTATTTTTAATTAATTCATAAGCCTCTTCCCAGTCAATCTCTTTCCATTGATTTTTAACTTTTTTTAATGGNTNGNTGATTCTATCTTTATGATAAAGACCTTGATAAGAAAATCNATCTCTATCAGAAATCCAACACTCATTTATTGATTCATTTTCTTTTGGTATTACTCTTTTTATAATATTGTCTTTCACATGTACTTCAATGTTCGACCCCA
>JGI20158J14315_10002720_pt1 | contig 12154 bp, 11 predicted proteins | sample COG_08_FD_14315 | JGI IMG/M metagenome (IMG submission 14315)
GGTGATTTACCAGGTACAAAAAATGAAGATGGAAATAGATTTATCGAAATTTGGAACCTAGTATTTATGCAGTATGAGCAAATTTCAAAAGACAATAGAATTAATTTACCAAAGCCGTCTGTAGATACTGGTATGGGCTTAGAAAGAATAGCTGCATTGTTACAAGGCACACATGATAATTATGAAACAGATCATTTTAAAAAATTAATTCAATCAACATCAGAAACCTTAAAGATCAAAGTTAATGATAAAAATAGTTCAAGTTTTAGGGTAATTGCTGACCATTTGCGTGCAAGCTCTTTTTTACTCGCTGAAGGTGTTTTACCTTCTAATGAAGGGCGTGGATATGTTCTTAGGAGAATAATGAGAAGGGGAATGAGACATTCTCATTTACTTGGTGCTAAGGAACCAGTTTTTTTTAATATTTTTAAAACATTATTAGAAGAAATGTCAGACAACTATCCAGAATTAGAGCGTGCACAGTCATTGATTAAAGAAACATTAAAAACAGAAGAAGAAAAATTTTTAGTTTTACTTGATAGAGGTATAAAAATTTTAAATGAAGAGTTAAATAAGGTTAAAGATATTTTGCCTGGTGAAGTTGCATTCAAACTTTACGATACTTATGGCTTTCCTTTAGATTTGACAGAAGATATTTTAAAAAATAAATCATTAAAAGTTGACAGTAAAAAATTTGACTCATTAATGAAAGAAAGCAAAGAGCTTGCCAAAAAAAATTGGAAAGGATCAGGAGATAGTTCAGTTGACAACTTATGGTTTGATATTAAAGATCGAATGGGAGCTACTGATTTTTTAGGCTACGCTTCAAACAAATCAGAAGGTGTAGTCAAGTTAATCTTGAAAGACAACCATGAGGTTGAAGTTCTAAAAAATAATGAAGAAGGAATTATAATAACTAATCAAACCCCTTTCTATGGAGAGTCAGGAGGTCAAGTTGGTGATATTGGAATGATTAGTGCTGAAGGTTTTGAGTTTAAAGTTTCTGATGTCCAAAAAAAACTAGGTGATTTATTTGTGCATTATGGAAAAGTTCAAAAGGGTCAATAAAATTAAATGAAAATGTAGAATTGAAAATTGATGTTGAAAGAAGAAATAACATTAGAGCTTATCATTCAGCAACACACTTACTTCATGAATCGCTTAGACGTGTTTTAGGTAACCATGTCACACAAAAAGGATCCCTTGTTGAACCAGATAGACTTAGATTTGATTTTAGCCATATGAAGCCTATTTCAGAGGAGGAAATAAAAAAAATAGAGGATAATGTTAATTCAATAGTTAAGAAAAATTCTGATGTTAAAACTAGAATAATGACACCTAAAGAGGCCGTTGAGAATGGTGCATTAGCTTTATTTGGTGAAAAATATGGGGAAGAAGTAAGAGTTTTGTCTATGGGTGATGAAAAAGGAAAATTTTTTTCAACAGAACTTTGTGGNGGAACACATGTGGCAAACACTTCTGAAATTGGAAAATTTATGATTATAAGTCAATCATCTATTGCTGCTGGNGTANGAAGAGTTGAAGCATTAAGAAGCAAACAATTAGATGATTACTTATATAACCAAAAAAAATTATCAAATTTATTGGATCAAAAAAACAAAGAAATAATTAAAAAGTTATCAAATAAAGTTAAAGAACTAGGTGTGGAACCAAACTTAAAAAACAAAGATCAATTAGTTCTTATTAAAGATCTAAATAAGCAATTGGAACAAATTTCAGTCGGTTCAATTTTAAATGATAAATCAAAAAATATTATAAAAGATAAAAAGATGAATAATATAAATGTTAGATTTCAAAAAGTAATTGATCTTCCCTTTAAAGATTTAAGAAAACTTATTGATGAAGGAAAAAAAGAATTAAAAAGTGGAATTGTTGTAGTGTATGCAGTAAATGATGCAAAAGTAGGTTTGGGAGTGGGCATTACAAAAGAATTAGAAAAAAAATTTGATGCTGTAAAGCTAGTTAGAGCTGGTTCAGATGTTATTGGGGGTAAAGGTGGTGGAGGCAGAAGTGATTTTGCACAAGCTGGCGGAACTCTACCTAATAAAATTGACGAGTCTTTCGAAATTATAAAAAAATTAATTAATTAATCTTTTTTTTAAGTTGACCATCAAGCTCATCTAAAAATTGATTAGTAGTCAAATACTTACTAGATGGTCCAATCAAAATTGCTAAATCTTTAGTCATCGCACCATTTTCAACACTATCAATACATACTTTTTCTAATGTAGTTGAAAATTTAATTAACTCTTCATTAGAATCAAGTTTTCCTCTATGAGAAAGACCTCTTGTCCAAGCAAAGATGGATGCAATTGGATTAGTTGAAGTTTCTTTTCCTTGTTGGTGCATTCTATAATGTCTGGTTACTGTTCCATGAGCAGCTTCAGCCTCCATTGTTTTTCCATCTGGCGTAAGTAGAACACTGGTCATTAATCCTAAAGATCCGTATCCTTGTGCCATAGTGTCAGACTGGACATCACCATCGTAATTTTTACATGCCCAAATATATTTACCACTCCATTTCATTGCACATGCCACCATATCGTCAATAAGTCTGTGCTCGTACGTAATCTTTAATTTATCAAATTTATCTTTAAATTCTTTATTAAATATTTCTTCAAAAATATCTTTAAAACGACCATCATATTGTTTTAAAATAGTATTTTTTGTAGACAAATATACAGGCCACTGTTTTATCAAACCATAACCAAAACAGGATCTTGCAAAATCTTCTATAGACTTATCTAAATTATACATTGATAAAGCAATCCCAGGTCCAGGGAAATTAAAAACTTCATATTTTATTTCGTCACTACCATCTTCTGCTGTCCATTTTATTTCCATTTTACCTTTACCAGGAACTTTAAAATCTGTTGCTCTATACTGATCTCCAAACGCATGTCTTCCTATGATTACGGGATCAGTCCATGAAGGTACTAATTTAGGAATATTTTTACAAACAATTGGTTCTCTGAAAACTGTGCCTCCAATAATATTTCTTATTGTTCCGTTAGGTGATCTCCACATCTTTTTTAAGTCAAATTCTTCTACACGTGCTTCATCAGGCGTGATTGTTGCACATTTAATTCCAACACCGATCTTTTTAATCGCTGTAGCTGAGTCAATTGTTATTTGATCGTTTGTGTTGTCACGACTTTTCATTCCCAAATCAAAATATTCAACCCCTAGATCTAAATATGGGAGAATAAGTTTACTCTTGATAAACTTCCATATTATTCTAGTCATTTCATCGCCATCCAGTTCAACGATTGGGTTTTTAACCTTAATTTTAGCCATATTTGAATAATATATAATAGTAATTGTAATTTAGTGCTTTATATACATATTAATAAAAAATTATCAAATATAAGGTTATGCTAGAAAAAGTTTTCCCAAAAATTCATGCTGAAGGTTATAAGTTTTTAGCAATAGCTATTTTTATAACAATTTTTTTGTATTTTATAAGCACATTCCTTGGAATGATAGGATTTGCACTATCAGTATGGGTATATTATTTTTTTAGAGACCCTGAGAGAATATCTATAAATAATGATAACTATTTAACAAGTCCAGCAGATGGTGAAGTATTGATGGTTCATGAATTGGAGGGACCAAAAGAATTAAACATGGAAGATAAAAGATATACAAAAATTAGTATTTTTATGAATGTATTTGATTGTCATGTTAATCGTACCCCATGTGAAGGTAAAATTTCAGAAATACTTTATAAACCAGGTAAATTTTTAAATGCATCACTTGATAAAGCTAGTGATGATAATGAAAGAAATTATTATAAAATTATTAATAATGCTGGAGAAGAAATCGTCGTTGTGCAAATTGCTGGATTGATAGCTAGAAGAATAGTGTGTGAAACATCAAAAGATCAACAATTAAAACAAGGTGAAAGAATTGGAATGATCAGGTTTGGAAGTAGAGCTGATATTTATTTTGAAAATTATAAACCTTTAGTTAAAGTAGGACAAAAAACAATAGCAGGCGAAACATTACTAGCAAAAAAATAGTTTATGGAACATCCTAAAAAAAACTTTAAGATTGTATCAGATAAAAAAGCAAGAATGATTCTTCCAAATGCTATTACATTAATTGGTGTGTGTATTGGTTTAAGTTCAATCAAATTTGCATTAGATGGAAAATTTGCACTAGCAGTTATTGCAATATTATTTGCAGCTTTAATGGATGCACTAGATGGACGGATAGCAAGATTAATCAAAGGAACATCTAAAATGGGTAAAGAACTGGACTCACTTGGAGACGTAATTAGTTTTGGAGTTGCACCAGCACTTATAATGTATTTTTGGAATTTACAGTATTTAGATAAATTGGGATGGTTTGTTTGCTTAACATACGTAGTTTGTGTTGCTTTAAGACTTGCAAGATTTAATATTAATTCAGAAGAAGAACCTTCTTGGAAAGATAATTTTTTTGAAGGAGTACCATCTCCAGCAGGAGGAATTATTGTTTTAATGCCATTAGTGTTTAGCTTTAGTGGGTTAGGAGATTTTTTTTTTAAAATTAATTATGATTTGATAGTGCCAATATTTTTTATTATGGTTTCTACTTTACTGATAAGCACAATTCCAACTTATTCATTTAAAAAGATAGTTATACCAAGAGCTATGACAAAATTTTTATTATTTGGAATAGTTTTATTTTTTGGCTCATTATTAGTTTATACTTTTAAGATTTTAGCAGTAAGTTCTTTAATATATCTTTGTTTAATACCGGTAAGTTTTTTTCATTATAAAAAAATAAAAAAAGAAAAAAATATTATATCAGATAAAAATGAAGATGAAGGATTAGAAGATATATTATAAATGAAACAAAATGTAATTGTATCCTTAGCAGATTCAAATTACTTCGAGTTACTTAACGAATTAATTGAATCAATCAAAAGCTTTGAAAAAAGCAAAGATATAGCCATATGTATTCTAGATGCTGGGCTAACATTTAAGCAAAAAGAATTATTGTTAAAAAAGGTGGATGAAATTAAACCAGCCGAGTGGGATATTGAAGTTCCAGCAATTAAAGTAAGAGGAAAAGAATGGTTAAAAAGTCAAGTTTCAAGAGCTTTCTTACCAAAATATTTTCCTAACTATAAAAAGTATTTATGGATAGATTGTGATGCTTGGGTTAACGATTGGAGTTCAGTGGAGCTATATTTTAAGGCTTGTGAAAATGGTAAATTAGGTATTACACAAACCTTAGGACCAGGTTACAAGATAATGTCAAAGGTTAATTGGTTATTTGGAAAAATAGCTATAATTAAATCTCAAAACTTTAAACATGCTGTTAAATCGAAAATAGGTATAACTAAAGCAAGAAAATTAGCTTTTGCACCCCACATTAATATTGGAGTTTTTTCATTAGAAAAAGAATCTCCCGGCTGGGTTTCATGGCAAAAAAACCTTGAACAAACATTGAAGTCAGGAAATATTTTTGGATCAGAAGGTTTAGCTATAAATATGTCAGTCTACATAGACGATTTGGAAACAGAATTTTTACCATTAAACTGTAATTGGATAGCTAGTAATTTATTACCTAAATTTGATGAGGCAGAAAATACATTTGTAGAACCTTATTTGCCAAATTATAAAATTGGTATCATGCATTTGGCGGCCGGGATTTGGGATGGGGAAAAAGATATGAGAATAGATAAGGAGGTTAAGATTAAAATTCAATCTACTAAAAAAAATTTACTGTCTAAAAGCTTAAGGTTTGGTCTTTAATTGAAAAAAAATAAAATATCTAAAAATTGGATTAATAAACAGAAGAGAGATATTTTCGTCAGAAAATCATTAGTTGACGGATATAGAGCAAGATCTGCATATAAATTACTTGAAATTAATGAAAAATTTAAAATTTTCAAAAATGGAAACTCAGTAATTGATCTTGGTGCATCTCCGGGTAGTTGGTCTCAATATGTATTAAAAACAGTTAAAAGTGGAAGACTAGTTTCTATTGATCTTAAAAAGATGGAAAAAATAGAAAATTCAGTTCAAATAAGAGGCGACTTTACAAAAGAAGAATCTCAAAAAAAAATAAAAAGTTTTTTTAAATCTAAAATTGATGTTGTCATTTCTGATATGGCTGTGAACACAACTGGCATTAAAGATATTGATGCAATCTATACAGGAGAATTATGCAAAGAAGCCATGATGTTTTCTAAAGAAAATTTGGTTAAAGAGGGACGTTTTGTCTCTAAGATATTTCTTGGCACTTCATTTAATGAAATAGTAGCATTAGGAAAGGAAACCTTTAAAGAAGTAAGGGTTTTTAAACCTAAATCTAGCCGAAAAGAATCAAAAGAAAGTTTTATTATTTGTAAAATATTGAGATAGAGACTTTTATTTTTTTATGAATCATATATAAATTATTATGGTCCCTATAAAAGAAGCACTTACCTTTGATGATGTTACAATGGCTCCCAAATATTCAGAAGTATTACCATCCGAAGTAGACACCAGTACTCAACTTTCTAAAAATTTAATTTTAAAAATACCGTTACTTTCTTCTGCAATGGATACTGTAACGGAAAGTAAAATGGCAATTGCCATAGCTAAAGCTGGTGGTATAGGTGTGATACATAGAAATCTTGATATTAAAAAACAAATTAATGAAATTAAAAAAGTAAAACAAAAAAAATTAATGGTTGGTGCTGCAGTAGGTGCAGGCCCAATGGAAATTAAAAGAGCAAAAGCTATATTAAAAGAAAAAGTAAATTTAATTGTTGTTGATACAGCACACGCACATAGCAAAAAAGTTTCTGAAATTATTAAAATGATTAAAAAAAATAAGAGTGAAGATGTAGCTTTGTGTGCAGGAAATATAGCAACTGCAGAAGCAGCAAAATTTTTAATCAAACTTGGTGTTAATATTATTAAAGTAGGGATAGGACCAGGTTCAATTTGTACAACCAGACTAGTTGCGGGAATAGGAGTTCCTCAATTAAGTGCAATAATTGAAGTTAAAAAAGGAGTTAAAAATAAAAATGTCAAAATAATTTCAGATGGAGGTATAAAATATTCAGGAGATTTAGCGAAAGCACTATCAGCTGGGGCAGATGCAATCATGATAGGATCATTATTTGCAGGCACGACAGAAGCACCAGGAAAGCTTATAAAAAAAAATGGAAAATTATATAAAAATTTTAGAGGTATGGGATCAGTTGGAGCAATGAATAAAGGATCTGCGGATAGATATTTTCAAAAAAAAGAAAAAGATAGTTCTAAATATGTTCCAGAGGGAGTTGAGGGTTACGTTAAATTTAAAGGAAATATTCAAAATATAATATACAAATTAGTAGGTGGATTAAAATCATCAATGGGCTACTTAGGTGCAAAAAAAATTTTTAAATTGAAAATTAAACCTAACTTTGTGAAAATAACTAAAGCAGGTTTTTATGAAAGCATGGTTCATAATGTTGACGAAATTAAAAAAGATTAAAAATGAAAATGATTAAAAAAAGTTTATCAGTATTATTTTTTATTTTATTACCAAACTTTATAACTTTATCCTATGCAGATAATAATTTTTTTATAAAAGCTGAAAAAAAATATTTAGAAAAAAATTATGAAGATTCAAAATTTTTATTTCAAAGGAATATAGTATTTAACCCTAAAGATATAAGTTCATATTTATATTTAGCAAAAATTTATAATATTGAAGAAAATAAAAATGAAGAAAAAAAAAACATAGATACTGTACTCTTATTAGATCCAAAAAATGAAGAAGGGATTTACATGAAAATTGAAATTGAACTAAAAGACTCAAATTATTCAAAAGTAAGAGAATTAACAGAAACTTTTTCTAAAGTTTGTAAAACTCTTTGTGAAAAGAAAAATCTAATTTTGGACTCATTGAAAAATTTGGAACCAAAAAATGAGTCTTAATCAAAATTTAAACAAAGTATTAATAATTGACTTTGGTTCACAATTTACCCAACTAATTGCAAGAAGAATAAGAGAACTTGGTGTTTTTTCTGAAATAATTAGTCATAAAAAAATTATCATCAATAACATTAGACAACAAAACATAAAAGGAATTATCTTATCTGGCGGACCATTGAACGTTTATCAAAATGATAAGTTTCATTTTGATAAAAAAATATTGAAATTAGGAGTACCTATTCTGGGTATATGTTTTGGTCATCAAATTTTATCAAAAATGTTAGGTGGGCGAGTAAAAAAATCTAAGCATAGAGAGTTTGGTTTTGCCGAAATAAATAAAATCTCTAATAGTATAATAATAAAAGACTTCTTTAATACAAAAAATAAAAATCGTGTATGGATGAGTCATGCAGACCAAGTTTCTAAAATGCCAAAAAATTTTAAAATTGTAGCATCTAGCAAAAACTCTAAATTAACTATAATTGAAAATTTGAAGGACAACTTCTATGGTGTTCAATTTCACCCAGAAGTTACCCACACAAGTAAAGGAAAAATTTTATTACGAAATTTTTTATTTTCAATATGTGGTTTTAAAAAAAATTGGTCTTCTAAAGATCAAAAAAATAAATTAATTAAAGAAATTCAAAAATTAGTAGGAAATAATAATGTTATATGTGGTTTATCTGGTGGCGTTGATAGTAGTGTTGTTGCGCAATTATTAAGTAAGGCGATTGGAAAAAAGTTAACATGTATATTTGTTAATAATGGTCTACTAAGAAAAAATGAAGAAATGCAAGTTGTTAATACATTTAAGAAAAAATTGAAGATAAATTTAATTTATGTGAATGCTGAAAAAGAATTTATTAAAAAATTAAAAAATATATCTGATCCTGAAAAAAAGAGAAAAATAATAGGTAATTTATTTATAAAAATTTTTGAACGTTATGCAAAAAAAATTAAAAATGTTAAATTTCTAGCTCAAGGAACACTTTATCCAGACCTAATTGAAAGTAAATCTGTTACTGGTAGCCAAACATCTAAAATTAAATCACATCATAATGTTGGTGGACTTCCAAAAAAAATGAAACTTAAACTAGTGGAACCTCTTAAATTTTTATTTAAAGATGAAGTCAGAAAGTTAGGATTAGAATTAAATCTATCAAAAGATATAATTTCTCGGCATCCTTTTCCTGGTCCTGGTTTAGCTATTAGAATGCCAGGAATTATAACAAATGATAAACTTAAGATATTAAAAGAAGCAGATTATTATTTTATAAAAGCTCTTAAAGAATATCATTTATATGATAAAATCTGGCAAGCTTATGCTGCTTTGCTTCCAGTTAAAACTGTCGGTGTTATGGGAGATAATAGAACATATGAACATATTTGCTTGTTACGAGCAATTACATCTGAGGATGGAATGACTGCTGATTTTTTTGACTTTCCTAAAGGTTTTATGCAATCAATTTCAAATCAAATTATTAACAATATTCGTGGAATAAATAGAGTTGTTTATGATGTTACCTCAAAACCACCAAGTACTATTGAATTAGAATAATAACTCTTTATAAAATAAAAAATATGAACAACAATAAAATCATTAACTTTATTAAAAAAAAAAATAAATCAAAGTTAGTCACATTAACTGCATATTCCAAAAATATAGCATCAATTATTGATAAACATTGTGATCTTATCTTAGTTGGTGATTCATTAGCTTCTGTTTTATATAATTATAAATCAACAAAGAAAGTAACTTTAAACACAATGATTGAACACTCAAAAAGTGTGAGAATGGGTGTTAAAAAAAGTTTAATGGTTGTGGATATGCCCTTCAACACTTACAGAAATCCTAAAGAGGCACTTAAAAATGCTAAATTAATAATGAACAAAACAAAATGTGATGCTGTAAAATTAGAAGGTGGAAAAAAAATTTATAATATAGTTGTAACATTGATAAAAAACAAAATTCCTGTAATGGGACACGTAGGTGTACTTCCACAATCTGCTAAAAATTTTAAATTTAAAGGAAAAAAGAAAAAAGAAAGAATTAAAATTTTAAAAGATTCTAAACTTTTAGAAGAGGCGGGTGTTTTTTCAATTGTTTTAGAATGTATCGAAACATCTCTTGCTAAAGAAATTACAAGAACTTTAAAGATACCAACAATAGGTATAGGCGCTTCTGTGCACTGTGATGGTCAAGTATTAGTTACCGATGATCTAATTGGACTTAATAATATGAAAGCTAGATTTGTTAAGCAATTTGGTAAAATAAAAAAACAAGTTAATGATGCAGTCTTATCCTACAAAAATGAAGTTATTAAATCTAAATTTCCTAGAAAAAAGCATTCTTATTAATTAAAAATATTTTTTAAACTGTTCATTTATATTTAAAATTTCTAAATCAGCCAAACCACCTATAATTAATTGTATTGCAACTATCAAAATAAAACCTAAACCCACATACGCTATCCATATATGTTTTTGAATATAATTTGCTAAATATGTAGCTAATGCTCCTGTCAACACAACAGATAATACAAGTCCAAATATCATGAATCCAAAATAACCTTTTGCTGCTCCAACTACACCGATAACATTATCAAAACTTATAGTAATATCAGCAAATAAAACTTTATAAATACTTTGTATATAAGAAGGTTCTTTAGACTTTTTTGTTGTAGACTTAATTTTTTTTATTTCGAGTAGGTCCTTTCTTAAATCGTTAACAATCCAAATTAAAAGAAGCCCACCTAGAATTTTTATAAAATAAAATTTAAACAAATAAGTAGCAAAAATAGCAAAGATAATCTTAAATATTAATGCACCAGCAACACCCCATAGGATTATTTGTTTTCTATTTTTTGGAACAAAGTTGGCTGCTATTAGACCTATTATAATTGCATTGTCAGCTGCTAAAACAATATCTATAAATATAATTTGTGCTAAGATTATGGATTCCTCAATCAAGATATTTTTATAATATTAGAAATTTTAAATAAATCAACAATCGAGTGAATTATTTTTTTCCCAGTTTGTGACAGGATCTTTTTTATTAAATGTTTCTTCTTGATCAAAATTTATAATTTCAGATTTTTTTAATTTTAAATAGCTTTTAATAGTATTTTCACCAAAAGCCTCTTTTATCTCTTTACTATTTTCTAAAAAATCCAAAGCATCTTCTATGGTATCTGGTAATTTTTTCAGATTTGGATAGTTTTTATATTCAGTATACATATTACACGAAAGTGGTTCTCCCGGGTCAATCCTGTTATTTAACCCATGAAGTCCCGCTGCAATTACACCTGCTTGAAGTAAATAAGGATTAGAAGATCCATCCATTAAACGTAGTTCAAATCTGCCAGCATCTGGAACTCTAATCATATGAGTTCTGTTATTTCCAGTGTATGAAATACTGCTTGGAGACCAAGATGCCCCTGATTTTGTTGGTGGTGCGTTTATTCTTCTATAACTATTAATAGTAGGATTAAAAAAAGCAGAAAGAGGTTGTGCCAAGTGCATTATACCTCCTAAAAAATTATATGCCAATTTAGTTAAACCCAATTTATCGTTATTATCTAAAAATTTATTTGTTTTTCCATTCCAAAGGGAAATATGTGCATGACACCCATTTCCAGTTAGATTGCTAAAAGGCTTTGGCATAAATGTTGCTCTGAGATCATGTTTTTCTGCTAGAGATTTTACCATATACTTGAAAAAGACATGTCTATCTGCTGTAACTAGACAGTCATCATAATTCCAATTCATTTCAAATTGTCCATTAGCATCTTCATGGTCATTTTGATATGGACGCCATCCCATGTGAATCATGCAATCACAAATTTCTTTAATTAAATCATATCTACGCATTAGAGCTGATTGGTCATAACAAGGCTTTGATTGAGTATCTCTTGGGTCTGCAATGTTTAATCCATCTTGTGAAATTAAAAAATATTCACATTCTACACCCGATTTCATTTGTAAATTTTTTTTATTTAATTTTTTTATTTGTTCCTTAAGCATAATTCGAGGTGATGCTTTTACTGGCTGACCCCCCATCCACAAATCAGATGTTAGCCAGCCCACCTCTTTTTTCCATGGTAATTGGATTAAACTATCAGGATCTGGTATTGCAAACATATCAGTGTCAGCTGGTGTCATATCTAGCCAAGTAGCAAAACCAGCAAAACCAGCACCATTTTTTTGCATTTCACTAATTGCTTCTG
>JGI20158J14315_10002724_pt1 | contig 12137 bp, 16 predicted proteins | sample COG_08_FD_14315 | JGI IMG/M metagenome (IMG submission 14315)
GAATCTATTCATCCACAGGTCCCATTGTTTTGAGCTTAAAAATAAAAACTTAGTATAATATAAAATGTCAGGTGGAATTGCCCAACTCGTTGCCATTGGTGCCCAAGATGCCCATATCGTAGGCCAGCCAGAGGTATCATTTTTTAGGTCTAATTACAAACGTCACACAAATTTCGCTCAGACTGTTGAGCGTCAGGTTATCCAGGGGAACCCCGTCGCGAATGGTATGTCCACCGTTCGTTTCGAGCGCAAGGGTGATCTCCTCGGATTTGTCTATCTCGCCCCCCGTAGCGGTACGGTCAAGTACTCTCCCTCCGACTGGCTCGGTCAGGTTGCCAAGGTAGAATGGTTAGTGGGAGGTCAGGTTATTGACACCCAAGATGCGAACTTTTCCCAATTCGTCGCGCCCACTGTTATGTCACAGAACTTAACTAAGTCTATTTCCGGTTACGGTGAAGCCGCGGAATCTCGTTTCTACCCTTTACGTTTCAGCTTCTGTGAGAACTGGCAATCCGCCATTCCATTGGTTGCATTACAGTATCACGATGTAGAAATTCGAGTTACGTGGGGTGGTTCTCTCACCGGTGCTTGGGAATGCTACGCGCATTTCATCTATCTCGATACCGATGAACGCTCTTCCCTCGCCGCCGCACCCCAAAACATGCTCATCACCCAGACCCAAAAGTCTGTCGCTTCCAATTCTACTATCCAGGAACTCAACCTAAACCACCCAGTTAAGTATTTAGCTGCGGCCGATGGTTCGAATTTAGCGATCGCCGCCGACAATAATAAGATTAAGCTCCAGATTAACGGTACCGATGTTACTGACTTCAAGTACACTGACCCTCACTACACAGCCGTTTCTGAGTACTACCACACTTGCGCTTCTGTCGCTGACGCGAGTGGAGCCAACAAGAAACGCTTCATCTACCCCTTTTGCTTTGAGACTGGAAAGCTTCAGCCTACAGGCAGTTTAAATTTCAGCCGCGTTGACTCAGCCCGCCTTGTCAGTGAGACTGCTTCTCATACCGACGACATATATGCCGTTAACTATAACATTATGAGGGTAGAATCAGGGATGGGCGGTTTAATGTACTCTAATTAAATCCCGTATAATAATAAATGTGGTTTTTTCTATTTCTCGCATTTTTCGTTTTTATGATCACCTACGATCCTAAATCCGGAACGCTCAATAAATACATACCTAATTCTCCAGAAGAGAAGAAAGAAAATGCGCCGTGTAAACATGGTCACTTTAACGAAATACAATTCGCTCAACAAGGATACGAATGCCCCAGTAACGATAAAACAAATATGGGTGCAATAATATCTACTTAAAAATAACATTTGTAAATTTTACATAATGTTTGCATTTGACCGTGATACCGCAGTTCTCGTCGCCGTCGCCATCTGTGTGTTCGCCACCATATACATGTACAGCCAACACAAGAAAACGAATGAAAGTATCGAAGAATTCAGGGAGGCACTCGCCGATAAGCAGAAGCCTATGGTTTCTTTAGAGCGTCCCCGACCCGCACCTTGGGCCTCGAAGATTCCCGTGGAAGTTAAGAAGGTTCCCATCCCCGTAGTAGAGGAGAAGACCGAAAAACCAACACCTGTCATCACTGAGTCAGAATCCTCGGAATAATCTTGTCAGGAGATTGTAGAGTGCGATGAGCAATGAAGAAACATAAGGCCATCGCTATACCCGTAATATATAACGGAGACGTACCAAGATTTTTAACAGTCAGAGATAAAAGATTTAAGGAATGGATTTTCGTCACCGGTGGATGTAGACGTAGAGAAATCAATAATCCACTTCGAACCGCTTTAAGAGAATTAGAAGAAGAAACGAGGGGTGTAGTTTCTTTAAAAAGAGGAGAATATACGTCATTTTCATTTACAGTTAAAGAAAGTCCTACGATTGACTTAGAATACACTGTTTTTGTCTTTTTCGTTAATTATTCTCGACACGATCAAACTGATTTGGTCAAAAAATTTAATGATGAAAAATATAAAATGTACACTAAAAAAATTCATATGAAAAGGACGTACGATGAAAACGATTACATGAGTTTCGATACTTTACCGGAATTTAATTCCAGAAGAAGATGGGAACGAATCATAAAATACGTCCTAAAAAATCCAGAATTTTACGCCTGCGTGACTTCCCCCAATAGAAAATCATTTGCTATTAAATAATGAAGTCCAAGAGTTATATTCTCATGCAGATTAAGGATATTCTCATCGATCATAAATCGTATACACGAGAAAAGGCTGAGCGGTACACGGAAGAACTCAAAGAAAAAACCGTATACGAACTTTTAGTGTTTAAAAAACAATTGATGAATGAAGATGAAGAATTTATAGATGTTTCGTATCGTCGTTCGATATGGCACGAAGAAGAAGATTAAAAAAATAAGTGTAGGATACTGTAAGTATGTTTAAGTCTTGGTGTAAGCGCCAAGGATTTTGCAATGGATCCAATCTATCACACGTCTTAATGGATGGTGGAATACTATCTGTCCCGTTTGATAAATTGAATGACTTTTATGAAATGTGTATTAAATGCATAAATAACGGTGAAAAGATATACGTCGTCGAACAAAAGACTGATACGTATAACTTTTTCGTAGATATCGATTATAAGGTGGACGAGGAGTTAACATTCGACCACTTAAAAGAAGTATCAAGATCTATATGTGATCGTGTTGCGTTTTTTGGAGGAAAGGACGCGCTCATTTCCGTCGCGGAACCCAAATCTGTGGGGGATAAAATCAAACACGGTATACATATTAATTGGTCGGATTTTGTCGTTGACCATGGATCGGCGATGGCTCTCCACTCACATATCGTATCCGCGTTAGATATTTTATTCCCCAATCGACCATGGGGTGATATCGTGGACACAGCGGTGTACGGGAATGGAAAACGTAAAACGAAGGGAAGTGGATTTCGTATGCCATGGTCACATAAGAAGGCAAAACATGACGCATGTGACGGGAGAGGTTGTGCACTGTGTGAGAATGGAAAGGTAACACAGGGTCCATATAAACCGGTCATCGTATATTCGCATAAAACGAAATCACTCGAGTATATATTTGACAAAGAACCCTCCGTTGAACTATTGCATATGGCGACTTTGCGCACAGAAAATAAGAATCACGCCGTGATTGAAGGGTCTGTGAGAGAAGAAGGATCTTTCAATATTCAAGATACACGAGATACCTATACAAATTACGAGACGATAGCACAGATTGAAACTTTTATTCAAAAACATCTAGTGGGTCAACAGAGTGCGGAGATTGTTAAAGTCTTCAAAAAAGATACGTCATACCTAGTATCTTCTACATCAAAGTATTGTGAAAATCTTAGTCGTTCACATGCATCAAATCACGTATGGTTTTTGATAGAGGGTGACGCGATCAACCAAAAATGTTTTTGTACGTGTGAAACGATGAAAGGAAGAAAATATGGATTTTGTAAAAATTTTGGTGGGCGTAGACACATGTTACCGGATAAAATTTATAAAGCCATGTATCCAGATGGATACAAACCGCACATGTTTTGTCAACCCGTTCCAAAAGAAGTTAAACCCAGTTCAGAAAGTTTGGTTGATATGCTCACCGGTTTTATATGTAAATACGTCACAAAAAATACTACAAAAGTTTTGTCCGTTACAAAAAAAATGAAAAAAATGTATATCATCAACACAAACGCACATTGCCAGACGTGTAATAAAGATAACTTACAGTTTAAAATAAAGCAGAATTCAGTATTAGAGCAGTTATGTACGTGTAAAACGCGATCTCATAATCTCTTAGATAAAATAAAAAGAGTATTATAAGAGATGTATGTCATACTTTTTATCATAGTTTTGTTTCTCATATTTTCAAATACAATCACGGTAGAAACCAAAAAAGATATAATAGATGATCTCATAAAAGAGACTGAAATCTATTCGGGTATAAACCCAGAACTATACACAGATTTTATCACGAACATACAATTCGCAAAAGATAATGTTAAAGACGTATACATAGCTTACGATCACGTTTTAAAAGCTTTGGATCACTTTAACGAAATAGCTCTTTATGTTATTCCCATAGATCCGGATATTCAGGACGAAATAACTGTTCTGAACGAGAAAATACTATTAGAGTTTGAAAAAAGGTTTAAAAGAGAAGCAAACAATCAAAACTTACGTTTTGTACCTAAATATGCTTAAAAGATATCATTTAGTAATTCTTACATATGACCACAGTCAAAACTCGCTCAGGAAGAGTATCTAAACAACCGAATCGTTTAGAGCCTACAGAGGTACCAGAAGATGATTATAACGATGAATCAGACGAAGATTTTTGTGAAACGGATGGGGAAGACATATGCGAAACCGACGATGAGAGTGAATCAGATGATGAAGTTGACGCGGACGAGCATGGTAATCTAAAAGGGTTTGTAGTCGATGACGATGAAGTTAGTGAAGATGAGAGTTATGTTGAGAGTGATGAGGAATATTCGGCTTAAAAAGATAAGTAATTATATTACATATGGAAACAGAACTTGGCAACCCCATTGAATATAGCCCGGAACTTCCAACTAAAGAAGATCCGATACATAACGAGGAAATGGAAGCTCCGTATTACCTTCCTCATCCATCTATGATGATGCAGCCACCCCCTATGATGCAACCACAGATGGAAAAGAATGATTTCTTATCTAATTTGGATAAGAATGCGTATATCATAATTTTTGTATCATTTATATTAGGTTTCTTCATGGGAAAGACGATGCAACCAGTCATCCTTCGCCCCGGATAATATTACTTTTTAAATTTAGATTTAGAAGTGATTAAGTCGTCTACATATTCCGCGATTTGTTGTTCCGTTAGACCACGTTTTCGCAATCTACGTTCTAAACTAGAAATAGCTTCGTCACGCGTTGGTTTTTCGGTTTCAACATAATCAAACGACCATTTATCACTCTCCCCGGATGAGTATCCATCAAAATTTCCCACAGGCCCCTCAACCTTCTCGTTATACGAGTATCTACCCGTACTCTTATAATAAGGATCATACAGATTATCTTTTATCACATCGCTCGCGGTTGCCACGGCCTTATCTACCTTGGTAAAAAACTTTACATCTGGGTTGATGTATACATATACCACGAGTAAAAATATACACGCTAAAAACAGTAATGTCAAACTTGGAATAGAAGCATACATTTTCTTATTAAAAGAGAATATTTTTTTAATAAGAAAACTCTTTACAAATTTTTTTAAAAAATTCCAAATGTTTTTTTTATTTTTTTTCTTTATAATTTTTTTAAAAAATTCCAAACTAGTTTTTATTTTTATTTTTCCTCGGAAGACTCTTCCTCAATAGTTGAGGGGGTATCATCTAGACGTTTCTTTTGTCTCTCGACAATCTCGTCGGCCACAATCTTATCAGCCTTCTTGACCAGTTCCTCCATGGGAGTATCAGGCTCTTCCTTTTGAAGTCGCTCGAGTACATCCGCTGGGTGGCTAACTGGTGGCTCGTCGGGTTTGTTATAGAACCTAGAGTTTTCATCTCCAGGTTTATGGTAATTCGATGTCTCAACCATGTCACGCTTACGCTCACTAAACATCTTCGCAGCCTGAGCCTGGTTATCCCTGTATCCAGTCATCAATTCCTCCAGTTTATCGTTCGTGTAATGAGCATCTTCAATCTTTGACGGATCAGGTGGGATGAGGAGCCACTTGTACATATCCACTACATAAATATCAAACGTGGAGTCTTCCGTTTGCAACCTCTTCGCGTGTGAAGCGGCTTCGTCCCGGGTAGAAAACGCACCACGAATCTTAATACCAAACTTATCATTCTTCTGAGGAGCCTCTGGTCCAACTACGGACAGGCACGCAAACAACTGACCGGGAACGGTAGTGTAATCTTGTTCGAGACTCATTTGTATTTATTACTGTACTCTAGGCTTTAAACTGTTTTTCTAACCTAAGATGTTTAAAGATATCGTAATATTATCAACTATGGAAGAGATTCGCCGTCTACACAACGACGAGAAACGAGCCCTCATAGAACTCGTTACTCAAAAGGGTGATAGTATACTCGACGTAGGGTGTGGGTTCGGGGGTGATCTTCAAAAATGGAAAAAGGTAGGGGCAAATATAAACATGTGTGAACCGAATGAAAATGCATTAAATGAAGCTAAAAGTCGTGCGAAAAATATGAAGATACGAGTCAATTTTTACCACGGGGATATACATTCATGTCCAAATAGAAAATATGATATTGTGTGCTATAACTTTGCCTTACACTATATATTCGAAGATCGCGATATGTTTATAAACAGTTTGCAAGCTGTAAAAAGGCGGTTAAAACCTGGTGGACGATTCATCGGGATCATTCCAGATTCTGAAAAATTGATATTCAAGACACCGATGACCGATGACATGGGTAATTTTTTTAAACTAAAAGAGACGAGCTGTGGAAACTTCGGTGAAAAGTTGTTCGTACATTTATCAGACACACCGTATTATGCCGACGGACCCAAATCGGAACCCCTGGCACATAAAGATTTATTGATCACACAACTCGAAAATACCGGATTCAGTATGGAAAAATGGGAAGGATTATCAGGAAATCCAATAACAGAGTTGTATAGTAAATTTATCTTCGTATATAGAAATGATAGTTCTGGTCGTACTACTCATACTTAATTATTTGATGTATTCAAATTTAAAACCAAACCAAAAATTGGTAGAAGTCAGGGAGAAATATAAAACACTGAGGGAATATTTAATCGAGACGGATAATCGTGATTTTGAAGATATATATCACGAAATACCTTTAATCGCGTACGAAAGAATGTCATCTTCCGTCGGATACAATGTTAACAAGGGACAGGAAATAGGTATATGTATAGATGGTGACGTAAACGAGATATTCCATGTATTACTCCACGAATTAGCACATTGCGTTGTAGATGAATATACACACAGTGAAGAATATTGGAAAAAATTTGACACCCTAAAAACAGCTATTACTCTCGGTGTTTATAAATCTATCCCAGAAGAAAGTCCCTTTTGTGGTAAACATGTATCGGATAAATAATATTTATTTATATAAATGGATATAGACCCCTCTTCTACTGTATCGGCCTCCAGACTGGTCGTATCGTTGGTATCTTGGTTTTTGCTTTTATTCGGTATAGCCATTATTCGTCTTGAATTCGCGTACTGGCTTAACGGTGTTTTACTCACAGTAATTTTACCGTTACTTATTTGGTACCTAGGTAATCATAGCATATTCTTAAGTGTCTCGAGTGGAACGGCGGTTATAACCGCTGCTGCTGCTGGGTTATTTATTATTATGCTCACAGAGGGTATAAAGTGGAAAAGGTTAAAGCGGTATCTTAAGGAATTCGGTAAAGATCCGCAGGAAACGGCCATAGCGACCACGATAATCATGGTCAGTATGGCAGTTGCACTTGTGTTAGTATATTTGGCACAGGGTGGTGATGTACTCGCGAGGGTACGATTTTAGAAATATCGGTTTACGATAAAGAAAACAATAGCCGCAACAGCGCCGGTCGAGGCTAAGCCTACGAGACTGCGATTTCCCTGCGTATTAAGAAACTGTGGAATAGTACTAGCTAACTTTTCCTGAACAGGTTTGCTAATAGCAGCGGCGGTACAAGCGGCAACTAACACCGCGTGTAATTGCTCGTCAGTTAAATCAAATGGGTTCTTCTTTCCCTTCTTTTCCTTAGTCTCCGCCCCGGAAACGGACATGGTAGTCGTGGGAGGGGGAGGTACCATGACCTGTTGTTGAATCATGCGAGGGTCGACAGAAAGAGATGGTGGTTCCATCATGTCTTGCGGTTGACCCATAATATCGGCAATAGGTGTGGAATCCATCATATCTTTATTTTCTCCTACATTTTTTTCTGGCATTTTTGGCACGAACGATGTCGTCTGGTTATTATTATTAAGTGGTACCATACCATCACCCGAATCGGAAAGATTAAACGTTGGAATGTCCGCTGACATTTACATTTACGAAAGTTTTTTTGAATTAATTCTTTGCGCGATTACTTGGTCTTGGTGATTTTAATAGCAGTCGATCTACCCTTTATTTTACTTGTATCTATCCTTGGTCCATTCTTTTTTGTGGTGATCATCTTTTTGTGCGCTTGCCAGTATTCTGGGGCTCCGACCTTAAAATTTTTCCGAATCGTAGCTTTATACCAAAATACACAGTCTTCTATCTTGTTACTCTTACTGGTGTTATCCAAAACAATACATTCATAATTCTCGGTACAAGCATCCATGACTTTGTTAAACATGTCGAACGTCGGGAAAATACCAAAAAAGGATTTGTAAAGCTTCTCTCGATTCTGAATGATGTTCTCCCTGAGAATAAACACATAATCCACGTTAGCTCGTAGTGCTGGTGGAAGATCCATACAATACTGCATCGTCAACATGAAAAAAATTTTCCAGTGCCGGCCATTCATAAAACATTGCCTGATGCATGTGTCGCGCATGAATTTATTGTCGTACATGCAATCGTCTAATAAGAGGAATGCTCCACAATTTTGTTTTCCAGCACCAACGAGTTTTCTTTGCCTGTCCATTACACGCTCTATAGCTTCTCTGTCATAGTCGCCGTATATAAAGAGATCGGGAATATACTGTTGGTAGTAATGATTACCTTCTTCTGTCGCAGACAATACGATACCAGCCGGTAAATGCTTCTTATGAAATAGAATGTCTGTAACTAACGTTGATTTACCTGTATTACGTTTTCCTATAAATACACATACCCTGTCGTCTGACATAACTCTTGGGTTAAATTTACGTAAACGTAAATCCATCTATAATACCGCCCCGTTTTATTTCATAAAATTTTACTCACATGTATTAGGAATGGCAGGTCGTATTAGACTCGCCGTCGCCGGTATCCAAGATCAATGGCTTACTGGAGAGCCACAATTTTCATATTTCGTCATGAACTACAAGAGACATACACGGTTTTCTACAGAAGCCGTTGAAATGCCGTTCGATGGTAAATGTGATTTCTCAAGTTCTGTTGAGTGTAGAATTCCACAAAACATAGGGGATCTCATACGTAGTACGATGTTGAAAATTAAATTGGGTAAATTATCGACTGACACATCTACTGAAAAATATAGATACAACACTCCAGCAGCCCTGAGTATCATAAAATACGTCGACCTCGTAATTGGAGGGCAAATTATAGAGCGTCTCACAGGTGATTATATCTATATGTATAATCAGTTACATAACAATAAAGATGATGTAAACCAATCTCTTTATTTCTTATCTGGACACGGTGAACATCTGCAAGTATCGGATTCATATAACACATTTTACGTAAATATTCCATTTTACTTTTTTAGAAATCCTAGCTTGGCAGTACCCGTCTGTGCAATCACCAAACAACTCGTTGAAGTACGTGTCACGTTCAAAGATGTAAATGATGATGTAACTTTCAAATATACCATAGATGGGTCGGTGACTAAGAGAGATAAAACAACCGAAGGATCTATCGACAATGTTTCACTCATTACTGATTTCTATTTCGTCGCTGAAGATGAAAGAAACTTTTTACTCACACGTCCGATGGAATACATAATATCACAGTTACAAATGTCTAAATTACTGTACAAGCCAAACGAATCAAAAAAATCGGCTCTTTTGAAATTTAAACACCCCGTGAAAGAATTATTCTTCTCGGCGAAGGAAAAAACTGGTATAACCAACGTATCTGAACCTGTGTACGCAATTTCACAACCTGTCGCGACCATCAACGCCCAGGGAGGGTCTGTAATTTCGAATAACGGGTTAGTCGCTGTGACATATGACAACAGCTCGACGGGAGAGGTGAACATTTACGAAAAAGATTCGAGTGGAAACTGGCCTTCCACCGCCTCGGCGACGTACACGGGGTCCTCTTCAAGCGAATATTTAGGACGGGTCCTAGGCGTTTCGGATGATGGTACTCGGGTTGCCCTACAATCGTCCACGAAGATGATAATCGTGGAGAAACAATCGGGCGTTTGGACGCAGATCGGTTCGGATATAACAGCACCCTTTACTGCCATAACCGGAAGTTGCCTGACCGGCGACGGTACTAAGGTTTTCGGGTCTCTGGCGTCGCCGGCCAATTGGACCCAGTTGGGTGCCGACATCGATGGCCAATCTGCGGCCGACCAGTCTGGGTACTCGGTATCTATGTCCTCAGACGGCACGCGCATGGCGGTCGGCGCCATAATGCCCCCCCAGAGCGGCGGCATCCCCGGCGGGACCGGTAAGGTTCGGGTGTACGAATGGGACAATGTATCTTGGAGCCAGCTTGGCGCAGATATTAACGGCGAGGGTGTGGAAGACTACTTTGGCAATTCAGTGTCTATATCCCCTGACGGCACGCGCGTTGCGATCGGTGCACAATTTAATAACCCCACCAATACTGCTGCCGGCGACAGAGTCGGCCATGTGCGCGTGTACGAATGGGACAATGTATCTTGGAGCCAGGTGGGTGGCGATATTGATGGCGAGGCTGTGGGCGACCAGTCTGGGTACTCGGTATCTATGTCCTCAGACGGCACGCGGGTGGCGATCGGCGCTTTGTTTAACGACGGCACCGCCTTCAACGCCGGCCACGTGCGGGTCTATGAATACGATGCTACTTATGGTTGGAATAAAATTGGAAATGATATCGACGGCGAGGGTTATGGAGACCGGTCCGGGCGATCAGTATCTCTATCATCGGATGGCACGCGGGTGGCGATCGGTGCATATATTAACAACCCCACCAATAATGGTGCCGGCGTCGGCATCGGCCATGTGCGTGTGTACTCAGAGAGCAGCGGGGCGTGGAGCCAGTTGGGTGGCGATATCGATGGCGAGGCGCGAGACGACTTGTCCGGGTGGTCAGTATCTATATCAGGAGACGGTACGCGGGTGGCGATCGGCGCTCCCTACAACGACCCTAGCACCGGTAATAACGCCGGCCACGTGCGTGTGTATGATTGGGACAATGTATCTTGGAGCCAGGTGGGCCAAGATATCGACGGCGAGTCTGGGGGTGACCAATTCGGAAACGCGGTATCTCTATCATCGGATGGCACACATTTGGCGATCGGCGCTCCCTACAACGACCCTAGCACCGGCGATAACGCCGGCCACGTTCGGGTGTACGTCTACAACAGCGTCACTCCTGCGTGGGAGCAAATAGGGCCAGATATCGACGGCGAGGCTTTGGACGACTTGTCCGGATACTCGCTATCTATGTCCTCAGACGGCACGCGCGTGGCGATCAGCAGTCCTTTCAACGACGAAAATGGCATTTCGGCCGGGCACGTGCGCGTGTACTCACTCTCTGCACCCACTACACCAGCAGTTTCATCATGGGAATACAGTGGTAGTAGTTGGTCACAGTATCGCCCCGATATCACTGTAAACACGGCCATATCCAGAATCTCTCATTCGACAAACGGTGAAATCCTGGGTTTGGAAGATGCGACCAAAACCGTTATACACGCGACGACCGGCTCGGCGTCTACGTATACCAAGCGCCACGCTGATACTCAATATAGTGAAAGGTATCATTCACTATCGAGTGATGGTGCGAATTTGGTATCTTTGGAAACTTTGGGATCTAAGGTGTGGAATCAAACAAACTATGTCTACGATGGCGCGGCAGGAACACAAGTCCCTTGGTATACCACTTCCGCTTCTAGCATGGTAGAGATCTCAAGGAATGGCAACTTCGTATTTTGGAATGATTCCAGTTCTAATACATTTAAGTTATACAGCAAATCGGTAGTTGATGGAAACGTCCAGTGGACATTGGAAACGAGCCTCGCGTACACGTACTCTCCAGTTAAGATGTCACCACTCGGAGGCGATGCTATCATAGTGACCGGATCGGGGTCGGTGGGTGCCAAGATTCACGACATCACGGCCACTTCGGGAGGTACTGAAGATCGTCTACTTAACATCTCATCATCCGACCAAGAATTCACGACACTTTTACCAGGTAAACGTTCCGATCACAGATTAATAAAAAATGTAAAATTCGCATGTAACGGTGAAACTATTTTCGATCAAA
>JGI20158J14315_10002727_pt1 | contig 12132 bp, 11 predicted proteins | sample COG_08_FD_14315 | JGI IMG/M metagenome (IMG submission 14315)
GACACTATCAAAACAAGAATATGAAGTTAGTATTGTTGACTTAAATAAAGATAAACTTTTAAAGCTCCAAGAAGACTATGATCTTGCAACAGAAATTGGTCATGCCTCTCATCCAATCACGCTCGAAAGAGCCGGAGCAGATGAAAATACAATTTTGATAGCTGTCACTAACAGCGATGAGTGCAATATTACTTCCTGCCAGATCGCAAAATCTAAATTTAACGTCAAAAAAACAATCTGCAGACTTTCGGATTCTTCATATCTCGAATCTTTAGAAGCATTTGGCAAAAATAATATTGATATTGCTATAGGCCCAGAAAACGAAGTTACAGAACATCTTGTTGATTTGATTAAACACCCCGGCGCAGAGCAAATTGAGTCATTTGCAAATGGGTTAATAAAGGTTGTGTCAGTAAAAGCAAAAAAAGATGGAATGTTAGTTAATAGAGAGCTTAAAAGCATTAAAAGTGACATTCCAGATACAGATACTTATGTTCCTGCTATATATAGAAAAGGAAAGCCATTAATACCTGATGGAAAAACAATTATCAAAGAAAATGATGAAATATACTTTTTGGCAGCAGAAAACGATATTGATGGCGTAGTTCAAGAGATGAGGCTACAGGACACTTCATTATCTAGAATAATGATCATAGGTGGGGGAAAAATAGGCTTCTCACTAGCAAAATCCTTAGAAGACGACTATAAAATCAAGATCATTGATCCAGATGGCGATAGGTGTGAGGCCCTTTCAAGACAATTAAATAGAACAATTGTTCTAAAAGGTGAAGGATCAGACGAAGAGCTCTTAAGAAGTGAAAATATAGAAAATATAGATATTTTTTGTGCTTTAACAAACGATGACGAAACCAATATCATGGCTGCGTTTCTTGCAAAGAAACTTGGGGCCAAAAAAACTATTATTATTGTAAATAATTACACTTACATAAACATACTTCCCAAAAATTTTGTTGACATAGCCCTCTCACCTCAACGGCTAACTGTCTCTATGGTTCTGCAGCATCTTGCAAAAGGTGATGTGCCTCAAGAGGTAATATTCAAAATGCAAAGTGGCGCTGAAGCAATAGAGGGAATAATCCATAAAAATAAATTTACTGAAGGGTTTTTTGATAAGCCTATTTCTGAGCTTCCTCTTCCAGAAAGCTGTGTTATTGCGTCGGTAATAAGGGGGGAAGAAGTTTTTATGCATTCAAAAGATTTGCTCCTTAAACCTAACGATAGAATCATAGTTTTTATTCTTGGAAAAACAGATAAAGAAAAAATAGAAAATCTTTTTATAGAAGGCTGATGAATTACAAATCAATCCTTAACTTGTTGGGTATTCTCCTTGGAATATTTAGCCTTTCATTTATACCGCCTTTGATTCTTTCTTATGTGTATAACGAATCTGGCAATGATGTATTTTTATACTCCTTTTTATTTTTCTTTATTTTGGGTGGGGTTATATGGGCTGCAACTCGACAAGAAAATCTACCTCTTAATATTTCTGATGGTTTATTATCACAACTTTGTTTTGGGTTGTTCTGGCTTGTGCTGGCTCAGTTCCATTTTATTTTTTTGGATTGAATGTCAGTGATGCTATCTTTGAATCAGTTTCAGGAATAACAACAACTGGTGCCACTACAATTGTAGGTTTGGACAATCTTCCAAAATCGATTCTCTTGTATCGACAACTTCTCCAGTGGATAGGTGGGATGGGATTAATAGTTTTGGCAGTAGCAGTAATGCCAGCTTTAGGAATCGGGGGTGGCCAGTTATATAAAATGGAGCTTCCAGGCAGTCACGGCAATCAAAAGCTTACTCCAAAAATAACAGATAGTGCGAAAGCTTTGTGGAAAATATATGTTGGTCTTACTGTAGCTTGTGCAACTTTATATCTGCTCTCGGGAATGAGTTTGTTTGACTCTATTGCTCATAGTTTGAGCACTGTTGCTGGAGGCGGATTTTCAACACATGATGGAAGTATTGGATTTTTTGATAGCGCGTTAATAGAGACCGTTTGTATTATTTTTATGTTGCTTTCTGCTGCGTCATTTGCAGTGCATTACGCTGCGATATTTGGTGGAAAGCCTCTTAAATATTTTTATGATTCGGAATTTAAATTTTTCTTATCTGTTGTGTTTTTGATTATTGCTGTGTCATTGATTGTTCATATTGTAAGTAACTCATATGCGGATATTTTTTCTGCTTTTGGCTCAACAGTTTTTCATGTTGTTTCTACGGTCACAACATCAGGTTTTACCACAGAGAACTTCTCACTTTGGCCTGGTTTTTTACCATACCTATTGCTTGTTGGTGCTTTTATGGGAGCTTGTTCTCAGTCTGTTGGTGGAGGCATTAAAGCTTGGAGAGTGTTAATAATGATTAACCAAGCTTACAAAGAAATATTAAAAACAATTCATCCAAATGCAGTCCTTACTTCAAAGATTGGCTCCAAGGTTATTGATGCAAAAATTGCTGAAAAGGTCTGGGGGTTTTTTTCTATTTACGTTTTTATATTTATGTTTTTGCTTATGGCAATGCTTGGAACAGGGCTAAGTTTTGAGACAGCGTTTTCTGCTGTCGGTGCTTGCTTAAATAATTTGGGTCCGGGCTTGGGTGATGTCGCCAGCAACTATGCGAATGTGAGTGAGTTAGGAAAATTCATTTTGTGTTTTGCTATGATTTTAGGAAGGCTTGAAATTTTTACTCTCCTTGTACTATTCACGCCAGCTTTTTGGCGTCGTTAAGTTTTATAAATATCTTTAGGTTCCTGTGAGAGCCTTCTAAATTTTTTGTATTCCCACGAGTACTCTGCAGGAGATTTTTTAATCTCATGTTCCATTTCTAAATTCATAACATCAACGCCATTATCAGAATAAATCTCCTGGCTAGGTTTCTTAAAATTAATAATGTGGCCAATATCTTTTTCGTAGGAAAGATATGACAAAAGAATTTGTTTGTTAGATTTCTTTGCAAGCTTTGGAGCAAGTGCAAATGAATAACACTCATGGCCAAAAAACTTGGAGTAGACTCCAAGTCCGCGCGCTGGAACTTGATCAGATGCCATGCAGGTCATTTGATTATTTTCTAAAGAAGCAAGAATAGATTTTACGCCCCCTATTCCAGTTTCAACCATTTTACAGCTTCCTTCTTCTCTAAATTTTTTTACAAAACTATTAAGTAGTTTTGATTTAATCTTTTTATAAAGAGATGTGTGAGATCTTTGAGAGCTTATCCATCTCAACATAAAATCTATGCTTCTGTTATGAAGCCCACAAATTATCAAACCTTCTTCTTGATCAGGGTTGTTAAATAAAAATCTGTTATTAATTCGTTTGGTTTGATAAATTATTTTTTGATGGGAGCGAGACCAAGTGTATAGAGTTTCATAAATGCTTTTTAATGTTTCTTTGTAGCTTTCTTTGGCAAGCAAATCTAGAGCCTGATCATCTAGATCTGCAAATGCAATAGATAGATTTTTTCTAGTTACCCTGAATGGGGATAAAGGCTTTAAAGCTCTTACTGGCATGACTTTAAATGCAATATCTAACACTAGAAATGCAAATCTCAATGGATAAACAGTAAAAATATAAAAAATTATTTTCATTTGAGGTTCTTATGTAAATTATCGCCCTTTAATTGATAATTTTATAGGTTTATCTTTCGAGAGTTACACAAAAGCTCTATAGATATAATTAAAATAACTGCATAATGGTAGTCTTCTAAGATATGAAATACAAAGGATTATTTTGACAGCAAAAACAATGGAGGAACTCGTAGCTCTCTGCAAAAGAAGGGGATTTATATTTCAGTCTAATGAAATTTATGGTGGCTTGCAGGGTCTTTATGATTATGGTCCGTTAGGTGTTGAACTCAAAAATAACCTGAAACAGTCTTGGTGGAGGGAGATGGTTTTTGATAGGGATGATGTTGAAGGCCTGGATGCTTCAATATTAACAAAGCCCAGTGTCTTAAAATTCTCGGGTCATGAAGATACTTTTACTGATCCGCTAGTAGACTGTAGAGACTGCAAATCTAGGTGGCGCGCCGATCAACTAACATCAGAAAACTGTCCCTCTTGTGGTTCAAGTAATCTAACGGATCCAAGACCGTTTAATTTGATGTTTAAGACTGCAGTAGGTCCTGTTGAGGATAATGAATCTTTTGCATACTTAAGGCCTGAAACAGCTCAACATATTTTTACAAACTTTAAGAATGTTGTAGATTCAACATCTAAACAACTTCCATTTGGAATTGCCCAAATCGGTAAAGCCTTCAGAAATGAGATTACACCAAGAAATTTTGTATTTAGAGTAAGAGAGTTTGAGCAAATGGAGCTTGAGTTTTTTGTCGCCCCTGGAACGGATGAACAGTGGCATGAGTCTTGGGTTGAGGCAAGAATAAATTGGTGGGATAAACAGGGTGTAAGCAGAAATAATTTGGAGCTCTATCATGTCCCCGAGGATGAGCTTGCCCATTATTCAAAAGCTACAGTTGATATTATGTACAAGTTTCCGCATGGTCTTGAAGAGTTAGAAGGTATCGCCAACCGAACAGATTTTGATTTAGGTTCACACAGTAAAAATCAATCAGAACTAGATATACAGTCTTCTGTGTTAGAAAACAACGAATCAAATGCAAGACTTGCAGTACAAGATCAAGAAACTAAGAAATGGACAGTGCCATATGTAATTGAGCCTTCGGCTGGAGTTGATAGGGGTGTTCTTGCTGTTTTAAATGAGGCTTATAAGATTGAAGAGCTTGAAGATGGGAAAACAAGGACTGTTTTAAATTTAAAACCGCATCTTTCTCCGATAAAAGCCGCTGTTATTCCGTTGAAGAAAAATCATGAGGGTTTAGTAGAGATTGCTTCACAAATAAAAAAAGATCTTCAAAGGTTAAGATTCGGACGAGTTTTACTTGAAAACTCAGGGAATATTGGGAAAAGTTATCGGCGGCATGATGAAATTGGAACGCCTTTATGTATCACTGTGGATTTTGATAGTCTTGATGACGGCACCGTGACGGTTCGCGATAGAGATACAATGCAGCAAAAAAGAATAGAGATATCTAAACTCTCAAAATATTTGGAGGACTTAATATTAAAGTAGACAAATGTCTATATTTAATAGGTATTAATAATTAATATAATTATATTTTATTTGATCTTTTTGTTAAGTCTTGTTTGTGTTTCCCTAGTTATTATTTGCGCCTCAATTTTTTTCTCCGTTCAAACTGTTCAATATATCGGAAGAGTCTGGATTTTATTTACATTAAAAGCTTTAAAAGTTATCTGCGGGATAGGTTGGAATATAAAGGGAGTAGAAAATATACCAGATACACCGTTCATTATGGTTTCAAACCATCAAAGCCCATGGGAGTCTTTCTTTCTTCAAACATTGTTCCTACCAACAAGCAGCATCATGAAGAGGGAGATTCTTATTATCCCCTTTTTTGGATGGGCAATATCTAGACTAAAACCAATTTCAATAAATCGGAAATTAAAAGTTGAAAGCCTAAGAAAAGTTATTGAAATAGGTGGACAAAGAATTAGAGAGGGCTTCGCTGTATTAATTTTTCCAGAAGGCACAAGAGAAAAGCCAGAGGATGGGATTGGAAGGTTTGCAAATAGCTGTGGGGTTTTGGCGTCTAATGAAAAAGTACCAATTATCCCAATCTGTCATAACTCGGGTAAGTATTGGTTAAATAAATCGTTTAACAAAAAAAGCGGTGATATAGATGTGAGGATTGGAATGCCTATCTTCGGCTCTGATCCAAAGCAGTTGACGGAAGAGGCCCACGCGTGGATCGTAAAAACTTATACCAAAATTAACTAGATATCTAAATTTGACACTGATAATGCGTTTTTTTCAATAAACTCTCTTCTAGGTTCAACATCATCACCCATTAGAGTTTCAAACATATCTGTAGCTTCTTGAGCATCTGCAATATCAACTCTCATCATTCTTCTGTTCTCAGGATCCATGGTAGTGTCCCAAAGCTGGTCTGGATTCATTTCGCCTAACCCTTTGTATCTCTGAACATCGATCCCTTTAGAGCCTGATTTAGAAAGCTCTTTAATGGCTTTGTCTTTTTCATCCTCGTCTGATGCATAAACAAATGATTTTCCTTTGGTTATTTTGTATAAAGGCGGCATGGCAATATATACGTGCCCTCTTTCTAAAATATCAAAGTATTGCTGATAAAAGAATGTTAAAAGCAAGGTTCGTATGTGAGATCCGTCAACATCAGCATCTGTCATAATTATGATTCTATGATATCTGAGCTTTTCAATATTAAAATCTTCTGTTCCTATTCCGCAACCCATTGCCTTAACAAGAGTTCCTATTTCAGCTGAAGAAAGCACTTTATCAATTCTAGCTTTTTGTACGTTTAGAATTTTTCCTTTAAGAGGTAATATTGCTTGATACTTTCTATTACGACCTTGTTTAGCTGATCCTCCAGCAGAATCACCCTCTACTAAATAAATTTCAGAAAGGGCAGGATCTTTTTCTTGGCAGTCTGCCAGCTTTCCGGGCAAACCAGCTAATTCTAAAACCCCTTTTCTTCTTGTCATTTCTCTGGCTTTCCTGGCAGCCTCCCTGGCGAGGGCGGCTTCTGAAACTTTAGACAATATTGCAATTGCTTCTTTGGGGTTTTCTAACAAAAATTCATTGAGGCCTTTGCTTAAAATAGCGCTTACTATTCCCTCAACTTCTGAAGATACAAGTTTCTCTTTGGTTTGTGATGAAAATTTGGGGTCAGGCACCTTAACTGAAATAACGGCTATTAATCCCTCCCTCACATCTTCTCCTAACAATTCTATTGGCAAATTTTTATTAAGCTCCTCTTTTTTAACAAACGCTTTTAAAACACGGGTAAGGCTGGATCTGAAGCCTGATAGGTGGGTTCCCCCATCTTTTTGGGGAATGTTGTTTGTATAACATAAAACGCTTTCGTTATATGAGTCATTCCACTGCATTGCAACCTCAACCGTTACGCCGTCTTGTCCGCCTTCGCACTCAATTGTTTGAGATAAAGCTGGTTTTCTTCCTCTAAGGAAATCAACATAGCTTGATACACCGCCATCATTCTTAAATTTTTTGGATTTACCGGTTCTGGCGTCAGTAACCTCGATGCTTACTCCCGCATTAAGAAAAGAAAGCTCTTGAACCCTTTTATTAACCCTGTCTGCTTCAAAGTTTATAGAAGTAAAAATTTTCTCAGATGCGCTAAATGTTATCTCAGTGCCTGTATCTTTCGATGCTTTGATTTTCTTTAGTTTTGTTTTAGCTAGGCCTTCACTGTATTTTTGTTGGTACATGCCGCCATCTCTGCATATGGTTAAAGTTAACTCCTTTGAGAGTGCATTCACCACGGAAACACCTACGCCATGAAGTCCTCCTGATACCTTGTAGGAATTATCATCAAACTTTCCGCCTGAGTGAAGGGTAGTCATTATTAGCTCAGCTGCGGGCACTCCCTCGCCTTTGTGGGTATCAACAGGTATGCCCCTTCCATTATCTTTAACAGTTATTGACTCGTCTTTGTTAATTATGATGTCAATCTTAGAGCAATGGCCTGCCATTGCCTCATCTATACAATTATCAACCACCTCAAAGATCATGTGATGAAGGCCAGATCCATCATCTGTATCTCCAATGTACATTCCAGGTCTTTTTTTAACGGCCTCAAGGCCTTTTAAAACTTGAATATTAGATGAATCGTATTTTTTATCTTCGGATTTCTTTTTTGGCATTTTTTTAATTTAATTGTTCCACGTGGAACTTTTTATATGATTGTTTTTCATTTATTATTTTACTACCAAATAGGTCAACAATGTTTGAAAAAACAAAACGATTTTCAATATATTTTAGGGTAGGTAAAAAGCACTCTAACATCTCCCCATCTAGTTCTGAAGATAGATCATCAAGAAGAAGAATGGGGCTCAGGTTAAATGATCGTCCCAAATAAATATTTTGTGAAAGCGACCAAAGAATTGAAAGCAGTTTCTGTTCACCACGCGAAAAAATATCCTTTATAAGTAAGCCCTTACTTTCGAATAAAACATCTGCTTTATGGGGACCAAGTGTTGTAATTTTTCTTTTCAAGTCAACAACATTTGAATTATTTAGACATTCTAGTAACCCTACTTTGTTATCAAAGCCAGATTTAAGATAGATTTCTAAATCAGAAAAAATATGAGCCCTTGTATTTTCCTGGGCTAATTTGATGACAAGGTCATCATAAATTTTTTTAACCTCTGTAATTAAATTTTCTCTTAAGGTATTTAGCCTTTCTCCATGGTCAACCAAAAGTTGGTCATAAGCTTTTGCTTGAGCCATGTCGCCAAATTTTAGCGCGGAATTTCTTTGCTTTAAAGATCGGAAATATCCAAACCAATCTTTTGCATAATCAGGAGAAGCAATAAAAAGGCCCCTATCCAGCTGCTTTCTTCTATAATCTGGAGCATTATCATTGTAAAAAAATGTTTTACTATCAATAGAAAAAGANGGAAAAGCCCTAACTAANTCGCTAATTGTTACTTTTGAGTTATTTATTTTAATATTAATAGGTTTATTTCTAGCNTTTTTAACCTCTAAAATTGAACCAGTTTTATCGTCGTAAGCCCTTATGTTAAAGGCTTCTTCGTCTTTTTTTATGAGTGATTCAAGATTAGAGGTTCTAAATGATCTGCCTGAGCTAGCCACATAGATAGATTCAAGTATTGAGGTCTTCCCAGACCCATTTTTGCCATAAAATAGGGTTGAATTAGAAGAAAGGTCGATGGATAGAGAGTCAAAGCACCTAAAGTTTCTGAGATCTATCTTTGAAAAAGCCACAAACCTATATAAGGAGCGGCATTACAACATATTTTGGGCTATCGCTTCCTGGGGGGGTAAGTAAGCAGCTTTTATCAGAACCAAAGAAGTTAATATGACATGTATCTGTTTGCATATGTGACATTATTTCTTGAAGGTAGGTAACATTAAAGGCTATGTCTAGCTCCTCTCCATTATAGGTTGCCGGAAAAAATTCTTCAGCCTCTTCTTGCTCTGGATTGTTTGCTGAAATTTTTACACCATCATTAGAGGTAATTAATCTAATGCCTTTATATTTTTCGCTTGATAAAACAGAAACTCTACTTAAAGTTTCTGAAAAATCTTTAACATTAATTTCAAGAACCGAGCTCTCGCCTGAGGGAATTACTTGTTGATAGTCTGGAAATTTACCATCTATTAATTTGCTTTTAAATATTAAATTGCCCACCGATAATTCCAAAGAAGCATCGTTAATTTTTAACTCAGCATCCCCATCCTCATCAGATAAAAATTTAGACATTTCATTGATTGATTTTCTTGGGATGATTCCTGAGAAAGAGTTATCAGATTGAGTAGAAAGATTTGCAACCGCTAGTCTATGAGCGTCTGTTGTAACTGCTGTTATTTCTCCATCACTAATTGATAAATACAGACCATTTAAATAATGCCTCCAATCCTGATTGCCCATAGCAAAAGATGTATTTCTGATTAACTCTTTTAGGTCTTTTGCTGGAATAACAAGGGGAGAATCTCCAGAATCAATATCAAAAATAGGGAAGTCACTGCTGGGGAGTGTTGATAGTGAGTACTTACCATTAGTTGTTTTAATGTTTAGTTTGTCTCCACTTAAAGATAAATTTATTTCTTCTCCATCTGGGATTAAGCGACAAAGCTCATTCAGTTTTTTTGCTGAGGTTGTTGTTTTGCCAGCGGATTCTATGCTTGATAACGGACCGCTTGTAGTTACTTCAGATTCTAAATCAGTGGCTGTTAATTTAAATACATTATCCTCAACCTCAAATAAAACATTAGCAAGTATTGGGAGTGTTTGTCTTTTTTCTACGACACCCAAGGTGGTGTTAAGAGCTGAAACAATATCCTCTTTTTTAACGGTGATTTCCATTTAATTTGTTAGTGTCCTATTTAGGTTTCTATAATCCTCTTCTAGTGAAGGAATTTCTTTTCTTAGTTCCTTAATTTTACTACAAGCATGGAGCACGGTGGTGTGGTCTCTTCCATTNAAAGCTTCTCCAATTTCTGGAAGNCTGTGGTTCGTTAACTCTTTGGTTAAAGACATGGCTAGTTGCCTTGGCCTGGTGATAGACCTGCTCCTTCTTTTTGATAAAAGATCGGATAATTTAATGTTGTAGTATTCAGCAACAGTTTTCTGAATGTTGTCTATGCTTACCATTTTAGCTGAAATAACAAACAAATCTTTTAGCGCCTCTTTAACAAAGGGTATATCGATCTCCTGATCAGCAAAACGGGAGTTTGCTACCACTCTTTTTAATGCGCCCTCTAACTCTCTAATGTTTGATCTAATTCTTTGTGCTATGTAAATTGCACAATCGTTTGGAAGGGATACGCCCATTGAGTTTGCCTTGCTTAGTAACACTGCAGCACGGGTTTCAAGCTCTGGGCGGCTCAATAATGACCGGCAAACCCCAGCCAAGCCTTGATTTTAAGCGCTCCTCAAGGCCATCTATCTCTTTTGGATATTTGTCGCATGTGAGTATCATTTGATGGTTTCGGTCAAGAAGTGCGTTAAATGTATGGAAAAACTCCTCTTGAGACTGCTCTTTGCCTGCAAAAAACTGGATATCATCGATTAGTAGGGCATCAGCATTCCTATAAAACTCCTTAAACTCGCTCATAGCGCCTAATTGAAGGGCTTTTACCATATCAGCAACAAATTTCTCTGAATGGACGTAAACTATCCTTTTAGAAGTACTAGAATTAAGTATTTCATTGCCTACAGCATGCATTAGGTGGGTTTTTCCAAGCCCAACACCTCCGTAAATAAACAACGGGTTGTAGTCACCCTTCGGGTTTGCTGCAACCTGCTTTGCGGCAGCTAATGCCATGTGATTAGACTTTCCCTCTACAAATGTATTAAAGGTAAAGTGTTTAACTAAACCAGGGGTATTAACCTCAGCTACGTTCAGTTTCTCGACAAATGTTGATTTATCTAGGGTTTTGAATTTTACACTTAGTGACTCATCGGATTTATTTACTAGATTCTCAATGATTTGACCTAGGTTTTCTTTAACATATGTAAGCACAAAATCGTTTGGGGCGCTTATCTCAAGTTCGTTTTTATTAATATTGGCTCGAAGGGGTTTAATCCAGGTGTTAAACTCTTCTTGTGATAACTTGGTTTCAAGTTTTTCCGTGCATTCAGACCAAAATTTCAATTTATAAGACCTCCAGTAGAAAAGCTAGTCTAACAAAAACTAACAAGATATCTACAGCATAAGCATATGTATTTTCTGTGGATAACTTGTTAATATCTAGACATTGATTTTTAATTTTTTTTTCTTTCAATTCGCTCACAATGCTTTATAATTCACGCCTAATTTTTTGAGTAATTATGAAAAGAACATTTCAACCCAGCACATTAAAAAGAAAGCGAACTCATGGTTTTAGGGCAAGGATGTCAACCAAGGCTGGTAGAGCGGTTATTGCCAATAGAAGAAAAAAGGGTCGCAAAGTACTAACCGCGTAATTTAGGCTTCGTTATTTCAAAAAAAATTTATCACTCAAGCTACGCATCAATATTTTTTGATGTTGAGTCTAAAAACCAAAAACTTAAGATTATTGTTAAAAAAAAGGACTATTCCTTGGCCGTTCATCGCAATAAAATTAAACGCTGGATCAGGGAGATTTTTAGAAAAAGCTGTTTAGGTGATAGGTATGTTGTGGTGGTAAGAAGGGGTTTTTTGGAGGTTGGTTTTAAAAATGTTTCTTGTGATTTTGAGCTTGCGCTAGATAATTTTGTAAATAGTTTACAAGACGATTAATATGAAAAAGTTTTTAGTATTATTGATTAATTTTTATCAAAAATATTTGAGCTTTTTGTTTGGAAAGAATTGTAGGTTTGAGCCAACATGTTCTCAGTATGCTAAAGAGAGCATAGAGATTCATGGGGTTGTTGTTGGTGGCTACTATTCAATAATAAGAATTTTTAGGTGTGGTCCATGGTCGACTGGTGGGGTAGATGAGGTAAAAAAATGAATTGGAGATATATATACATAGGCTCTGTTGTGGTTTTGTCATATGTTTTGTTTTTGTCGTGGAACGCCGAAAA
>JGI20158J14315_10002730_pt1 | contig 12129 bp, 9 predicted proteins | sample COG_08_FD_14315 | JGI IMG/M metagenome (IMG submission 14315)
ATTTTCATATTTATTCCCGGTTAAGCCACCACAGTAATTTCCATTTAAGGACCGGAGGTATAAAACCACAAACTGTGTGCGTGTTAATTTAATTTACTTGGTATTTACAAATTATTTATTAAATAAACAAGTCTTATTTAGTGAATTACTGCTGAAATATCATTATTTCTAAGAATATTTATTGATTTTCTATCAATAAAACGCTTTTTTTGAAGTTTAAAAGTAATAGTTTCCTTTTCATCTGTAATATTAATTCTTACCTCTGTAGACCCTTTTTCTTTAATTAGAGGTGATATTTTATCAATGTCTTTGATAGACTTGATGTTAAATATAATTTCAGATACAGGTTTATTAAATAAATCTTTTAAAGATACTATTTTTTGAACATTAATTCGCTTAAAACGATTTTCATCGTTTGATATATTTTTTATCAAAGTAACAATTAAAGAATTTCCCTCGATTAATATTTCTCTATTTAATTCTAAAATATCAGAAAAAATAAATAATTCAAAAACACAGGTCAAGTCTGTAAATTTAATTACAGCATAAGAGTTACCTTTTGCTGTCTTTCTCTCTGTGATTTTTAAAAGAGTTGCGGCTATATTTGCATCTTTAATGTTTTCATCTGAATTAAATTTAATATAGTCAACAATCTTATAATCATCAAAAATTTCTTTAAATTGATTTAATGGATGATCTGAAATAAAAAAACCTACAGCCTCAAATTCTCTAGATAATCTTTCTTCAAAATTCCAATCGTTAACTTTGAGTATTATTTCATTATCTTGCTCATCATCCGAAGCAAAAAGGTCGATTTGATTAGCAACCTTATTTTCATGAATATTTTTTGTTTTTAAAATAAAATTTGGAATAGAATTGAATAATGCCTGTCTATTATTTTCTACTGAATCAAATGCACCTGCTTTAACTAGTCCTTCTAATTGAAGTTTATTAATATCTTTAGGATTTACTCTATTTAAGAAATCATTTATTGATTTATAATTGCCATTTAGTTCTCTTTCTTGAATTATATTTGATACAGCTTCAAAACCAACACTTTTAATTCCACCTAATGCATAATAAAAATTATCTTTATCAAATTGAAAATCTGCAAAGCATTTATTTATGTCAGGTCTTATAACATCAATATTAACTCTTTTAAGCTCTTCGTAAAATTCGCTTAGTTTATTTTGATTAGATAAATCCATAGTCATTGATGCTGCAAAAAATTCTTTTGGATAATAAGTTTTTAAAAAAGCTGTCTGATATGAAATGATAGCATATGCTGCAGCATGACTTTTGTTAAAGCCATACTCAGCAAATGGTTCAATTTTTAAAAAAATACTTTCTGCCACATCTTTTGCAATTCCATTTTTTAATGCGCCAGCTATAAAACCCTGTTTTTGTTTTTCTAATTCTGCTCTTTTTTTTTTACCCATCGCTCTTCTTAAAATATCAGCTTCTCCTGCTGTAAAGCCAGAGAGTTTTTGAGCAATTTGCATTACTTGTTCTTGATAAATAATAACTCCATATGTTGGTTTAAGAATTTCTTCTAAAAGTGGATGAAGATAATCAGGTGTTTGTCGACCATGCTTACAATCATTGTATACGGGAATATTGCTCATAGGTCCTGGTCTATAAAGCGCCACAAGCGCGATTATATCCTCAATATGATTTGGTTTCATTTGTAATAATGCTTCTCGCATTCCAGCACTTTCAACTTGAAATAGTCCAACTGTGTTCCCTGATGACAGTAAGTCAAAAACTTTTTGATCGTCAAAACTAATATCTTCAATTTTAAAATCTTTAATCTTTTTATTAATCAATTTTTGTGTTCTATTAATTACAGTTAAAGTTTTAAGACCTAAAAAATCAAATTTAATTAACCCTGCATTCTCTGCTGAATACATATCAAATTGAGTAGATGGTAATAATAAATCAGCAGATGCGTCTTTATATAAGGGTACGGCTTCAGTTAATTTTTTATCAGCTATAACAACTCCAGCTGCATGTGTTGCAACATTTCTATTTAGACCCTCAAGTTTTAATGATAAATCAGTTAATTTTTTTACACGTGGATCTTCATTAATTAATTTCTGAAGTCTGGGTTCATTACTAATACATTCAGTTAAACTTTGTGGTCTTGAGGGATCAAATGGTATCATTTTAGAAATACCATCTACAAAACCGTAAGGTAGACCTAAAACTCTACCAACATCTCTAATAACCATCCTTGCTTTTAATTTTCCAAATGTAATTATGTGTGCAACACTGTCTTTATATTTTGTTGTTAGATAATTAAAAACAAGATCTCTTTTTTCCTCACAAAAATCAATATCGAAATCTGGCATAGATATACGATCAGGATTTAAAAATCTTTCAAAAATTAAATTAAACTTTATGGGATCAACATCGGTAATTGATAGACACCAAGCAACTAGTGAACCTGCTCCTGAGCCACGACCAGGACCTACTGGAATATCATTTTTTTTTGCCCATTTAATATAATCAGATACAATCAAAAAATAACTTGGATACTTCATTTCAATAATAATTTTTAACTCATGATCTAATCTATCTTTATATTTTAAAAAATCTTTATTAACGTTAAAATCTTTTTCTGTTAACTTAAAAACTTTTAAAAATTTTTCTTTTAATCCTTCAAAAGAATTTTTTTTAAGTACTTCGTCTGCACTACCCTCTTTTTCAGAGCTTATGTTTGGTAATACAGGTTTAGAAAATTGAGGTCTAAAATTACATCTATATGGAAGATTAAAATTATTTTCTAAAGCTTCAGGAAGATCAAAAAATAATGATGACATCTCTTCATGAGATTTTAAGTAATGTTGATTGCTATATCTAATTCTATTTTTTTCATTAATATATGTTTTTGAACCTATACAGGTTAAAGCATCATGTGCCTCATGCATATCTTTTGTTAAATAAAATACTTCATTAGTTGCAATAATTGGTATCTTTATTTTTGTGGATTGTTGAAGGTTAAATTTTTCAAAGGCAACCTCATTTTGGTCTCCGTGTCTTTGTATTTCAAGATAAAATCTATCATTAAATTTTGATAACAAGTTTTTATATAATTTATTAATTTCTTCAAAATGACCTTTTTCAAATAATTTACCAAATAAGCCATGGATTGTTCCAGATAACAAGATTACACCATCATTATTATTTAATAACTCATTAATATTTAAATGAGGATCTGAAAGAGCATCATTTTCTAAATATGATCTTGATGATAATTCTATAATTTTTTTATATCCTTGTTCATTAAGAGCAATTAAGGGAAGCAGTCCTGTTGTGTTTTCATATTTAAAATATATTTGAGTTCCGATTATTGGTTGAGTTCCAACTTTTGATATATTTTCTGCAAACTCTAGAGCACCACATAAGTTAGAAGTGTCAGAGAGACCTATTGATGAAATTTTATTTTCTTTACAAAAGTCTTTTATATTTTCAATTTTAAAGGCACCTTCACAAATTGAATATTGTGTATGAATTTTTAAATGATTAAATTTTAAATTGTTTAGTTCTGGCATTAACAGTTTTTATATTACCATCAATCATTTCTAATTTGCAATCAGCCATATTGGCAAAAAATCTATTATGAGTTGCATAGATTATAAGTCTATTTTTATTTTTTAGTTTATACAAAATTTTAAAGACATCCTTTGCAGTTGATTGATCTAAACTGCCTGTTGGTTCATCTGCAAGTATGATTTCAGGTTCATTTACTAATGCTCTGGCAATTGCAATTCTTTGTATTTCACCACCAGATAACTGAGAAGGAAAGTGATTCTCTCTAAAAGATAGCCCCATTTTATTAATTATAATCTTAGCTTTTTCAATTGAAATTTTTTCATTATCACTTAAAGCTAGACTGGCAAGATATACATTTTCCAAGGCTGTAAAGTCTGGAAGTAAGTTGTTTTGTTGATAGATAATTCCTATTTTTTTAGACCTAATCTTATCATTAGTTACAGGTTTTGAGAAATTTATTTCATTGTTATCAATCTTTAATGAACCTGTGGTTGGTTTGTCGATCATTGATAAAATATTCAATAATGTTGATTTACCAGATCCTGAAGGACCCATAAGAGAATAAATCTTACCTTTAGAAAAAGAATAGTTTATTTTTTTTAAAACAGAAATTTTTTTATTTTCAGAAAAAGATTTAGATATTTTTTTAAGTAAAATTAAATTATTCATATTTTAAACCTTTAACAGGATCTAGTTTTGAAGCTTTTATAGCAGGAAAAATTGAAACTAAAATTGTAATTAAAATTGAGCAAAATGAAATTATTAAGATTGAAGTTAAATTTATTTCTGAAGGCATTGTACTTAAAAAATAAATTTCCTCAGGAAATAATGATATATTAAAAGTATCACTTAAAAAAATTCTTAAACTTTCAATATACAAAGAAACAACCACTCCTAAAAAAATACCAAAAAAAGTTGCCGTAGTCCCAATTATAACTCCAACTAGAAAAAAAATTTTTGTTATAGATTTATTTAATACTCCAATTGATTTTAAAATTGCTATATCTCTTGTTTTATTTTTTACTAAAATTGTAAGTCCAGAAATAATATTAAAGGCAGCTACTATAATAATTAACGATAAAATTATAAACATTACGTTTCTCTCAACTTTTAACGCAGAAAATAGAGATCTATTCATATCTGACCAAGTGTATACAAACTCATTATCAAATATTTTTTGAATTTTAATTTTCATATTCTCTATATCTGATGGATTGTTAAGATATATTTCTAAATTTCTATCTTTTTTTTTAAGTCCGAAAAAACTTTCTAATGTTATAAGGTTTATAAATGCTATATTTGAGTCAAAATCAGCTAAACCACTATCAAAAATTGAACTTACGATAAATGTTTCTTGTTTTGGTAGACTACCGATAATAGTTTCTATACCCGATGGAGACATAATTGTAATTTTATCATCAACTTTTAAATTCAAATCAAAACTTAATTCTTTACCTATCGATATATAATTTTTTATTAATTGATCTGAATTTCCTACAAAATTTCCTTGTTTTACTACTTCAAGCTCTGAAAAATCACTATTATTGTAGCCTCTCAAAACTATTCCTTTGGTGTAACTTTTGTTAATTACAATAGCTTCTCCAGAATTACTAAAAATTAAATTCTTTGAAATTAAAGTCAAATCGTTGCTTTTAATTTTTTCTAAATTAATCTGTTCTTCATAAGGTTTAACTGTTACATGGGCATTAAATCCAACTATTTTATTAATAAGTTCAGTTCTAAAACCGTTCATTACAGACATAACAATGATTAATACAGCCACACCTAAGCTGATCCCTATAAATGAAAAAATAGAAATAATATTTAAAAAACCATCTTTTTTTTTGGCTTTAAGATATCTAAATGTAATTTTTTTTTCTAATGTAGAAATCAATTTTTTATTTTTAGTTTTATTAAAATTTTTATTATTTGATCTATAGTTAAATTTTTTGGTTCTTTTCCAACTTCTTTAAATTCCAGTGTGTCACCTTCTGATTTTTTTCCAATAATAATTTGATAGGGTACACCTATTAAATTAAATTTTTTAATTTTAGATGAAAGATTTTCATCTGTATCATCAATAATTGTGTCTATATCGTATTTTTCAAGATGTTTAAAAATTTTTGTTGCTTTTTCTAATGTTGAATTATCATTTTTATTAATCATTGGAAGAATTGCAAGTTCATAAGGAGCCACTGAAAAAGGCCACTTCATTATTTCGTCCTTTTCATTATACTTTGCTTCAATAATAGCGCCAACTAACCTCGATACACCAATTCCATAAGATCCCATCTTTACAAAATCCTTTTTTCCACCTGCTAGATCAACTGCTGCTTTCAATGGTTTTGAATATTTATCTCCAAAATAAAAAATATGACCAACTTCGATTCCTTTGGTAATTAATCTATTTTCTTTTGTAACTTCCTTTTCAAATTTTTCTTTATTAAATTTTTCATCAGTTACCGAATAAAATTGTTCATATTTTTTTCTCAATTTTTCTAATGAGTTTTTTTCAATATCTGATCCTTCACTACTCAAATCAAATATCCTCTTATCTGTAAAAATTTTACTTTCTCCTGTTTCTGCTAAGATTATAAACTCATGAGAAAGATTTCCACCGATAGGACCTGTATCAGCAGCCATTGGAATAGCGGTAAGCTCTAATCTTTTAAAAGTTTTTAAATAAGACAAAAAAAATTTATTATAAGAAAATAATGCTTCAGTATCATTTACGTCAAATGAATAAGCATCTTTCATATAAAACTCTCTACACCTCATAATTCCAAAACGAGGTCTAACCTCATCTCTAAACTTCCATTGTATGTGATATAGAAGTTGAGGTAAGGATTTATAAGATTTGATACTTGATCTAAATATATCTGTCACCAATTCTTCATTAGTTGGTCCATAGAGCATCTCTCTATCTTGTCGGTCTTTAATACGAAGCATTTCATCTCCATAATCATCATATCGACCACTTTCTTTCCAAATTTCACTTGATTGTATTGTTGGCATTAGTATTTCTTGAGCTCCAATTTTATTTTGTTCTTCTCTAACAATTTGTTCTATCTTTTTCATTACTTTAAAACCAAGAGGTAGCCATGAGTAAATGCCTGTTGAAGATTGCTTGATCATACCTACCCTGAGCATTAATTGATGCGATTTAATCTTAGCTTCTGATGGGTTATTTTTTAAAATTGGTATAAAAGATTTTGAAATATACATTTTAACTAATTAAGTTTCTTAAATTTAAATTTTCAGACTTTATCAATAAAAAAATCATTATGAAAATAATACTTGTTATACAGGTACAATAAATAAACTTTTTTAACATTTTTGGATTTTCTGGTGATCCTGCATCTTCACCGTCTATTTTAGTGGGTTTTTTTCTGATTACATCTATTGGAAGGATTGAAAAAAACACTATCCACCAAATTATTATATAAAGTATAGCTAATCCTGTAACACTCATCTAGATTTGTACTAAGTTTATATTTGTAAATGGTCTCTTTCCTGTCATTTCTTTAGTATATTTTCTACACACAATTTTTAATGCATCAATTAAGTTAAATTCTTGCTTTTTACTTCCTAAAGAAAATGTTCTAGCAGTTTTTTCAATTGCTTCTTCTAGGCCATAAATAAATTCATCTATATCTATAATCGGTATACCCCTAAATGTTAGAATAGGTGTTTTGTGAATTTTACCTTTTGGTGTTATTAAAATTGTAACTTCTATATAGCCATTTGCACTTAAGTTTTTTCTATCTTTTATAGATTGAGAATTCTCTTCCACACTAATATTTCCATCAAGAAAAAGTCGTCCACTTGGAGCTTTATCAAAAACGTGAGGTTTGCCAGGAAATAATTTTACAATATCACCATTTTCAACTTGAACAGGATTAGGGACCGTCATTTCTTTTGCAAAGTTCATATGTTCTATCATATGTCTATGTTCACCATGAACAGGAATTACACATTTAGGCTTTACCCAATCATACATTTCTCTAAGGTCTTCTCTATTGGGGTGCCCTGAGACATGAACAAATTCACTTTCTTCAGATATGACTTCAATGCCATCTTTTACAAGTTGATTGTGAAGTTTATATAACTTTTTTTCATTACCAGGAATAATTTTAGAAGAAAAAATAACTGCATCATCTTTTTCTATAAATACGTCTGGATGAGTATAGCTAGAAATTCTCATCATTGCACCCATTGGTTCACCTTGGCTACCTGTGCATAAATAAACTATTTTTTCTCTAGAAATATTTTTTGCTTCGCGTGGATCTATTGGTTCAATAACATTTTTTAAATAACCACATTGTCTTGCCGCTTTAAATATTCTATGCATAGATCTTCCAACTAAAGAAATTTGTCTTCCAGTTTTTTCAGCACAATAAAAAGCTGTTTCCATTCGGGCAACATTTGAGGCAAACGAAGTAATTATAATTCTTTTTTTTAAACTGGTCATGATATTTAGCATGCTTTTTCTAACATCAAGTTCTGAACCTGATTTTCCCATACTAAACACATTTGTTGAGTCGCAAATCATTGCCAACACACCTTCTTTACCAATTTCTTTCAAACGAAAAGAGTTTGTTTTTTCACCTACTAATGGTTCAGCATCAATTTTCCAATCTCCAGTATGCAAAATTACGCCAGCTGGCGTTTCAATTCTAAGACCATTAGGTTCAAGAATTGAGTGAGTTAAAGTTATATATTCAATTTTAAATGGTGTTAAATCAACAGTACCATTTAATTGAACTATCTTAAGATAACTTGAAACATCTATATGTTTTTCTTTAAACTTTTCTTTTATTAAAACAGCTGTAAATGGTGTTGCAAAAATTTTACATTTCAATTTTGGCCAAAGATGAGCAATTGCACCAATGTGGTCTTCGTGGGCATGTGTTAAAATAATTCCTAAAAGATCTTTTTTTTTATCAACTATAAATCCAGGATCTGGATAAATTAAATCAATTCCTGGTAAAGTATCATCAGCAAAAGTTACCCCAATATCAACCATTATCCATTTATGTTCTCCTGGTTTTCCATAGGCAAACAAATTCATGTTCATTCCTATTTCTCCAGACCCTCCTAGAGGGCAAAATAATAATTCTTCTTTCATATTTATTTGATTAAATCAGTAGTTTTAATTAGGCCTTTAATTGTAATGTCTTTATTTAATGTAACTTTCGTATTAATAGAATTTTTAAACAAATCAGAAAATCCTCCAGTAATAATTATTTTAAAGGACTTCTTAGTTTCTTTCTTAATTAAATTAATAATATTGTCAATTAAACCTGTGTAACCCCAAAAAAAACCAGCTCTAACAGCAGCAATTGTATTTAAACCAATAACTTTGTTTGTTTTTTTTAGGTGAATATTGGGAATTAATGTTGCTTTATCTGATAATGTTTTTAATGAAATTTTGAGACCTGGTGCAATAACTCCACCACGATAAATATTTTTAATCAACACATCAAAGGTTGTAGCAGTACCAAAATCTAAAATTATAAAATTATCCTTATTATTGCATATACCTATAGCATTAGCTAATCTATCAGAACCAATTTGCTTATAATTAACTTTGATATTAATTAATTTATCAATTTTAAGATTTTTAAGTTCATAACATTTTATTTTATAATTTTTTATAAAAAAAAATTTAATTTTTTCAAAAGTTTTTGGAACCACACTACAAAATAAACATTTTTTAATTTTCTTATTTTTGGGTATTAATTTGGATAAATATTTTTTAAGAAATGATGAATTTATATTTTTTGTACTTAGATTTATTTTTTTTATAATTCTATTATTAGAATTTACTAAACAAATTTTAGTTTCTGTATTACCTATATCACCTACAATAATCATTTTAAATTTTTTTCATATTTTTTATATTAAATTTTGGGAGTATTGGAATATATTTTTCATATAATTTCTTCAACTTTAACGCTGAATTATTGCTACTAATTTTCACATTTGTTAAATCTAATAAATTGGTTGTTGGATATGCTTTGATTTTTGGACTCTTAATTAAATTTACACCTATACCTACAATTATAAAAGTTTGTTCGGATTTACGTATTGTTTCTTGTAGTATTCCTGAGATTTTTTTTTTATTAATCAATAAATCATTTGGTTTTTTAATTAAAATTTTACCATCATAAAATTCTGCTATTACTTTTTTGACTAATAAACAATTAATTTTTGTCAAATTTTGTAATGACAATTTAATATTTTTGATTGGAAAAAAAATAGTAACAAATAAATTACCTTTATAAGAGGTCCATCTTTTTCCATATTGGCCCCTCCCTTTTAATTGTTTTTCAGCAATTACAATTCCTGATTTAACATTACTACTTTTGATAATTTTAATAGCTAAATCATTTGTGCTATTTATAGTTTTAAAATTAAATTTTTTTAATTTCATTAAATAATATTAATTCTAGATACTATCTCCACTAGTTTACTAGGAAAGATAAAATATAAAAGAATTAATAGTGTTGAAAAAGTAAGAGATATTTTTAACCAAATACTGTGTTCAGTGTCATATTTTTCTTTTTCTTCATCAAAATAAATAACTTTAATTATTCTTAAATAGTAGAAGGCAGCTATAACAGTTGATAACAATCCAACTATTGCTAAAAAAAACATTGATTGTTCAATAACAGCTTTAAATATATAAAACTTTGCAAAAAAACCAGCTAGTGGGGGTATACCTGCTAATGAGAACAATATTATCAGTAAAGACAAAGATAAAACTGAGTGATTTTTTGATAAACCAGATAAATCATCAATTGTTTCAAAGTATTGATTATTTCTTTTCATCATAAGTAAACAGCTAAACAATCCTAAATTCATAACAATATAGATTGAAATATAAACTATTGAACTTTGTATACCTTCGTTCGTACCAACTGCTAAACCAGCCAAAGTATATCCAATATGACCAATGGAACTATAAGCTATCAATCTTTTCAAATTTTTTTGTCCTATAGCTGCAACGGCTCCAAATATCATCGATGTAATTGATAAAAAAACAATAATAGTTTGCCACTGATCAATCATATTAATAAATGGAATGTATAAAAATCTTATAAATACTGTTAAAGCTGCAATTTTTGGAACTATTGCAAAAAATAAAGTTACAGATGTTGGGGAACCTTCATATACATCTGGTGCCCACATATGAAATGGCACAGCAGATATTTTAAATGCTAATCCTACTAAAATAAAAACTATTCCAAATGTAAGTCCGTAATGAGTAGAATTGATTGTTTGAGCAACTATATTAAAATTTGTAGATCCAGAAAATCCATAAATTAAAGAACATCCATAAAGTAACAAACCAGAAGAAAGAGCACTTAATACAAAATATTTAAGTCCAGATTCTGAAGATTTTAATTGATTTCTATTAAAAGATGCCAAAACATATAAAGCTAGCGATTGTAATTCAAGACCAACATAAAAAACGATCAGATCATTAGAGCTTATCATCACCATCATTCCTAAAATAGAACTCAGAATTAAAATTGGATACTCTATTAAAAAAATATTAGATATCTTTAGGTATTTTTTTGAGATTGATAAAACAACTACTCCTCCCAAAATCGTAAGAGCTTTCATGTAAGATGAAAGGTTATCAATTATATAACTACCATTAAATAAAGTAATATTTGTTTCTAGAGGGTTATTTAATATCAAAATTCCTGTAATAAATAAAAAAATCATAGAAAGATTATGAATTAAATTTGAACTATTTTTTATAAAGACACCTAAAATTAATAAAAACATTACAGTTAAAGAAACAAAAATTTCAGGCGAAATAAAGTGTAAATTATTCATTATTGCTGCACCTCTGATGAATACATATTTAAGTTAAAATTATACATATCAATTAAATTTTTGACTGAGATTTCAATTGTATTCATAAGAGGCTCTGGGTAAAAACCAAAAAATAATACAGGTATCGCTAAACTCAATAAAATAAATCTTTCTGATCTATCTAAATCGGCCATTTTTAAAAGATCCTTATTGATTAATTTTCCAAAAACAACTCTTCTATATAACCACAACATATATGCAGCACCAAAAATAACCCCTAAACTAGCAATAACAGCTACTAAAAAATTATCTTTAAATGCACCCATTAAAATCAAAAACTCTCCTATAAAACCACTAGTTCCAGGTAATCCTAATGCAGCTAAAGTGAACAACATAAATAAAATTGAATATTTTGGCATTATAGAAATAAGTCCACCATAAGTTTTGATTAGTCTAGAATGTATTCGATCATAAACTACACCTACACATAAAAATAATGCAGCTGATACGAGTCCATGACTTATCATTTGAATTATGCTTCCCTCAATACCTTGTTGGGTAATCGTAAAAATACCCAATGTAACAAAACCCATATGAGCCACTGAAGAATATGCTATTAGCTTTTTCATATCTTCTTGCATTAAGGCAACCAGAGACGTGTATACGATTGCAATTAAACTTAAAGAATAAACTAAAGGTGTAAAAAATTCTGAAGCTAAAGGAAATAATCCTAAAGAAAATCTA
>JGI20158J14315_10002734_pt1 | contig 12111 bp, 14 predicted proteins | sample COG_08_FD_14315 | JGI IMG/M metagenome (IMG submission 14315)
GTGGGCGTTTTGCTAGTGGTCCCGATGCCATAATGGAGTCAATTAATGCATCTATTGATTTTGACAAGAGAATGGCAGTTCAAGACATAGCAGGATCTATTGCTCATGCTTCAATGTTAGCTAGGCAAAATATAATTACTGTCAGTGATTCTGAAGCCATTAAAGAGGGACTTCTTACAATTCTATCAGAAATTGAAAATGGAACTTTTGAGTATTCAAAAGCTTTAGAAGATATTCATATGAATATTGAAAGCCGTTTAAAAGAAATAATTGGTGAGCCTGCGGGGCGATTGCATACAGGGCGTTCAAGAAACGATCAAGTTGCGACAGATTTCAAATTGTGGACACGTGATCAATGTGACGCAATAATTGAAGGCCTAACTGAACTGATGAAAGCATTAATAGACCAGGCTGANGCAGGTGNTGATACAGTTATGCCTGGCTTTACTCATTTACAAGTAGCACAACCTGTTACTTGGGGNCATCATATGATGGCATATGTTGAAATGTTTGCANGAGATCGTTCNCGNTTTTNGGATGCTAGAACTCGTATGAATGAAAGTCCNTTAGGAGCAGCTGCTCTTGCTGGTACTGGNTTNCCAATAGATAGACANGATACTGCTCAAGCATTAGGTTTTAGTGCGCCTTCGGCAAATTCTTTAGATGCAGTTTCTGATCGTGATTTTGCATTAGAATTTTTAAGTGCNTCATCAATTTGTGCCACTCATTTATCACGTTTTGCAGAAGANNTAGTTATCTGGTCTTCTGCACAGTTTAAGTTTGTAACTTTATCTGACAGGTTTAGCACTGGGTCATCAATTATGCCTCAGAAAAAAAANCCTGANGCTGCGGAGTTAATTCGGGCTAAAGTTGGNCGCATTACAGGATCATTAGTGGGGCTTTTAATGGTTATGAAAGGCCTNCCGCTAGCNTATTCAAAGGATATGCAAGAAGATAAAGAGCAAGTATTTGATGCATCNGATAGCCTNATGTTGGCACTTGCAGCTATGACTGGAATGATATCAGATATGGAGCCTAATGTTGCATCTCTTGAAACAGCTGCTGCNTCAGGATTTTCAACAGCGACTGATTTGGCTGATTGGTTGGTTCGAGATTTAGGGATGCCATTTNGAGANGCNCATCANATTACTGGTGCTTTGGTCGCAAAAGCAGAGGAGAAAGGATGTGATCTCCCCGANTTAAGTCTAGCAGATATGCAAATTGTAAATGAAAGAATTAATGCTGATGTATTTAATTTTCTAGGCGTNCAAAACTCTGTGGCAAGNCGCCAAAGTTATGGTGGGACAGCNCCTAAACAAGTGCGAAAACAAATAGCTCGATGGAGGAAGATTTTATCATGATCTATAAGTTACTTTTTGCATTGTTTTTAATTTCAAGTTTAAATGCTTGTGGAATAAAAGGTGACCCTTTGCCTATTGATGAGGAGATATCATGTCTTTCTTGCGAGTAATTTATTTAGGTTTTGCAATATTGGGTGGTATTAAACCCATGATGCATTTTTTAGCATGGTTTAATGAATTTGGTTATTCATGGGCAGGCATTGTTTCTGCTTGGACTATAAACGAAGCATCACGTGGTTTAATGTGGGATTTAACAATTTCAGCATGTGTATTAATTATTTGGATAGCTTCAGAGGTAGTGCCTCGTAAAGATTGGTGGGTTCTACTAGTGTGCATTGTTGCAACCTTTGGAATTGGTGTTTCGTGTGGTTTACCACTATATTTATTCTTGCGTTCGCGCTCTATTAAGTAGGTAACTATGGATCATTTTATATACCGTAATGGCGTTTTGCATGCAGAAGATGTTGCTATAACAGAAATCGCAGCTTCAGTTGGTACACCTTTTTATGTTTATTCGCAGGCGACATTAACGCGGCACTTTAGGGTATTTGATGAAGCTTTAAGCGGATTGAAACATCTTATTTGTTATGCAATGAAAGCAAACTCAAATATTGCTATACTAAAGATCTTAGGAGATTTGGGTGCTGGAATGGACGTTGTTTCGGGCGGTGAGTATTTACGAGCTAAAGCAGCAGGCGTTCCTGGAGATAGAATTGTGTTTTCGGGAGTTGGAAAAACTCGTGAAGAAATGGCATTAGCAATTAAAAATGGAATTCGCCAATTTAATGTCGAAAGCGAAACAGAATTAAAAGTTTTAAATGAAGTGGCTCTGTCACTATGTGCAATAGCTCCAATAACATTGCGTGTGAACCCAGATGTTGATGCAAAAACACACGCTAAAATAGCTACAGGTAAATCTGAAAATAAGTTTGGTATTCCCATTGCAAAGTCACAAGAGGTCTATGCTTTAGCCGCATCAATGGAAGGCATCGAAGTTGTTGGTATTGATGTTCATATAGGCTCACAATTAACAGACTTGGAACCATTTAGGTTAGCGTATGAGAAAGTTGCTGAATTGACAAAAACGCTAAGGCAAGATGGTCATAATATTAGGCGTTTAGATTTAGGTGGTGGATTGGGTATACCTTATGAAAATTCAAACCAATCACCACCAACACCTGAAGATTATGCAAAAGTTATTCATGAAACTGTTGGTAATCTTGATTGTGAAATTGAAATAGAACCAGGCAGGTTATTAGCAGGAAATGCTGGCTTAATGATTTCGTCTGTTATTTATAATAAGTCTGGTGAAGGACGAGATTTTATGATTGTCGATGCTGCTATGAATGATCTTATTCGACCTGCTATGTATGAAGCATATCATGAAATTATTCCTGTGCTTGAGTCTAATGCGGGGTCTAAGAAAAGTGATTATGATGTAGTTGGTCCAGTATGCGAAACTGGTGATACATTCGCAAAAAAAAGAACTCTAACTTCAGTTGCTGATGGTGAAATGGTTGCATTTAGATCTGCAGGTGCATATGGAGCCGTTATGGCCTCTGAATACAACACGAGGCCACTAATACCGGAAGTGTTGGTTCATGAAGACCAATTTTCTATAATTAGAAAACGCCCTAGCGTTGAATCCATAATTAAGAGAGATCTTATACCTGATTGGCTTTAAATTTTTTTATTGAAATTTACTATTCTAGATTAAATAATTTATTAATATTTGGAACAATAAATTTTGTGTAACTGTTTCTTGTGTTTGTATAAATATTTGTGACTTTTAATCTATAAATTTCCAATGGTTTTTTAGTTTGTGGTACATGTTTGGATATCACAGGAGATAAAATATAAATTCCTGTTGTACTTAGCATTATAAGCAATGTTGCAATAATAATTTTTGAACCACTATTTTTATAGGATTTTTTGTTTTTATTTGAAGGCCTACCTTTATTTTTTTTTACAGCAAGTTTTGTTATAGAATTATTTTCTTCTATTTTGAGGTTAAGCTTTTGCATGTCTTTTTTCGATATTTTAAGTCTTTTAGTAGAGCGACTTCCATTTTTATTTAAATTTTTTCTATTTTTTGCATATGTTGCTTCTTCTTGAAGTATTGATTGAATGTCAGGCGTTATCTGAGGTTGAGACTTATTAGATTTAAAGCTCTCTTGAATGGTTTTTTCATGAACGTTAGGGGCAGTATATTTCCAAATTTCTAAGCAGTTTGAGCATTCTAATATATGCCCATCGTTTAAAATTATATTTTCAGAAATATCATATTGTGCATTACAATGTGGACAATCTATCAGCATATTGCGCTCTGTTGTTTCTATAATATGTTTTGTTTAATTTAATCACATATTATAAGATAAATTAAGAAATTTTCTTTTGGTTATTATTACTATCCTAATATGCTTTACTTTATAGTCCAATATAGAATTTCAAGATAAAGGTTGTTTATAAATTTGGCAATCACATGAGGCTAATTATAGGGGGTATCTAGTTGGTTGTTATACAATTTTTGTTGTCTTTGGTATTTATATTTTCAATGTACTTATCAATGACGCTTTTTGCATTATTGGGAGCCATACCGTCACTTTTGTCGCGTAAGGCAACTTATTGGGTTGTAAGAAACTTTGCTGGATCTGTCATATTTTTAGCAAGGATTATTTGTGGTCTTAAGGTTGAATTAAGGGGCGAAGTTCCAACTGGAAATGTCGTGATCGCATCAAAACATCAGAGTTTTTTTGATGTAATATTGCATGCCTACTATTTAGAAAACGTGAATTTTGTAATGAAACAAGAACTAACCTATTTTCCAATTGTTGGGTTTTATGGGAAAAGGCTTGGAGTAGCTCCTGTAAAAAGAGGTGGTAAAGGAAAGGCAGTTTCTCAAATGATGTCTGGGTTAGAGAAAAGTGTCAAGAGACACAACTTGTAATTTATCCTCAAGGAACTCGTGTCGCTCCTGGAAAAGTTATGCCTTACAAAGTAGGCGCTGCAGTGGTGTGTCAACGTATGAACCGAAGGTGTATTTTGGCTGCAACTAATGTAGGAATGTATTGGCCAAAACACAGCTTACTTCGCAAGCGAGGTACTGTAGTATTAGAATATTTAGACGAAGTACCAAGCGACCTACAAACAAAGAGCTTTGTAAAGTACATTGAAGAAAATATTGAAAAAGCTTCAAATGCCCTAATGGAGGAAGCTATATTGAAATAAGGATGAACCATTAATGAAATTTATTAAATCAATAAGTGAACTTGAGAAGATTTATGGTTCTCCAAGTGTTGCTTCATTAAGAAAAGTTTCTGATCATATAACTCCAACTTATCGTAAATGGATTCAAGCATCCTCATTGTGCACCTTAGCAACAGTTGGGCCTAATGGTGTTGATGCTAGTCCAAGGGGAGATAATTCTAATGTTGTTCGAGAGCTTAATGAAAAAAATCTATTAATACCTGATTGGAGAGGAAACAATCGTATAGATAGTTTAAGGAATATTGTGTGTGATCCAAGGGCTTCTTTAATGTTGATTGTTGGGGGTGCAAATATTGTAATCCGTATTAATGGAACAGCCAAAATTACATTAGATAAGAAGTTGATTGATACATTTGAAAAAAATAAAAATAAACCACGTTCAATCATTTTATTCGAAATTCAAGAAATTTATTTTCAATGTGCTAAAGCTTTCAGTCGATCTAAATATGGAAAAATGATAGTTGGCCGGAACTTGAAAATTTACCTACTGCAGGGCAAATTTTAGAAGAGATGACTAATGCCGAAGTGGACGGTAGTAAATATGATCATTCTTGGCCAAAAAGTTCGGAAGAAACGCTTTGGTAGAATGTAAAAAAGTATTATTTATTTAAAATCAGAGTGACTTTGATCCCAATTCCAAGAATTTTTTACGCCGTTCTTTTAACAATGAGTCTGGTTTCTTTGATTGGAGCTCTTTTAAGGCATCAGATATACCTTTTTTTACCACTTTGTATGTTTCTTTATGATCTCTTTGTGCACCACCAAGAGGTTCTTTCATCACCTTATCAGCAACACCTAATTTTTTTAAATCCTGAGCTGTAAGGCGAAGTGCTTCGGCTGCTTCGCGCATTTTTTCAGAGTCTTTCCATAAAATTGAAGCACATCCTTCTGGAGAAATAACAGAGTATACGGAATGTTCTAACATTAATAATTTATCAGCAGTTGCAAAAGCTACTGCACCGCCTGAGCCACCTTCACCAGTTATGATGGATATTAATGGTACGCGAACTTGTAGACATTTTTCAGTAGATCTTGCTATAGCTTCAGATTGGCCTCGTTCTTCGGCACCTTTTCCTGGGTATGCACCTGGTGTGTCGACTAAAGTGATTATTGGTAACCCAAATTTATCAGCCATTTCCATCAATCTGATTGCTTTTCTATAACCTTCAGGTCGAGCCATTCCAAAATTTCGTTTGATCCGAGATGTAGTATCATAACCTTTTTCATGCCCAATAACTACAACTGGCTGATCTTCAAAGCGTGCTAAACCACCCATTACTGCGGCATCATCAGCAAAGTTTCTATCGCCTTGAAGGGGCGTATATTCTGTAAAAATTTCTTGAATGTAATCCTTACAATGTGGGCGATCTTGATGGCGAGCTACTTGACACTTTCGCCATGGATTAAGATTTTTATACAATTCTTGGAGCATACTTTGTGCTTTTTTATCAAGTGCACTTGCTTCAGCATCCACGTTTACGTCGTCTTCAGATTTTTCGGCCATCAAGCGTAATTCAGCAGCCTTGCTTTCAATCTCTGCAAGGGGTTTCTCAAATTCAAGGTAGTTTTGCATAAAAAGTTTCTTTGTTTGTTTGTCTTATATTACATATGGCAAAGTGTCTGGATAATTGCAACGCCCAAGACATTACTGCAAATCACTGAACGCATGTTCAAGGCGTTCCATTGCTTTGGTTAGTACTTCACGTTGCGTTGCAAAATTAAATCGTAAAAAAGTTTCCCCACCAGTGCCAAATGTATCTCCATGGCTTGAAGCTATTTGAGCTTGTTTTTGAACGCGATCAATATAATCAACTTTACACATCCCAGTGCCTGAAAAATCTATCCAAGATAAATATGTTGCTTCTAGCTCCATAGATTTAACACCAGGAATTCTTGCAATTGTAGCATCAAGTATTTTCCTGTTTCCGTCTAAATATTCACATAATTTATCTACCCATTCGTCGCCATATTTATAGGCAGCTTCCGCCATATATAAACCAAATGAATTAGGTGAAGTTCCTGTTGCCTTCATTGTTTTTGCGAATTTTGCGCGTAGTTTATTATCAACTATTATTACATTTCCCGTATGGCATCCTGCAATGTTGAAAGTTTTAGTAGCTGCAGTCATCATAACCAATCGTTCTGATATTTCAGGAGCTGCAATTTGCATTACTGTATGTTTAGAGCCAAAAGTTATATCATGATGTATTTCATCAGATATCAAAATTAAATTATGTTTTTCTGCAAATGTGGCTACTTGTTTGAGTTCATCAATCGACCATATGCGCCCACCTGGATTATGGGGTGAACACAGTATAACCATTTTTGCACTACCATCCATCTGAGCGTCATACTTATCAAAATTCATTTCATAACGCCCATCATTTATTTCAAGTTCGCACTCGATTACTTTGCGATTGGCTGCATTTATTACTTTGGAAAAAGCATGATAAACTGGTGTAAATAAAATTATACCGTCACCAGCTTCTGTGAAGGATTGAACACATAAAGCTGTACCATTTACGAGCCCGTGAGTGGAAAAAATGTGATCTGGGCTTACATCCCAATTATGGCGTCTTTGCATCCAACCAATAATAGATTCGCGATAGCTTTTATCATTTCCATAATAACCAAAAACACCCTGTTTAGACATTAATGATAATGCATTGCTAACTTCAATGGGTGGTTCAAAATCCATATCCGCGACCCACATTGGTGTACCCGTTTTGGGAGCAACTCCATAAATTTCTTCCATCATATCCCATTTATCTGAATGTGTATTGATACGATTTATTTTTTTATCAAAATTCATATTGTTAATATCCTTGGGGTTAGACAATTCAAAGTTTTCTTAGTGTAAACTACTAAGTTCCACAAAAAGTTTTATAGTTGGAGTTTATCATAATTGGTGGATTTGAATATATTTCTTTACCTGGGTGTTCAGTGTAGGGGTTTGTAACTATGTCTAGTAGCTCTTCAAATTGTGAATAATCATCCTCAAATTCTGCTGCGCTTAAAGCTGCTTCTACTAAATGATTTCTTGGAATGAATATAGGATTTTCTTTACGTATATTTTTTGCCAACCCCACCTCCAACAAGCTACGTTTCTTAAATTTATTTATCCAAGTGTCTAAAAGTTTTGTATCTAAATAAAGATTGCGTAAATTATCAGGATTGCCTTCTGAGACATCAGCTAGTGCACGAAATGATTGAGTGAAATCGACTTGGTTATCCGCCATAGTTTCAAAAAAACTATCAAATAATTCTGCATCATCTTCTTGTTTTGTTTTAAAACCAAATTTTCTGCGCATTTCCTTCAGCCAGAACTTTTCATATATATCCGAAAAACTTTCTATGATTTTTGTTGCATCCTGAATGGCTTTATCTGCATCATTGTTTATCAATGGAAGTAATGTTTCTGCAAGCCTTGCCATATTCCATCGAGCAATAAGTGGCTGGTTGGAAAATGCATATCTACCATTTTTATCAATTGATGAAAAAACAGTTTTTGGATCATAAAAATCCATAAATGCACACGGCCCATAATCTATAGTTTCACCTGATAATGTAGTGTTATCTGTGTTCATGACACCATGGATGAAACCCAAGCCCATCCATTTTGATATTAAATAAGCTTGTTTATTAGCAACATTTTGCAATAAATTTAAATATGGATTTTCGTGATTTTTGGCATCTGGATAATGCCGTTCTATGGTATAATCAGCAAGCTTTTTAAGCCTATTGTTATCCTGTCTTGAGGCAAAAAATTGGAATGTCCCTATTCTAATATGACTACTTGCAGTTCGGGTCAAAACTGCGCCTTTCTTGAGGGTTTCTCTTTGAATACTTTCACCGGTAGATGTTGCGGCTAATGCTCTAGTAGTTGGTACCCCAAGCGCGTACATTGCTTCAGAAACTAAATATTCTCTTAAGACTGGCCCTAATCCTGCTTTGCCGTCACCATTCCTAGAAAAAGGTGTTCGTCCTGCGCCTTTTAATTGGATATCGATCCTTTTTCCTTTTCTAGATATTATTTCACCAAGAAGAAGGGCTCTACCATCGCCAAGTTGTGGATTAAAATGTCCAAATTGATGCCCAGCATAAATTTGTGCAAGGGTGTTTGCACCTTCAGGTTTTTCACCCCCTGAAAAAATACTAGATAGGTTCATATTTTTTGTATTGATTCCTAATTGAGTTGCTAGATCTTTATTGAATTTAATTAATTTTGGATCAGCAGGAATATCTGCATCACATTCTGCATAAAAATCATTTAGCTTGCTAAAATATGTATTATCAAATTGCATAAGAAAATCTTAAATTAATATAGAGTTTAATTAATTCTAAGATGCCTAGGTGATTACTTAAAGTAAATAAATTTTAATAATTTAAAATTTGGATAGTATGCATAGAAAGCATATGCTTATTACTTGAATATAAACAAACTTTAACATAAATCCGTATTATGTCCTTATTACCCATTCTTTTACATCCTGATCCTAGACTTAAAAAGCAATGCATTCCTGTCCTTCTGTAGATGCAGATACTAGAAGATTAGCTGAATCTATGATTGAGACAATGTATGACGCACCAGGAGTTGGATTGGCTGCGCCACAAGTTGCTTCAGATGCTCGAATATTTGTTATGGACTGTACTGATAGTGAAACTGATAATAATCCATTAGTTTTAATAAATCCGGAAATTACCTGGGTTTCAGAAGAGCTCAATACATATTCGGAGGGCTGCTTATCGTTGCCAGATCTGTTTGAAGATGTTGAAAGACCCAAACAAGTCAGGATGTCATTTTTAGATATTGATGGTAAACATCATGAAGAGCTTTTTGATGATCTTTGGGCAACATGTGCGCAACATGAATTAGACCATTTAAATGGAGTTTTATTTATTGATCATTTAAGTAGGATGAAGAGATCAATGATGACGAAGAAAATGGTTAAATTTAAAAAAGAATTGGCACTTACTTGATGGCCGTGAAAAAGTTTATTCGGTACCCCGATAAACGTTTATCAGTAAAATGTGACCTTGTGAGTTCTATTACTGCTAAAGAACACGAAATATGGAAAGATATGTTTGATAGCATGTATAATATGCCTGGTATCGGTCTTGCTGCATGCCAAATTGGCATTATGCGTTCTTTAGCTGTGGTTGATGTTGGTGATGGTAAAGTTGAACCATTTGAAATGGCAAATCCAAAAATATTATATTCATCTGATATATTTGTTGAAAACCAAGAAGGAAGTCCAAATCTTCCAGGTGTATGGGCAAAAATTAAGCGACCGAGAGCAGTCACAATAAGCTATATTGATAAAAATGGAAATCAAATTGAGAGAGATTTTGTGGGACTATGGGCAGTCTCGGTACAACATCAAATTGACCATTTAAATGGAAAAATGTTTTTTGATCATTTAAGTAATGTAAGGCGAAAGATGTTAATAAATAAATCGCAAAAGTTATCAAAGCAAGGATTGAAGTAATGCGAGTAATTTTTATGGGTTCTCCAGAATTCTCAGTGCCTATTTTGAATTCTATTATTGCTTCTGGTCATGATGTGATAGCTGTTTATTGTCAGCCACCTCGTCCAGCAGGACGTGGAAAAAAGGAAAAACTTACACCAGTACATAGTCGAGCACTTGAAATAGGGTTAGAGGTAAGGCACCCTGTAGACTTTAAAAGTAAGGCGGCTGTCTCTGAGTTTGTGGCTTTGAATGCAGATATAGCTATTGTTGTCGCATACGGCTTAATATTGCCACAAGAAATCCTGAGCTCAGTCGACAAGGGTTGTTTAAATATTCATGCAAGTCTTCTTCCTCGGTGGAGGGGAGCTGCACCTATACATCGTGCAATCATATCTGGGGATGACAGAACTGGTATTTGTGTTATGCAAATGGATGCTGGACTTGATACAGGCAATGTTCTTTATAAAAAAGAAACAGAAATATTGCCCACGGATACAACAGCAATTTTGCATGACCGATTAGCTAATATTGGCTCAGAATGTATTATAAAAGTTCTTGAAAACCCCAACTCTTTTGAAGCTGTGCCTCAGTCAGATATGGGTATTACATATGCGACAAAAATAGACAAAGGTGAGTCAAAAATTAGTTGGAATAAACCAGCCATTGAGATCGATCGAAAAATTAGAGGATTGTCACCATTCCCAGGTGCATGGTTTGATGATGGGGAGCAAAGAATTAAAGTATTAATGAGTGAGGTTATTGAAGGTTCAGGTTCTCCAGGAGAAATATTAGATAATGTCTCAATTGCTTGTCAAAGTGGTGCGGTTAGATTAACGCGATTACAAAGAGCTGGTAAAGGTGCAATGGATTCTCATGATTTCTTACTTGGTTATTCTTTCCCAAATAAAAAACTAATTTAGTTTTTAAATGGTTCCATACCATTTCGAGCTAATTCATCAGCTCGCTCATTTTCTAAGTGACCTGCATGACCCTTAATCCATTCCCACGATACATCGTGAATTTGGGTAGCATTTTCTAAACGCTTCCATAGTTCTTCATTTTTTACAGATTTTTTAGCAGCTGTTTTCCAGCCATTTCTTTTCCATGCAAAGATCCATTTTGTAATACCATCTTTTACATATGAACTATCTGTGACTATTGTAATTTTGCTTGGTTTTTCCAATGCTTCAAGCGCCATAATAGCAGCAGTTAATTCCATTTGATTATTAGTGGTTTCAACAGTTCCACCGGATAAATCTCTTGTTTTTATTACCGATGAACCTTCTTTGGCAACCATCAATACTCCCCACCCTCCAGGTCCAGGGTTGCCAGAGCATGCACCATCAGTATAAGCATAAAGTTCAGGCATAAGCAGTCACAATCATAAAAGGTTCAATTGCGCCTGTCATCGAAACTGTTCCATCCATATCCAAACGCTGTGTATTTATAGTAAATCCTGCTGAAATTAGAAGGGAATTTATTTCTTCTGGCTGATAATATGTATATTTGCGTCCTAAAGTATCACGCTTTTCACCTTGTCCTATTTTCAAACCAAGATGCAAATAACCTTTTTTCTTTAATGCCCTATGAATTCTGATTAAATTTGGGAGCATTTCAGACCTTGGTGCATGGAGTAACGAAAAGTTTGCCCAAACCCCATCATATAAATTGATATCTGAAAGTTCATTAAAATCAGCTTTTACTGCTTGAACATTAAAAATTTCATTGGCTAACTTTACCATCTCTTGACTGCCGTCAGATGCATGAACATTTAACCCAGCAGCTTGCATCATTGCTGAAGAGTTTCCTGGGCCGCATCCAAGGTCTAATATTAATCCTTCAGCTTTAATCGATTTTATAAATGATAAAAGGTCACTATCTGGATTAATATTACATACTTTTTCAAGATAAGACTGTGCAGACATTTCATAATACTTGATAGTTTCTTTATCCAAAGGATACTCCAGTAATCATTATTATCTTATATAAAATTATAAAGAATTAGAATTCCA
>JGI20158J14315_10002735_pt1 | contig 12111 bp, 18 predicted proteins | sample COG_08_FD_14315 | JGI IMG/M metagenome (IMG submission 14315)
GGTTGTTATCATGAACTTGGTGAATACCAAGAAGCCATTTCTGAATACAAAAAGTATCCTATTGAAGATGTCGAAGTTGAAAAGCTGATGAGTTGGAATTTTGGAATTTGTTATTTGCGACTTAGTGATACGACAAGTGCATGTAAGTATTTTAGAAGATCTTCTGATTTGGGAGATGCCGACGCCCTTGGACAAGTTCGCCGTTTTTGTAATTAACCAATTTCAAGAAACCTAAATTGACCGCTAGTTCAATGTTCTCATGAACATTTGAGTTTTACTTTTATGTTTTATGAACTCGGTTTCATTGGCTGAAATTCAATTCATTTTGCGTGGTAAAACCTCCTCTAGAGTATGCTAGGGGTGATCTAAGAGGATGAGGTTTAGTTATAAGCACCTTTCCGTTAGCTTTTTCTATATATGTCCTTTTATTTGTTCCAGAAACGTTGATAGTCTTCATTGCTATATGTCCCGTTTGGAATCTTAACGTATCCGTCTGGGACGCCTTCAGTATTTATTACAATCACACTGCTACAATATAAGACCCCATTATCGTCGCGCTCCATAAGTCGAAGATTGATTTGCAATTGTCTATTCTCCCAATAGGCTTCTTCTAATTCTTGTAAAAGATTAATTCGGGCATGTATTTCACTTCTTTCCATTCCCGTCACTCCCATATTTAGCTTGAAATTCCTCAACCATATAAGGAGTTTCTTCATACAGATAGAACGTATCCTTATAAGGCCAGTCTTCTTGCCACATTTTGAATGACCAGCACCCAATAAAAACGTCTTCTTGATCGAACATCTCAATTAGAATGGGCCTTGGAGTTTGGCTTATTTGTTGTCGATCCTGCAAGGGACAGTACCTGGCAATTGACTCAAGAGCAAATTGGAATCCAAGCATTCAGCAGCAATTTGCTATGGGATTTGAATCGGGATTCCGTTTTAGAAATTGTTGTTGCACGCGGTTTGGATAAGGACAGCTGGTACGTGCCCGATGCTTTGCAAGTAGCGAAAATCGAACTCGATTTTTACGATCCTTGTCCAGCTTGGGGCTCATATTTGGGAAATGAAGGAGACGGCAGATTCGAGTCGACGGCTTGTCCAATGATCAGCTCAATTCAGCTTCAATCGAAAAATGAGCTGCGCCTTTTCCCAAATCCAATTGGGAGCGAATTGAGTATTCAGGGTTTGGAAATGGGTGAAAACTGGTTCATTTTTTCCGCCAAAGGAGATGTGATTCGCTCGGGGAATTCAAATGGAGTGATTGACCTCAGTGGTCTTGCGCCCGGCTTGTATCATCTTCGAAGTCAATTTGGCGCGAGCGCCAAGCTGCTGAAGTTAGACTAGTCGTCTTTGTATGTAAACAGCTGTGCAGGCTTGTGCAAAACCCCTTTTTGTTTTTCGCTCAGAGGTTTTATGGCGCTCATGTTCTTGAGCTTCTTGCGGAAATTTCGTTTGTCTAATTTCTTAGCAAGAATGATTTCATACAAGCGCTGAAGTTGCGATAGTGTGAACTTTTTAGGAAGAAGTTCGAAGCCAATGTTTTTGGTCTCGAGCTCTTCTCTTAGTCGTTCCAAGCCCATCGATAAAATGGCGTCGTGGTCAAAAGCTAATGATGGAACTTCCTCGATGTTCACCCATTCTGCTTTTCCGGCAAAAGAAGCCGCTTGGGGCTCATACTCATCCATCTTAACAAGGGAGTAGTATGCCACCGTAATTACTCGTGCTTTTGGGTCTTCTCGAAACGTTTGCAACCACTCTTGATCCTTCGCAGCGTGAAGCCGGTCGATGTCACCAAAAGTGTGAAACTGCTTTAGGTAAATACCTTTTAGACTGGCGAGATCATAGAGTACACGCTCCGCTGCATCGTCGAGGCCTTCGTTTTTAAATAGCAAATCGCCAGGAAGGGCATATTGAATGACCACCTTTTCCTTCGGCCCTCTAGTTTGTTCAATTAGAAGCACTTTCAGCTCGTCTTGATCGAAGCCAAATACGACGCAATCAACCGAAATGTTCGGGTTGTGTGGAGCGGGTGACATGGCGTCAAAGATATAATAAATTAATTAGTGTATTTAGTACACTAAGTACAGCCGGGAGAGCCGAACGGTGTTTGGAAACAAAACATATATTTGTTAGTGTAACAAGTACACTTAACTATGTCCAATATCCGCAATATAGCAGTTTTAACTTCAGGAGGAGATGCCCCTGGAATGAATGCTGCCATTCGCTCTGTTGTAAGAACTGGAATCTACTGTGGAATGGATGTTTTTGGCTTTTTTAGAGGATACCAGGGCCTGATTGAAAACGATTTTCGAACGCTAAGTGCTCGCTCAGTCAACAGTGTTTTGAATCGTGGAGGCACGATTTTGAAGAGCGCACGTAGTTTAGATTTTCTCGAAGAGGAAAACAGGCAAATCGCCATTCAAAACCTAAAAGCCAACGNCATTCAAGCTCTCGTAGCATTGGGAGGTGATGGTACTTTTCGAGGGGCACAAAAAATCGCTGAAGAATCGGACATTAAAGTCATTGCGATTCCCTGCACCATCGACAATGACATTCCATTGACGGACTATACGATTGGCTTCAATACGGCTTGTGAAACAGTCATTGAGGCGGTGGATAAGATTAGAGATACCGCCATGTCTCACGACAGAATCTTCTTTGTGGAAGTAATGGGAAGGGACACAGGTCATATTGCTGTTGAGGCGGCTCTTGCAAGTGGAGCACTCATGGCCTACATACCAGAGCGCACGTCACACATTCAACCTCTTCTGAACAAGCTGAGTGAAGGGAAGCAAAAGAATAAAAGTTCGAGCATCGTGATTGTTGCCGAAGGCGATGAACTCGGAGGAGCAGTTGGTTTGGCAAAGGCGGTGGAACAGCATTTACCTCAATACGAAACCAAAGTTTCTATTTTAGGACACATCCAGCGAGGAGGATCGCCAAGTGTTTTTGATCGAAATCTTGCAAGTAGGATGGGTTGGGCAGCCATTGATTTTCTTCTCAAGGATAAGTCGGAAGGTATGGTAGCCTCATGGAAAGGAAAATTGGAATTTGTTCCTTTCGAAGATCTTAAAGGAGCTAAAAAAGAACTCGATTTATTGAGTCTCGAAATCATTGACACACTGGCAACATAGGGTTGTATTGGGCGTCACAGAAAAGAATTAAATGAAGTCAGGAACACATTTTTTAATTGCCGACAGCGGCTCAACTAAATCAGATTGGGCCTTGGTTGATGAGGAGGGCAAGATTGAGGCAATTTTGAAAACGAGAGGCTTCAACCCCTATTTTCACGACAGGAACTTTATCCTCGCAGAGCTCAATTCAAACGCTGAACTTTCAAGAGTTCGGAAGAGCATACAGTCGGTTTACTTCTATGGGGCCGGTTGTTCAACGCCCCAATTATCCAAAAAGATCACAGACGGATTGCAAGAATTTTTTGTGGATTCTGAAATTCACGTGCACCACGATTTAGATGCCTCGGCTTTTGCTTGTTATTCTGGAAAACCAGAGATCGCTTGCATTTTAGGGACTGGATCCAATTCTTGCTTTTTTGATGGAGAGAATGTGAGTGAGGAAGTTCCATCGCTTGCCTACATCTTGGGAGACGAGGGAAGTGGTAGTTATTACGGTAAGAAGTTGTTGCAAGATTATTTCTACACACGCATGCCGTTGGAGTTGAAAGGTGAGTTTTCAAATGCCTACAACATAAACAAGGATGAGGTCATTGATCGAGTGTATCGTCAGCCTCACCCAAATGTATACCTAGCGAGCTTCGTAAAATTTTGTTCTGAACACAGAAAACATCCATACATTGTTAATATGATTTACGATGGTATGATGGATTTCTTTCGCACGCATGTGTGCAGCTTTCAAGATCATCAGAAGGTTGAAGTTAATTTTGTGGGATCGGTGGCTTATTACTTTGAGGACGTATTAAGGGTTGTTGCCGAAGAACTGAACGTTACAGTAAACACGATTATAAAGAAGCCCATCGAAGGCTTGGTTCGTTATCATTTTGAATACCTTGAAGAATTTCAAAGCTGAAAAAGGATGAGTACTAATCACATTGTTGTGATGGCCCACAACAAAAGGAAGGAGCAACTTCTAGAGTTTCTAAAAGAAAGAGAACAGTGGCTGTGGGGAAAAACCCTAATTGCCACTGGTAGATCTGCTGAATTTCTGGAACAAGGAAACTTCAAAATCCCACTCAAACACCTGAGCCCAGGTAAGTCGGGTGGATACCAGGAAATTACCGAAATGATTGGGAAAGGAGAGGTCGACATGGTCATTTTTCTGCGCGATCACGAAGTGACGGAAAAGCACCACGAAGACATTCGCATCCTACTCGAATCTTGCAATGTCAAAAACATTCCCCTTGCAACGAATGCTGCTTCAGCAGAACTTCTGATCATAGGCTTGATTCGAAAAGAAGCCGCCCAAAAGAAATCTAACTAATCTCCCGATGATTCAAGTGGTAATCTTTGATCTCGACGGGGTTCTGGTCGACACGGCTAAATACCATTTCATCTGTTGGCAACGACTGGCGTCCTCTCTGGGCATCTCAATCGATGAGGAGTTTAATCAGGAATTGAAAGGTGTGAGTCGAATGGATTCCTTGGACATGATTTTGGCCTTAGGAGGAATTGAAAAAACAGATGAAGAGAAACTTGAACTCGCCGACACGAAAAACAAATGGTACTTGAGGTGTTTGAATGAACTCTCCAGCGAAGACTTGCTTGAAGGTGTTGAGGAGACTCTGCTTGAACTCAAAAGCCGAGAGTTTAAAATAGGCCTAGGATCCGCCTCCCAAAGTGGTGAGTATGTGATTAAGAAATTAGGCATCTACGACTTGTTCGATGCCGTGGTGGATGGAAATGGTTTTCAAAAGTCGAAGCCCGATCCAGAGGTATTTCTCACAGGGGCCCAAAAACTTGGAGTCGCCCCTGCGGAATGTGCAGTTCTGGAAGACGCACCTTCAGGAATTCTTGCAGCAATTGCGGGGGGAATGCTCGCAATCGGCGTGGGCTCAGAACCCCTTCCCGGTGAAGATCACCACCTAAACGATCTTTCCAATCCGCTCAGTTTAATAGCACTTTTATAGCATGGATAAATACCTCCTCGTAGACCCTTGGAAAATCATCGAAGACGGCTTCCACCAAGAGCGTAACCGCGTCAGTGAGAGCATCTTCAGCATCGGAAATGGTCGCTTCGGTCTGTACGTCTTCAAACTAATCTGGACTTTTCGAGCTTAAATTTAAGTTATAGTTTTAACTTCTGTTCTTCGTAGAGTTTTCGTCTCATTTTGATTGTTTTTTGTTTGGTGAATTCTCGTTTTCGTAGGATCTCCTTGTCCCTTCCGAAGTATACATCTGCTGGGGTCAGGTTGTTGAGTGACTCGTGGTATCGTTCATTGTTATAGAAGTCAATAAACTCCTCCAGCCGTATTTTCAGATCTTCAGGGTAATAGTAGTTCTCCAGCTTCACCACATTTTTCATTGAGCGGTGATAACGTTCGATCTTTCCTTGCGTTTGAGGATGGCGCACAGCTCCTCTCACGTGAGCGATGCCTTTGTCCTGAAAGTATTCTTTCAGATCATTAGCGATGTAACATGAGCCATTGTCGCTCAACACACGAGGCATACCCTTTCTATGAGTCTTGGTATGCTTCAGAGCCGTTTCAATGCTTCTTTGCGCATCTTCACTGCCCATGTTCTTGCACAGCTCCCAGGTTACGATGTAACGGCTGTAATCGTCTAGAACAGTGGATAGGTAATACCAACCCCAGCCAATGATTTTGAAGTAGGTAAAGTCAGTTTGCCACATCTCATTAACTCTGATCGTTTTGTCTTTGAACTCATCTTCTGCTTTCATCACCATGTAAGCAGGAGAAGTTATAAGACCTCTGCATTTCAGGATACGATATACGCTCGATTCACTGATAAAAAAGCCCTGAGTATCTGTGATGCGTGTTGCCAATTCTCTTGGGCTTAACTCTGGCCAATCAAGCGCATACTCTACCACCTTTTGTCGCTGCTGTTCAGGGATTCTGTTCCACTGGCTTTCAGCACTTCTTTTCTTCGATGCAAGTCCATCAAAACCAGCGTCAACATAAAGACTGTACCAGTTGTAGAAGGTGCTCTTATGGATGCCTAACTCCTTCAATGTCCTGTTTACACCTAGCTCGCTACCCTCAACTATCTGGATGATCTCGTACTTCTCTTTCTGACTAAAACGCATGTATCTGAGTCGTTTTAATCGTCCCCATTCATGCTTTTTTTCAGCACTCTGACCTGAAGCATAAGCTCCGCAGTCAGCTCTTTAAGCTGCGTGTTTTCTTCCTTTAGACTTTTTACCTCAGAAGTATTTGCTTCCCGCATGGTATCTCCCAACAGACGCTTTTTTCCCGCTTCAAGGAAGTCTTTGCTCCAGCGATAATACAAAGCGTTGGATATCCCTTCCTTTCTGCAAATAGCACTGATTGATTCCTCGCCTTTTAGACCCTCTAATATAATTCGGATCTTCTCTTCTGCAGCAAACTTTCGCTTGGTCCTTCTTTTAATGTCACGAACCACTTGTAAGGGTCCCTAAAATCCGTAGCGATTAAAATTAGAGTTTAACGTTAAATTTAGGGACATAAAAAAGAGTCGATTTTCAGAGAGTCAGATCATCGGGATACTGACCGAACAAGATAAGGGCAAGACCGTGATGGAGATTTGTCGGGATTATGGCATTAGCCAACCAACGTTTTACAATTGGAAGAGTAAGTACGGGGGCATGAGTAGCTCACAGCTCAAGAAGATGAAAGAGATTCAGCTCGAGTTGAGCCAGTTTAAGAAGATGTATGCTGATCTGGCTTTTGAGAACAATGCGCTGAAGAACTTCATTGAAAAAAAGCTCTAAGGCCTGCCGAAAAGCGTGAAGCTGTCGGATACCTAGCCAACCAAGAAGGCTTGAGTATTAGGCAGGCCTGCAGAGTGATTCAGTTGAGTTTATCTGTGTTCTATTACCAGTTTAAAGTCAAGAGTGCAGATAAGTTGATTGTAGCTTGCCTTGAGGCTCTAGCGGAACGCTACCCGACCTATGGCTTTAAGAAGATGTTTCACTTGCTTCGGGCTGATGGTAAAAGCTGGAACCACAAGCGCGTGTACAGAGTTTATGTGATGATGGGTTTGAACATCAGAAGAAGACGCAAGAGAAGGCTTCCTGCTCGGGTGAAGACACCGCACATCATACCCATCAGAAGCAACATCACCTGGAGCATGGACTTCATGCACGACAGTCTGATTACAGGAAGGTCGTATCGTACCTTCAACGTAATCGATGACCACAACCGAGAAGCATTGATGATTACCGTCGATACTTCCTTGAGTTCAAGACGGATTACGCGGGAGTTGGACAAGCTCATCGACTGGAGGGGTAAGCCTGAAGTCATCCGCTGTGACAATGGGCCTGAGTTTACCTCTGCTGTCTTTGAAGCTTGGAGCAGAAAGAATAAGATCAAGCTCTGTTTTATCCAACCAGGAAAACCAACAAAGAACTCATTAATCGAACACTTCAATGGAAACTATCGAAGAGAAGTACTCTCTGCTCACCTGTTCACCGATCTAGATCAGGTAAGAGAACAAGCACAAAGGTGGATGTGGGATTACAACCATATTCGCCCTCATCAATCGCTGGATAATCTTCCACCAGTAAAGTTCAGTCAACAAAGGTCATATCCTTGCCCTCCAAGTCTGAACATTGATCTTGAATTATTGGAAGAAACTATATTTACAAATGCTTCGGGTTAGGGGACCCTTACAAAACTCTCAGTCGAGCAAAGCCGCTTGGCCGGGACCGTTATGGGCAAGTTAAACAGATATAGCGGACAAACAAGAGAGCAACCGATAAACGGAATTGACTCATCATTATAGCATAAATTTGCTGACAAAAAATAGTGGAGACAAGAAAACCACTTTAAAAACAGCGAGTATTCTGAAAATCGAAAAGAGTAGGAAGAAGAAAATTAAAAAAACGAAAAATGAAAAAAGTAATGACAATTTATGGAGTAATACTTTTTGCTTCAGTAATTCTGACTAGCTGTAGTGGAGGCTCTAAAAATGAATCTGAAAACAAAATAGTTAACACATCAGTGGATTTATGTAAATGTTTGACAGAACCAGGAAATTCTGAATGGGCGGTAGAAAATAAGGATGCATGTCGTGATGCTATAAGCAAGGAATTAGGTGTAGAAAATTGGGAGAAGGTAAATTTCTCTAAAGAACCGGAGTTGAATCGGAAATGGGATATACTAGTTGAAAAATGCACAGGGAGCAACAAGGTGAAAACCGGAGTCGAAGAAATTGACAGGAATAGTGAACTTGTGAAAGAAATTGGAACCTCTTATGGCTATATTTGGGAGTCTATCAACACAGAAGCTCAGATATACACTACACTTGCCTTTGATGGGTTAATATTTAGAACTACGGCTTATTCTATGAATGGTAAAACAAATTCAGGAGATTTCACTAAAATCATTGATCTTTCTGGAAAATGGAATGCTATCGATAATGTAAACGCTGAGGGTGTATATGAGCAAAATAATGTTTCTATTAGCTGGAAATTCAACGAGGGCTATACAAATTTGACGAATAGCAAAGGCGTTATTTTTCAAAGAGTTAAGGTAAAATAACCAGCCCATAACAGCACATTTGCGAATATGGCGGGTTTAGTGGTAAATGAAGCATTCTACTTCTAATTAACATTTGTAGTAAAATGAAACTTTGTGCTACTAAATCCGCCACATCGCAAATCTGCAACCCGTTGTAAGAAATTAAATAGAATATAGCATATATATCAAACGAACAAATTATTGATCTTAAAAGTAAATTAAGTAGTGACCCTTCCATATTAGGTGAACTGTACCAACTTAAAACCCCATACATAGGGGTGGTAAATGAGATGGTATCAAAAGTTATCCAATAATCTGAATCCATTGCAACCCTTACATCAGGGGTGCCATTAATGTGCTAAAAATCATAAGGTCCTTCTAATTCACCTACTGTATAGACATGCTGTAAGGGTCCCTAAAATCCGTAGCGATTTTTGCATCAAATTTTGGCGTTGGCTCATTGACGTTCCAACCCGACATTACTGGCAGTACAGCTCTATGCTGGGTTCTGCTGGTAGTGGGGTTTCTTCAGTCAATCACCCTTCAGCACCCTCCCAGACTAGGTTTTCTTTCAATACATATTTCTCCCAGTCTCTAAGGGTATGCGCGCCCTCAGGGATTACTCTTAACCATTCAGGGGTGCCGTACAGATACTTTCTTATGTAACTCACTACAACTTGCTTACCATTCTCAAGCTCAACAATCTCAACCATAAGTCTCCCCGCGTTCTTAAGGTCATCTATTTGAAGTGCCCTTATAAATGCCAGCTTGGCTTCAATTTCTTGCTTCATGCTTTGCGCTTAGTCTTCTTGCAAACTCTCCTCTGGGGTTTACCTCCTGAAGGTTACTGAGGATTTTAAAACCTCAACGCTAAAAGTCGTGAAGCAGTAACTTCAATCCACTTAAAAGGAATCTAGAATAAAGTTACCAAAATGGTAACAAACGTTCTATTTTTGTCGTTGGATCTGTTGTGAATGAGAATCTTTTCAAAAAGCACATTAACTAGTTTCTGGCGAACACATGCAGATTCTGAGCAGCCTCTAAAGGTTTGGTTCAAGCTCTGCTCAAATGCTGATTGGTCAGAACCGTCGGAAATATCAGATCTTTTTTCCGGGATTAGCTTGTTAAAAGATCAAAGGGTGTGTTTTAATATAAAAGGCAACGACTACAGGTTGATTGCGAAGGTCAATTATGAGTATAAATCTGTATTTGTCTTGTTCATTGGAAGCCATGCTGAGTACGATAAAATTGACGCTAATACTTATACACCATGAAGGTTATAAAAACTGAACTTGAGTACAAGAAGGCACTTACAAGACTTCTTGAAATATTTGACGCAACTCCTAACACCCCAGAAGGTGAGGAGTTTGAATTGTTGTCTGTATTGGTCGAGCATTACGAAAACGAACATAATGCAATATCGGAGCCCGACCCGATTGCTTACTTGGAGTACATTATGGAAAAGAAAGGCTTGAAAAAGGCCGACCTAGTAAAGCTTGGCATCTTCTCTTCTCGGCCTCGAGCTTCGGAAGTGTTTAGTCGAAAGAGAAGTCTTACCAAAGGACAAATAAATCGAATTCACACAGGACTAAAGATCCCATACAGGTTTTTGTTTTCTAAGGATGAGGATGTTAAGTGGCTGGTTAAAAATGAGCCAGTTCTGGAAAAGAAATCAAAAGGGTCTGGTCCGTCAAGTCTTAAAGTGACCAAAATTTCGAAATCGAAACGACGGGGATTAGAAACTTCCTAAAACTCTACCGGTAACTTCTCACAGGATGGAACTGTTCATTCGTCCTTCTAANGGACTCCTCGTATTTTCATAGATTTAAGCGTGAATCCCGTTCCGCACTTTGTGAAACTTTTGCTCAAGCATTCCTCTCTATTCCTCTGCTTGACTCTCTTGCTCTCCTCCCATGCAAGCGCACAGGAGTTCACTAAAGTCAAGCAGTACACCAACCTCAGCATTGATGGATTCATAAGTAAAATTAAATCCGGCGGGGGATGCTCTTCAATGAAACTCAGCTTATCTGATACTCTTCGAATTGGTAATCTGGAAATCCCGTCCCTACCTACTAGCTTCTCACCTTTCCTCGCCTTCGACAATCAAGGAACGCCATTATTTTTTGATTACAGTAAATCCACTACACACGGAACAATGACGCAGTTTTCTTCAAGTTCAGGCCTCCTAAGTAATTGGACGGGAACAGAAATGCGTGGCCTCAATTTCTCTACATCTGCTAGGGTGTTTACTACCTTGAAAAATGACAATACTGTTGGAAATAATTTCCAGCTAGATAGAGCTGTAGGCCAGGATACGTTAATGTACCTATCTGTTAAAGCTCGTTTCGAGAATACTTTGTTCGTTGAAGATGAATCCATACCTCAATTAAGTTACTCTGGCTGCGGTAAGCTGTCTGAACCCTCTTCTCTATATAAATCGAGCCTGATTTTGAGTGACACAAACGGCGTTTTTCAATGTGCGACCCAGCTTTATAGGCGGCTTAATTCCAACTCAGGGAATGTTACTCGGAAAATTGCTGTGAACTCTTCTCGAATTGCAGTTTCCATGAACCATCAGGGTGAGGTTCTGATTTTCGGTCAAGACACCCTAACGGGGGGTGATCCATTGTGCAATCAGGCTCTTTCGATTGCAGATCGAGACCTCAATCCAATTCGAACAATAAAGTTGTCGAATGTCGCCCAAGTCATTGATTTAGCCGTAGATGCAGATGGCTATACCTATTGCTTGCTATTTATTAATGCTTCTAGATGCAGTTCAACCTCTTTTCAAATAGACGGAGAAACCGTTCCTGCCGCCAACTTAACAACGCCGAACTCTAACTCAATGGTAGCATTGAGGTTTAAGCCCGATGGCACGCGAGATTGGATGCGCGTGTTAGATGGAGGAACACAAACATGGTCTCATACTTGAGTACTGATAAGTCCTCTCTAATGGGCTCGTACGACGCCCACTATACTTCTTACCTCTACGTCAGGAATGTCACAAACGCCAACCTCGAAGCCTTGGGGTCCAGTAAGCAAGTGTTTTACGCCATCGACCGAACTGGAGAAAAACTTGTGTGGGACAGTGTTTCCAGCGTGGCGAGCGGCTACGAAATGATGAGTTTAATTGGGCTTGACAGCAGCGTTCAAATATTTGATCTGACAAACGGAAAACAACAATTTGGCTCGGAGGTATTTCCCCAACGAACTGTGCGCGGCACCAGAAATCTCAACATTGTGAACTGGCAGCCTTTCTTTAATTTGAACACTTCGCGTGAATCCATTTCTAAACCAAGGGCTTATCAGGTAGTTCCAAACCCCTCAAACGGATCTTTTCAAATCATGGGCTTAAATGAGTCTGCCGTTCTTGAGTTGTATTCTTTGGATGGTCGATTGCTGGAATCCTTCATCGGTCATCCTCAATCTAGCATCCGGCCCTCCAGTAATCTTGCT